>JAABUN010002465.1_pt1 | contig 32855 bp, 28 predicted proteins | sample 5559311 | NCBI WGS metagenome assembly JAABUN01 (sample SAMN10711877, study PRJNA513370) | rock metagenome | isolation source: Antarctica rocks | place: Antarctica: Victoria Land, Siegfried Peak sud | reverse complement strand
CGATCTGCTCGATGACGGATTGGACCTCAACTGCGGTCAGGCCCGCTGTGACCAGGTGGGGTCTTTGGTCCGTGCGCTCGTCGATGAAGGCTTGTCGTGCCTCGTGGACATCGGGCCAGCTGCCGTTGGGGTCGGGCCGGCTGACACCTGGGGTAGTGACGGTATGGACGACAGCGAGCACCGACCGACGTTCGTCAGCGCACAGTAGCGCTGCGGCCCGCGCAGCACCGGTAGCAGCTCCGCCAGTTGTCGACCCGGCGATTCCGCGATCAGCATGATGGAACGGGGCCCGCCCTCGGTGACGATCTCGTCGACCGCGAGAACGTGGGGTATCGGAACTCCGGCGGAGCCGGCTCGTTCCATCGCCCAAATCTCGGGTCCGAAAGTATCCTCGCCGGGGCGCCGGATGCGGGCATAGACCGCAGATCCGTCGCTCAGACGAGCTTGATAGACCTCGTTCTCATCACCGAGGGTTAATCGCCGGAGCTCGTGGACGCTCCCGTGAGTCTCCCGCTCGATCAGGTCGACCACGACAGGGCGGGGAGCTTCGAACCGTGCGTGCAGTTTGGTCAGGAAGTCGGGATCTGTCACACCGCAATTGATTCATGGCGGACTTGCACGGCGCAAAGGCCAACACCCGTGCAACGCTAAGCGCCCATCTTCTTGGCGAGCCTGAGTCGCGCCGACCGGCTCCCCGATGAAACTGATGGTTCACATCACGCAGAACTCGTTGCCTTCGGGGGCGAGCACTTCTTCGTGGCTTCCGGTTTGGGGATCCGGAGAAATCCGATCGCGGGCCGATTCCGGCGGGATCGATCGTCGAATGAGTGGCCATGCGGTTGAGAGGTAGGCGTCGGGGGTCCGGGCTCTGTCAAGAGTCATACCGTGTCGAGCTCACACCGTGTCGAAGAGTCACACCGTCGTGTTAGCCAAGATGGGAAGTGTGGGTTCGTGCGACCCGGAGCTTGGTTCGATCGTCACCGCGAGTGCCGCGGAGCTCGACACCGGTCCGGTGAACCACGCGCTGGCGGTTCCGCCGTCGACCAGAGCGTCCGGAGTTGCCTTCTTGGCCTTGTCGATCGTCCACAGCTGATATTTCTTGCCCTGGCCCGGATCGGGTAGGTCGCCTATGAGCATGGCCTTGTCCAAGGTCTTGGAGACAACGAAGGACACCTTGGCGCCGTTCGCCATGGTCTTGGCATACACCTTGGCGTCCGGAGCGGTGAGCAGCTCAGTTTGCCGCCCGGCATCAGCGACCTGAGCCTGCCGCTGCTGAACCAGCATGACGACCCAGCCGCCCAGGGCCAAGGCCACCGCCATGGCGGCGGCGACCGCGAACGTCAGGATGCGGCTGGTACGGCGCTGGCGCCGCCGGGCCAGCTCGTCGACGGGTTGATCGACGGAGGAGCGCGTTGACGGGGTCATCGCTAGGACGCTCCGAGAATCCTCGGCGTCGGCCGGGTACGCCCGTCGCGGGGTCGAGACGAGATCTCGCTCGACGGCCACCGGGAGCTCAGGCGGCAATGGACGGACTTCACGAATGGCCGACAGGATGGATCCGCGCAGTGCTGCTGGCGGAGGGGTGGAAACCATGGCGCTCAGTTCTGCCGACGTCTCGGAGAATTCGACGACCTCGCGGCTACAGGTGTCACAGACGGCCAGGTGCTCGACGAACTCCTGGAGCTCGCTGTCGTCCAAGGCGTTGACGACATAGGAGCCGACGGCTCCGTGAATCTCACTCATGCCTCCACCCCCAATGCGTCCCGGAGACCAATCAAACCGTCTCGAATTCTAGTTTTTACGGTGCCGAGTGGCAGTCTTAACAACTGCGCCACCTGGCTTTGGGTGTATCCCCCGAAGTACGCGAGCGTCAAAGCCTCGCGTTGAATTTCAGTCAACGAGGCCATGCCTTTCCGTACTCGTTCACTGTCCAACTTCTGCTGCACGCCTTCCCAGACCTGGTCGGTCTCCCGTTCGGTGCTGCGGAGCGCGTACTTCTCATCTCGTGCCACCTCGCTGCTGACCGAGCGAACTCGGTCAACGGCTCGGCGGTGAGCCATGGTGGTCATCCAGCCCATCACGCTGCCCTTGTCGGGCGAATACCGTGCGGACTGGCGCCAGATCTCGACGTAAACCTCTTGAGTGACCTCGGCCGCGTGGTCGGCCGAGCGGAGCACCCGCAAGATCACGCCGTACAACCGAGCTGACGTCAGGTCGTACAACTCACCGAACGCTTCCTCTTGACCTCGAGCTGACCGCGAGACCAGCTCAGCAAGTCGTTGGCCCTCGGCCTCCTTGCCACCGGTATCGACTGATCCCGGTGACCCGGAGCGGGAGGTTGACCCTCCCGGCTCCGGAGTTACCGCTGACATGTTCATGGAGTCGAGGCTCTCATGGGTTGGGCCTCAGGTCAGGACTTGGGCAGCAGAACGGCGTCGATGATGTAGACGGTGGCGTTGGCGGTCTGCACGTTGCCGCAGACGACCATGGCCTGTCCGTTGACCTCGAAGCTCTCGCCGGAGCCGGTGACGGTGACCTTCTGAGCCTTGTTCAGCGACTGGTGCTCGCCCGCCAGCATCTCGGGAGTGAGCCGGCCGGCGACCACGTGTGCGGTCAGCACATCGGTCAGCAGGCCCTTCGGATCCGCGAGGGCCTTCTTCAAGGTGGCCGGGTCCATGGCCGTGAATGCGCTGTCAGCCGGAGCGAAGACAGTGAGGGCTTCTTGGTTGTTCAAGGTGTCGACGAGCCCGGCGGCCTTGACTGCCGTCACCAGGGTCGTCAGCGCCGGGTTGTTGCTAGCGGCCGTGGCGACTGGATCTTGCGACATGCCGTCGAACGAGCCCTTGCCGGTCTTCGGTACGCCGGCGCAACCGACGCCGAACGGCTTCTCCATGCTGGCCGGCGTGGACGCCTCCATCGACGGGCTGGACGAGCTCGCGCTGGAGCTGGGCGCCGAGGCGCTGGGAGCTGTGGTGCCTGTGGGGCTCGCGGTTTCAGTGGTGCCACACGCGGTGAGGCTGAGTGGGAAGGCGATCACAGCGGGGACGGCGGCGATCTTGCCGATGCGCGTAGTGGTGAACATGAAGGTTTCTCCTGGAGGAAGGTATTGATCTGGAGCACGAAGGCAGTTGTTCGTCTCGACTGTGGTTCGGGGCGGCACCGGTCCTGGATTGGTGCCTGCCGCCTGGCCGACCTCCGGCATCGGGTGTCCCAGCGACGCAACCGATCTTGATTCGGTGAGGTTTGCGCCGGTAGGGCTGGACACGAGGCAGAATCGAGATCATGGCCAAACGCACCACCGTTCTCAAGGTCTCGGGGCTTCGGCGAGCCTTCGGTCCGATCACGATCTTCGACAAGTTCAGCCTCGAGGTACGCAGCGGCGAGGCCATCGCCCTGACCGGCCGCAACGGCGCCGGCAAATCGACTCTGCTGCGGTGTCTCGTCGGAGCCGACCGAGCCGACGACGGGACGGTCGAAGTGTGCGGGAACCCCATGTCGGAGACATCGCCCCAGATCCGCCGCGACGTGGCCACCGTGATTGATGATCTTGACTTCTTTCCCGACCTCAGTGTGGTCGAGCACCTGGATCTGCTGGCCCGGGCACACGGCATCTCCGATCCCGACGCGGTGGTGGACGAGGTGCTCGAAGAGGTGCAGCTGGTGCCGCAGTCCGGCCAGTTGCCGGGGACGCTGTCCTCGGGCCAACGGCGGCGGCTGGCGCTGGCGACGGCGTTCGTCCGGCCGCGTAAGTTGTTGATCTTGGACGAACCCGAGCAGCGGCTCGACACCGAGGGCGTGGCCTGGCTGGCGGGTCGGCTACAGACCGAGCGCCAGTCCGGGCTGGCCATTGTCTTCGCCAGCCACGAGCCCTCGCTGGTGCAGACGGTCGCCACTCGCGTGGTCGAGCTGGGGGCGCCGCGCGGATGAGCACCCTCGACGCCGGCCCGGACGACGTCTTCGACGAGGCGCCAGCGCAGCAGTCCTTGACGCCGGCCAGCCCCCGTGAGCTCAAACGGCTGATCCGGGACTGGCGGGCGGGCCGCGCCACCAAGAGCCTGTCCGAGGCGTTTCACGACGCCTACGTCGTGATCATCGGGGCGTTGATGATCGGCGCCATGATCATCAATGTGGTCCTGAAAGCGCAGCGCGTGGTGAGCCAATGTGACACCACCGCATGCTTGTCGGCGCGGACCGTGCTGCCCTGGGCCGCGTTCGCCGGCGCGGTGGCGGCGGCGCTGGCGATCAGTCGGCTGTTCGGACCGGTGCTGGCCTCCGCAGCCGAGGGATTTTGGATACTGGACGCCCCGATCCAACGGGCCAAGCTGCTCGGTGCCCGACTGGTGGCGGCGGTGGCGGCGGCTCTGGTCGGCGCCGCAGTGATGGGCGCCCTGATCTCGGCGCTCACCGGTTCGGGTTTGAACGCCGTGCTGATCTGGGCGGGGGCCACCGGTCTCAGCGCCGCCGCGGCGGTGGCCTTCGCGGCCGCTCAACAAGGGGCCGAGCGGCACCGGATGACGCATGCGGCGACGTACTTCTTCGGTGTGGTTGGGGTTACGGCTCTACTCTTGGTGGTAAGCGTGGCTGCGGGCTGGTTGCGGTTGGGACTGTCCAACGATCTCGGCAGCGAGATCGGGCTGATCATGATCGGCTTCTCCGGCGCGGTCCTGATAGCCAGTACGGTGCTGGCCCGACTGCGGCTCGGTCGGATTCGCCGCGCGCGTCTGATGAGTGGTGGTGCGCTGGTCAGCGGCATCTCTGGCGCCTTCTTCGCCCTCGACATCGGTCTGGCGCGTGACATCGTGGTCGAACGCCGGGCGGCGGAGATCGGGCACGTCAAGGCGAAGCGCGGCAAGGGTCTCGGACTGCAGGCGATCATGTGGCGGGAGTGGCAGCGCCTGCTGCGGTTCCCGCAGCCGCTGGTGATCTTGCTGGGGACGATCGTGGTGCCCTACGCCGCCGACGCCTTGGGGATGAGCACGCTGACTCCGGTGTTCGCGGGGCTGGCCTTGTTTGGAGCGACGATCCCGTTGCTGGGCGGGCTTCGAGTGCTGACGCGTACGGGCGGATTGGCGCGCTGTCTGCCATTCTCCGTGGCTTCGATCAAGTTGGCCTCGGTGGCGGTGCCGTCCATGGTGGTGGCGGTCTGGGCGATCGCCACCACCGGTGCCTACGTGGGCTTTGGTGACGGGGCGGTGCAGCGAACGATCTTCGACGCGTTCGTGATGTCCATCGCCACGTCGGTGGCGGGGCTGCTCGGGGCGATCCGCTGGACCCAGGCCAAGGGCGTCGACTTCGGGGCGCCGATGATCTCCACCCAGGCCGGGGCATTCCCACCCGGGCTGATGACCAACCTGTTCCGTGGCTTCGACGTCTGCCTGCTGATCACCGCCCCCATGTTGTTGGGTCTGTCACCGTTCTGGTCGTTGCTGCTCGCCGCCATCGTCGCGTTGGTCCTGATGAACTCGATGGACGCCGAGTCGCTTCGCGCCAAGCAGGCGGAGCAACAAAAGCTCTTGAACTCCCAGAAGGCCCAGCGCGAAGCCGAAGCGAAGCAGCGCAAGAAGTAGCGTCAGCCCGGACGGGTAAGACCGCGGACGGTTCTCGTCAGTTCGGAAAAGCCGACGGCGCTCCAGAACGCTGCTTCGGCTGGGTGTCGTCGACGCTCACGTAGGCCATCAGCCGCCCGATCCCCCCGAGGTCGAGCCAGCCGGCAGCCTGGCTCAGCAGCCAGCAGCCAGCGGCCGATGCCGCGGCGTCGGTACGGCTCGAAGACCTCGAGGTTACCGATGTCGGCCCAGCCAGCGCCGCGCGTGAACCGACCGGCTTCGCCCAGGTTGGTGTCGACCTCGATGTAGCCCAAGGTGGTATCGCCGGTGACAGCCGAGAATCGAGTGCCGTTGATGCCGAGGGTCCGGCGGCAGTGCAAACCGGGCTGAGGAACCGGCCGGGTGTGGTGCAGGTCAACGACGGCCGCCGCCAGCACGGTCTCGTTGCGGCCACCGGTGAACCCTGCCTGACGATAGAGCTCGCGGATGTGGGGCCACGGAGCTGGGACCCCGTACACCCCGGGACCCGGCAGCGTGCCGTCCGCGAAACTCTGCCGCACCTGCCACGTGCCCGGCACGGCGAGGCAGGCCTGGATCAGCTGGGTGCCTGCTTCGCCGGCGTCCGGCCAGAACGGGGCCGGCAGATAGCAGACCAACCAGCGAATCTCGGCCGTGTCGCGATAGAACGAGCCGACTGGCTCGTCGGCGCCGTAGCGCAACAGATGGGCGGCCGCCACGATCCGGTGGCGCTGCTCCGCGATCAGGTGACCCGCTCGGTGACCCACGGGTCAACGATGAACTCGGCAGGCTGCCGCTCCAGATGCAACAACAGAGCCTGCACCGAATGGACGCGCCTGGGGTGACCGCCGCGAGGTGGGCGTTGACGACGGCGGCGAGCTGGTCCCGGTCGCCACCGGCGAAGGGGCGGATGCGTACGGGTGTCATGACATTCCTCAGGTTCTTGGGCGGCCGAACAGCCGGCCCATCAGGGGACACCCGCTACTCATGCGGTACCCCATCAGCCTAACTTCAGCCGACCGCATCCGGCGGCCTCCCCGCGGTGGGGCCAATGGCCTAACCGGTTACCGGGGGGCGGGCTTCCAGCGGCGCGCACGCAACCAGTCCCCAGTGACCTGGCCGTACCACTGCTGATGGGTGCGCAGATACGGGGAGGAGTCGAGAGCGGGCTCTGCTCCTTTGGTGAGGAAGTACGCGGTCAGCAACGCCAGCAGGCAGTCGATCCCCTCGCGGTCTTCCTCGGTGATGAGTGGACTGCCGGCCAGCAGACCCTCGCCGTCCAGACCGTCACCCTGCATGGAGATCGCGATGCAGACAGTATCGGCCCAGATCGGTCCCAGCGCCGGGAAGTTCCAGTCGCAGATCCACGCGTGTCCTTGGTGGTCGATGATCATGTTGTCGTCGCGGAGGTCGAGATGGACCAGGGTGTCGCCGGCTAACAGTTGCTCGGCCCGGTTGGTCAGTGCCATCAGATCGTCCAGCTGTGGCTGCGACTCCGGGTGATCACTGAGATTCGACCAGCCCAGGTCCACTCGACCGAGATCATCGACCACCGCTTGCCACGGGTAGCCACTCGGCGCCGGGGTCAGGGCCCTACTCATGGCCGTGGTGGCTCGCAGCGCACTGGCCGCTTGATCCGGAGTCCACGGGCGCACCGGTGGTTCCCCGTCGATATCTTCGAAGACCAGAACGACCCAAGCGTGATCAAGCCCACCAACTTGATCATGGTCGATGACGAGGGTCGTCTCTAGTCGGGGAGCAGGAACAACAGCTGGGAGCAATGCCCGTTTGGTGGCCTCTTCGCGGTAGGCCGCTGCCATCCAGGCGAACTCGCTGCTCGCGGCCTTGACGAAGCACCGTCGCCCGTTCGCCAGCCGTAGCCGAGAGGCGAAGCCCGGGGTGAATCCGCTGCCCTGGGAGCGGGCCTCGATGACGGTCGAGCCGAGATGATCTTGGATGCCCCTTCGGACTGCCCCGGGCAGCTCAGCCCAGGTTGGGCGCAGCGCGGTAGCGGCGCGGGGGACAGGGGAGGGACCGACCATGATCACCATCGTCGATCAAGCCGGTGCACGCGTCCACCGGATTGCGAGCCTGCCGAGCGCGCGACTATTCGACGGTGAATTGGATCTCGTGCCAACCGCGAGCGCCGGACGGGAAGACCTTGGTTCGTACCTCCGCTTGGGTGTCACCCAGGGAGTCGGTGGCCCGCACTTGGGCACTGTGCCGGCCCGCCGGCCCGTCGTATACGTAGGACCACTGCCGCCACTGGTCGATGCCGGCTTCGTCGGCCAGTTTGGTTTCTTTCCAGTCGCCGCCGTCGATGCGGATCTCGACTCCTGCGATGCCGCGATGCTGCGCCCACGCGACGCCGGCGATCACCGGTTTAGCCTGGGGGAGTGCATCCAGCGACTTCGGCACGTCGATCCGGCTCTGAGTCAGGATCGGGGCGTCGGTGGCCCAGTCGCGCTCAGTCCAGTAGGCACTGCGCTTGGCGTAGGTGGTGAACTCGATCCGTTTGAGCCACTTGGTCGCCGAGACGAAACCGAACAGACCAGGCACCAGCATCCGAGCGGGGAAGCCGTTCTTGTCGGGTAGCACCTCGCCGTTCATGCCCACGACGATCATCGCGTCGTGACCGTCGCTGAGGGCTTGGTACGGGGTCGAGCAGGTGTAGCCGCCGTCTTCGGAGTAGGAGTACGCCTGCTCCACGCCGGGTCGCACGCCCACCAGCTTGATGATCTCGCTGAACGGAACCCCTAGCCACCGGGCGTTCCCGACGTAGGGACCGCCTACCTCATTGGAGACACAGCTCAGCGTGATGTTGCGTTCGATCATCGGCAGCTTGATCAGATCGGTGTAGCTCAGCGTCAGCGGCTTGTCGACCATACCGTCGATGGTCAGCGTCCAGCTCGCACTATCGATGCGCGGCGTGACCAGGGAGATGTCAACCCGATAGAAGTCGTCGATGGCAGTGGTGAAGGCGTCATCGGTTCCAGCTGTGTGCCCGCCGGGATTGCCTTCGCGGCTGAGGCCGGCGCGGGGAGCCCCATGGCTCGTCGCGCGGTTGACCCGGCCTGGCGGACCCGATCGGCAGCCATGCCAATGCCGCCACCGACCGCGGCCACCGCAGCCGTGATACCGAGGCCGAGCAGCAGGCTACGGCGGCGTAGGAGGGGTCGCTCGGCGGTGGTGGACCGCTCGATGGTGATCATGCTCAGCCGCCAGAGTGCGATGATGCCGACGACTCCGGCCGCCAGCGACGCCACGCCGTCGACTGCGGCACCGCGATAGACCGCACAGATCATTCCAGCCACGCCGAGGAGCGAGATTCCTGCTAGGGCGAGAATCTGGCGTCGCCACGCAATCAGGCCGAGGAGCCCGGCGAAGATCAACAAGACCACGGCTATCCCGCTGATCAGGATCGGCTTGTCGTAGCTGCCGAACGTCTTGACCGCAAACTCTTTGGCCGGCGTGGGCGCTGCGTCGATCAGGGTCGAACCCACGGCGATGAGAGGGGAGGAGACCGGGTTGATCAAGGCCGCCACGCCGTGCCCAGCTCCCACGGCGGCAAGGGCGGATACGACGCCAGCGCCGATCCGCCACTTTGCCGCCGGTGGCCCCTGTGCAGGTGTTTCGCTTGGCCCGCCTTCCATGGTGAGAGTTCGCCACCCCGGCCTGATCAGATTGGTTGTCCCCGGGTTCGGCCCCAGCATCGATGGGTCTCGGACTACGCTGGCGCGGTGACCTGGACGGACCTGACTCCGCCGCGGCTCTACGCCAGCACGGTGGCGATCGCCGACCCCGGACCGCTCATTGCGCTTCTCCCCACCGAAGAGGGCTACGCCTGGCTCCGCCACGGCGAGGGCATGGTCGGCTGGGGCGAGGTCGTACGTCACAAGGCGGCCACCATCGCCGACGCGGACCAGTGGTGGCGCGATCTGGCGGAGGGAGTGGTTACCGAGTCGACCATGGACGCGGCGCCGCCCGGGTGCGGTCTGCTGGCCTTCGGTAGTTTCGCCTTCGACCCGAGCAACTCGGCAGCCCAGTCCACCCTGATCGTGCCGCGCTGCGTCATCGGGCGTCGTCAGGGACGCACTTGGCTGACCACGGTTGGCGCCGCTCCGGGCACCAAGGTCGTCATCGCGGCCACCTCACCACCGCAGCCGCCGCACAACGTCAGCTACGGGGACGGGGGGCTTAGCGGACCAGAGTGGGAAGCCGCGGTCGCCGAAGCCGTCCGCCGCATTGCCGCCGGCCGCCTCGACAAGGTTGTCTTGGCCCGGGATTTGCTGGCGTTCTCCGAAGATGACATCGACCTGCGCTGGATCGTGGCCCGGCTCGCCACCGACTACCGCCGGTGCTGGACCTACCTCATCGACGGACTGGTGGGCGCCACGCCAGAGATGCTGGTCCGTCGCGAGGCGGGGTTGGCCACCTCGCGCGTCCTGGCCGGCACCATCCGGCGCTCGGGTGACGATAGTAGCGATCTCGCGCTCGCGGCCGCACTCTCCCGGTCCAGCAAGGATCTGGAGGAGCACGAGTACGCGGTGCAGTCGGTGGCTGAGGCGCTCAGACCGTTCTGCTCCGGGATGAACGTGCCGGACGCGCCGTACGTCCTCGAGCTGCCGAACGTGCTGCATCTGGCCACCGATGTGACTGGAGTCGCGGCGCCCGGGACCACCTCGCTGGAGTTGACCGCGGCCCTACATCCCAGCGCCGCCGTCTGCGGTACGCCCACCGAGGTCGCGCGGGCCACCATCGCCGAGTTGGAGCACCTGGACCGGGAGCGCTACTCCGGGCCGGTCGGTTGGATCGACGCCAACGGCGACGGGGAATGGGCGATCGCCCTGCGGTGCGGGCAGCTCTCACAGACTGATCCGCGTCAGATCCGGCTGTTTGCCGGCTGCGGCATCGTGGCCGGTTCTGATCCGCAGGCCGAGCTGGCGGAGTCGAACGCCAAGCTGGTGCCGATGCGAGACGCGCTCGGCGAATGACTCGCTCCTGCGTGGCCATCGTGTTGGCCGGCGGTCGCTCGCGGCGCTTCGGTAGTGACAAGCTGGACGCCCGTATCGACGGGAGCACCCTGCTGGACCTGGTCGTCGGCGGATTGCCGCCGGACGCCGAGGTCATCGTGGTAGGACCGCCCCGACCCACCAGCACTGCGGTGCGGTTTGTCCGTGAGGACCCCCCTGGCGGCGGTCCAGCCGCGGCCCTGGTGGCTGGTCTCATTGAAGGTCTGCGGGGGCCGGCCAGCGTCTTCGTCACCGTGCCAGGCGATGCGCCCGGCTCGGGCCACGCGGTGACGGCGCTGTTGGTGGCCCTGCGGGATCGGGCCGGCGACGCCGTGGTGGCCACCGACGACCGGGGAGTCGAACAGCCCTTGCAGTTGGCCCTGAGCCGCACCGTCGCTCAGTCCTTGGTTAACCTCGCCGGACCGACTGGCGGTGCTGGCCAGTCCGCCCGCGCCCTCCTCGCGCAGCTGGACCCCCCGGCGGCGCCGGTGCTGGTCGTCCCGGTTACGTTGTACGACATCGACACCCCGGACGACCTCGCCTGCTGGCTGGGTCGAGATCAATTGCCCCAGCGCAGCGCGCTCAATTCTGGGCGTTGTCCTTAGCGGACAGTCCTTACAGCGCAGCCTTCGCAGCCCAACGATGTGACCCGGACAGGCGGCGCCAACCCGGGTGACGCTCGCCAGAATTTCGTCGTAGACTGCTGCGCAGAGTTAGTGAAGCAATTCACGAGCGTCCTGGTAGTGATTTCTCAACCACACGATCAGCACCGATCAGGAGAGGCGATGTCAGTCACCCCGACCGAGTATCGCCCCGTCAGCGCTGCCGCTGCCGAGTCACGTCATGGCTCGATCGAGGCCGACGTCATTGTGGTCGGCGCCGGCCCCGCCGGTTCGGCCACCGCCACCCACCTGGCCCGCCGTGGCCTGAACGTGGCACTGCTGGAAAAGACGCAGTTCCCCCGCGACAAGGTGTGCGGCGACGGGTTGACCCCCCGCGCGACCCGCCAGCTCATCCGGCTGGGCATCGACACCTCCGAGCAGGCGGGGTGGCTGCACAACAAAGGACTGCGTATCTACGGCGGTGACCGACCGTTCCAGTTGGAGTGGCCTGATCTGGCCGACTTCCCGCCGTACGGGCTCGTCCGCCCCCGGTCTGATTTCGACGACCTGCTGGCCCGCCATGCGGTCACTTCCGGGGCCAAGCTCTACGAGCTGACCCACGTCACCGCCCCGATCATGGACGACCGGACCGATCGGATCGTGGGGGTGACCACCAAGGACGGCCGCCGGTTCACCGCACCGCTGGTGGTCGCAGCGGACGGGAACTCCACCCGCCTCAGTACGGCGATGGGCATCAACCGGCGGGATGACCGCCCGATGGGCGTTGCGGTGCGCACCTACTACACCAGTCCGCGCACCCACGACGACTACCTCGAGTCGTGGCTGGAGTTGTGGGAGGGCAAGCCGGGGCACAGTGCCCTGCTACCGGGCTACGGCTGGATCTTCGGCATGGGTGACGGCACCTGCAATGTCGGTCTGGGCATCCTGAACACCTCGGACGCGTTCGGCAAGACCGACTACAAGGACCTGCTGACGCGCTGGCTGGACAACACCCCTGATGAGTGGGGGTTTCGCACCGAGAACATGACCACGCCCATCCGTGGGGCGGCCCTGCCGATGGGGTTCAACCGCCAGCCGCACTACCGTTCCGGGCTGCTGTTGGTCGGTGACGCCGGCGGCATGGTGAACCCGTTCAACGGCGAGGGCATCGCCTACGCCTTGGAGTCCGCGGAGATCGCGGCGACAGCCGTGGCCGAAGCGCACTACCGCGGCGTCGGCACGGCCAGCGCCGAAAAGGCGCTGCAGTCATACCCGGTCCAGCTGAAGGCCGAGCTCGGCGGGTACTACACCCTCGGCCGCGCCTTCGTGAAGCTGATCGGGAACCCCCACGTGATGCAGGCGTGCACGAAGTACGGACTGCCTCGCAAGACGCTGATGAAGTTCACCCTCAAGCTCTTGGCCAATCTCACCGACAGCCGCGACGGTGACGTAATGGACAAGTTGATCAACTCACTGTCCAAGATCGCGCCCGCCGCATGAGCGACCAGCGCCGGACGTATCGTCGCCAGATCGTTGCCTGCACCGACCAGGGAGTCGCCCGGTGAACCCATACGTCCCGATCGTGGTTCTGTTGGCGCTGGCCTCCGGCTTCGTGGCGCTGACCGTCATCACTAGCATGCTGGTCGGCCCGGGTCGCTACAACCGGGCCAAGTACGACTCGTACGAGTGTGGCATCGAGCCCACCCCGCAGCCGGTCGGCGGTGGTCGCTTCCCGGTGAAGTACTACATCACCGCGATGCTCTTCATTGTCTTCGACATTGAGATCGTCTTCCTCTATCCCTGGGCCGTCTCCTTCGACCTGATGGGTTCGTTCGCCCTGGTGGAGATGGTGCTGTTCATCGCCACGGTCTTCATCGCCTACATCTACGTGATGCGTCGAGGTGGGCTCGAATGGGACTGACGGCCGTGATCAGAGCGGCTTCTCGACCGACCGCACGCTTCCCCGCACCTGAGCAGCAAGGACAACGATGAGCAACGCCGAAGAGAAACTGCCCACCGGGGTCTTGTTGACCACGGTCGAGAACCTGTTCGGCTACATGCGCAGCGCCTCGTTCTGGCCCGCCACCTTCGGGCTGGCGTGCTGCGCGATCGAGATGATGACCTACGGTGCGCCGCGGTACGACTCCGGACGCTGGGGTCAGGAGGTGTTCCGAGCGTCACCTCGACAAGCCGACCTGATGATCGTCGCCGGCCGGGTCAGCCAGAAGATGGCGCCCGTGCTGCGGCAGATCTATGACCAGATGCCCAACCCGAAGTGGGTGCTCGCCATGGGCGTGTGTGCCAGCACCGGCGGCATGTTCAACAACTACGCGATCGTCCAAGGCGTTGACCACGTCGTCCCGGTCGACATGTACCTGCCCGGCTGCCCGCCACGCCCGGAGATGTTGATCGACGCCATGTTCAAGCTGCGGGATAAGGTCCGGCACACCCCGATCGGTCTCAACGCCACGATCGCGCACGAGGAAGCCGAGCAGGCGCAGCTCGTGGCTCCGGCGGTGCAAGAGATGAAGGGCCTGCTCCGATGACACCGGCGGAGTCGGTGAATGCCGAGTCCGACGCAAAGGCTCCGATCAAAGGTGCCACGGCCGAGGGTGAGTCCGCGCCGGATGCGGGCACCAAGTCCGAGTCGTTGACCGGTCCGGCCCCCCGTGTCGCCTCCGGTGAGAGTGAGGCCGACAAGTCTCAAGCCCAATCAGCGGAGGTCGAGAAGGCTAGTCTGTCGCCGGAGCGGGGTCCGGAGCCCATCGAGGTTCGTCAGGGCATGTTCGGCGTGGAGGGCACCGGGGACACCTCCGGCTACGGCGGCTTGAGCCGTACCATCGAGTTCCCCGGTGGCTCGGAGCAGCCGTTCGGCGGCTGGTGGGACCAGGTGTACGACCGCATCCACACCCTGGTCTCGGACAACGGGGTCTCCACCGCCGCCGACGTGATCACCAAGGTCGTCATTCACCGCCGCGAGATCACCTTCCATGTCGCCCGGCAACACCTCGCAGGCCTGGTGAAGCACCTCCGCGATGACGCCCATCTCCGGTTCGAATTCTGCAGCAGCGTCTCCGGTGTGCACTACCCTTCCGACACCGGGCGCGAACTCCACGCGGTCTACCACCTGCAGTCCATGACTCACAACCGTCGTATTCGGCTGGAAGTGTCCGCGCCGGACAGCGATCCCCACATCCCCTCGGTGGTGCCGACCTATCCCACCGCCGACTGGCACGAGCGTGAGACGTACGACATGTTCGGCATCGTCTTCGACGGACATCCCGCCCTGACCAGGATATTGATGCCCGACGACTGGCCCGGCCATCCGCAGCGCAAGGACTACCCGCTCGGTGGCATCCCGGTGGAATACAAGGGCGCCACCATTCCGCCCCCCGATCAGCGGAGGACCTACAACTGATGACCACCACTCACGACGCCACCGACACCGCGACCGACGCGTACGGAGCAGCAGCGGACGCCGCCGAGGGTCGCGTCTACACCGTCACCGGCCAGGACTGGGACTCCATCGTGGCCGAACAGGCCGAACGCGGTGACGAACGCATCGTGGTCAATATGGGTCCGCAGCACCCGTCGACCCACGGTGTGCTCCGCCTGATCTTGGAGATGGAAGGGGAGTCGGTCACCGAAGCCCGCTGCGGCATCGGCTATCTGCACACCGGCATCGAGAAGAACATGGAGTTCCGCTCCTGGACCCAGGGGGTCACCTTCTGCACGCGGATGGACTACCTGGCTCCGCTGTTCAACGAGACGTCCTACTGCCTCGGCGTCGAGCGGCTGCTGGACATCGAGGATCAGATTCCCGAGAAGGCGAGCGTCCTCCGGGTGCTGATGATGGAGCTCAACCGGATCTCCTCCCACCTGGTCGCCATCGCCACCGGTGGCATGGAGATCGGTGCCTTGACCGTCATGACGATCGGCTTCCGGGAGCGCGAGAAGGTGCTCGACGCCTTCGAGCTGATCACCGGCCTGCGGATGAACCACGCCTACGTCCGGCCCGGCGGTGTGGCCCAGGACCTGCCCGACAATGCCTTGGACCATGTCCGTGAGCTCGTGGTCTGGATGCGCAAGCACCTGCCCGAGTACGCCGACTTCTGCAACGAGAACCCGATCTTCAAGGGTCGGCTCAGCGGCGTCGGTCACCTTGACCTGGCCGGCTGCATGGCGCTCGGGATCACCGGCCCGCCCCTGCGCTCCACCGGCTACGACTGGGACCTGCGCAAGAAGCAGCCGTACTGCGGCTACGAGACCTATGACTTCGGCGTTCAGACCTGGGACACCCCGGACGCCTACGGCCGCTTCCGGATCCGGCTGAACGAGATGTGGGAGAGCCTCAAGATCGTCGAGCAGTGCGTCGCACGACTGGAGAAGATGAAGGGTGATCCGATCATGGTGGCTGACACCAAGATCGCCTGGCCCGCTCAGCTGTCGGTGGGCTCGGACGGCATGGGCAACTCCAACGAGCACATCAAACACATTATGGGTGAGTCGATGGAAGCGCTGATCCATCACTTCAAGCTGGTCACCGACGGCTTCCGCGTGCCGCCGGGCCAGGCGTACGTGCCGGTGGAGAGCCCGCGGGGCGAGCTCGGGGCCCATGTGGTCTCTGACGGGGGCACCAAGCCGTTCCGGGCCCACTTTCGTGACCCCAGCTTCGTCAACCTGCAAGCCATGCCGGTGCTCTGCGAAGGCTCCATGGTGTCCGACGTCGTCGTTGCCGTCGCGAGCCTCGACCCCGTCATGGGCGGGGTGGATCGTTGAGCATCACTGAGCCGAATGCGGCTGACTATTCCGGGCACGCGGCGGGCGACATTGCCAGTGAAGAAGTGATCGGCCACGGCCACTTCACCACGCACTTCGACGAGCCCAGTATCGACTTTACAGCGCGGGACACCCAGATCACCGCGGCGACGCTGGCGGAGATGCGGCAGATCGCGGCGCGCTATCCCGAGGCTCGTTCGGCGCTGCTTCCCATGCTGCACCTGGTCCAAAGCGTCGAAGGACGGATCACGCCGGCGGGCATCGAGGCGTGCGCGGAGATCTTGTCCATCTCGACGGCCGATGTCAGCGGCGTGGCCACGTTCTACACCATGTACAAGCGGCGGCCGGTCGGGCAATATCACGTCGGCGTCTGCACCACCGCCCTGTGCGCGATCATGGGCGGCGACGAGGTCTACTCCCGTCTCCAAGATCATCTGGGGACGGGCAACGACGAGACCACCGAGGATGGCTTGATCACCCTCGAGCACGTGGAATGCAACGCAGCGTGCGACTTTGCACCGGTGATGATGGTCAACTGGGAGTTCTTCGACAACACCACCCCGGCGCGGGCGGTGGAGATCGTCGACGAGATCACCGCCGGTCGCGAGGTGACCTCCACCCGGGGCGCCCGGGTAGCCACCTGGAAGGAGTCCGAGCGGATACTCGCCGGATTCCCCGACGGCCGAGCCGACGAGGGACCCACGTCGGGTCCGCCGTCGGTACTGGGATTGCGGATTGCGGCCGCGAACGGCTGGGCCGCACCACCCCCTCGCACCGCGGCTTCCGAACCGCAACCGAGCGACGACGCCAGCCAGGAGAACACGTGAGCCATCCGATCAGCACAGGAAAAGCTCCTTCGACAGGCTCAGGACACGGCGTGTTGACCCCGGTGCTGACGGCCAACTGGGGCGATGAGGGCGCCTGGAAGCTCGTCAACTACGAGCGTATCGGCGGCTACGGCGCTCTCCGGACGGCTCTGCAGATGGAGCCGGCGGAGGTGGTCACCCAGGTCAAAGACTCCGGCCTGCGGGGTCGTGGCGGTGCGGGCTTTCCCACCGGAATGAAGTGGAGCTTCATCCCCCAGGACAACCCCAAGCCCAAGTATCTGGTCGTGAACGCCGACGAGTCCGAGCCCGGCACCTGCAAAGACATCCCGCTGATGCTGGCCAGCCCGCACACCTTGGTCGAGGGCGTGATCATCTCGGCGTACGCGATCCGGGCGAACTACGCCTTCATCTACGTCCGCGGCGAGGTGCTGCACGTGGTCCGCCGGCTGCAGCAGGCTGTCCGCGAGGCATACGCCGCCGGTTACGCCGGCGCCAACATCCTCGGTACGGGCTACCACCTCGAGATCGTGGTGCACGCCGGCGCCGGGGCATACATCTGCGGTGAGGAGACGGCGCTGCTCGACTCCCTGGAGGGCCGCCGCGGTCAACCCCGACTGCGGCCACCGTTCCCCGCCGTGGCCGGCCTCTACGCCAGCCCGACGGTGATCAACAACGTCGAGTCGATCGCCTCCGTGCCGTGCATCATCAGTCGCGGGGCCGAGTGGTTCTCGTCGATGGGCACCGAGAAGTCCAAGGGAATGACCATCTATTCCTTGTCCGGTCACGTGGCCAACCCGGGACAGTTCGAGGCTCCGCTCGGCATCACGCTGCGTCAGCTACTCGAGCTGGCCGGCGGCATCCGTACGGGCCATCAGCTGAAGTTCTGGACCCCGGGTGGATCCTCGACGCCCATTTTGACGGCCGAACATCTCGACGTCCCGCTGGACTACGAGGGCGTTGCCAACGTGAAGTCCATGCTCGGCACCAAGGCGCTGCAATGTTTCGACGACACCACCTCGGTGGTCCGGACGGTGCTGCGCTGGACCGAGTTCTACAAGCACGAGTCCTGCGGCAAGTGCACCCCGTGCCGGGAAGGCACCTGGTGGCTGGTGCAGATCCTCAAACGGATGGAAGCCGGACGAGGCGTTGCCGGCGACATCGAGAAGCTGCTGGACCTGTGCGACAACATCCTCGGCCGCTCCTTCTGCGCCCTGGGTGACGGCGCCACCTCCCCGATCAGCTCGGCGATCACGTTCTTCCGCGAAGAGTTCGAGGCCGCCATGCACACCCCGGCCTGGGAGCTTTTCCCGTACCAGCGCAGCACCATCTTCGAATACGAGACCGCAGGAGCCCCGGCATGACGGTGACCGCCAGCCCTTCGACAGGCTCCGGACAGGCGTCCGCGGGCAATGAGCTCGCCCAGCGCGAGGACCTCGTCACGGTCAGCATCGACGACTTCGAGGTGTCAGTACCCAAGGGCACCCTCGCGATTCGCGCGGCCGAGCTGGTCGGGATCGATATCCCGCGATTCTGTGACCATCCGCTACTCGAGCCGGTCGGGGCCTGTCGCCAGTGCCTGGTCGAGGTACCCGACGGTGGCAATGGGCGCGCCATGCCCAAGCCGCAGGCGTCCTGCACGCTCGAGGTCGCCGAGGGCATGAAGATCAAGACGCAAATCTCGTCACCGGTTGCCGACAAGGCGCAGCGCGGCAACATGGAGTTCCTGCTGATCAACCACCCGTTGGACTGCCCGATCTGCGACAAGGGCGGGGAGTGCCCGCTGCAGAACCAGGCCATGTCGCACGGCAACGGCGAGTCCCGCTTCACCGATGTGAAACGCACCTATCCCAAGCCGATCCACATCTCGGCCAACGTGCTGCTCGACCGGGAGCGCTGCGTCCTGTGCGCCCGCTGCACCCGCTTCTCCGAACAGATCGCGGGCGACCCGTTCATCGCCCTGATCGAGCGAGGAGCGCTGCAGCAGGTCGGCATCTACGAGCGGGAACCGTTCCAGTCCTACTTCTCGGGCAACACCATCCAGATCTGCCCGGTGGGCGCTTTGACCAGTGCGGCCTACCGCTTCCGCTCGCGCCCCTTCGACTTGATCTCCACCCCCTCGGTGGCCGAGCACGACGCCTGCGGCTCCGCCATCCGCGTCGACCATCGACGCGGCCTCGTGATGCGGCGGCTCGCCGGCGACGAGCCTGAGATCAACGAGGAGTGGATCACCGACAAGGACCGCTTCGCCTTCGTGTACGGCCGCGGTGACGACCGGCTGACCCGTCCGCTGGTACGCGACCGCGATCCTGCTAGCGGCGCGGCAGAGTCGGTGTTGAGGCCGGCTTCCTGGCCCGAAGCGCTGGACGCCGCCGTCCAGGGCCTGAAGCGGGCGGGACACCTGACCGGCGTGTTGACGGGCGGCCGATTGACGGTCGAGGACGCGTACGGCTACTCCAAGTTCGCCCGGGCGGTGCTCGGCACCAACAACATCGACTTCCGCTCCCGGCCCCACTCGGCCGAGGAAGCCGACTTCCTGGCCCATGCCGTGGCCGGGACCGGTATGGTGCACGGCACCGCCGGGGTGAGCTACGCCGACCTCGAACAGGCAACCGCGGTGTTGATGGTCTCCTTCGAGCCGGAGGAAGAGGCCGGAACGGTCTTCCTGCGACTCCGCAAGGCGTTCCGCACCAACGGGCTGAAGACTTGGACGCTGGCGCCCTTCCTCAGCAACGGTGCCGCCAAGCTGGGCGCCACCTTGGTGGGGACGGTGCCGGGCGCCGAAGCCGGGACGTTGGAGCATCTCAGTGCCGACGTCACACTCGACGAGCGTTCGGTGATCATCGTCGGGGAGCGAGCCGCTCAGGCGTCGGGAACGCTCACGGCCGCCCTCGCGCTCAGCGAGCGGACCGGCGCACGACTGGTGTGGATCTCCCGTCGCGCCGGGGACCGCGGCGCCGTCGAAGCCGGCTGCCTGCCCAACGTGCTGCCGGGCGGGCGTCCGGTCGCCGATGCCGCGGCCCGAGTGGACACCCAGGCCACCTGGGGATCAGGCACCTTGCCGTCGCTCGAGGGACGCGACGCCGACGAGATGCTGCTGTCGGCCGGCGACCAGGAGCTGGGCGCCCTCATCGTTGCGGGCGTCGATCCGAACGACTTCATCGACCCCGAGGCGGCCATCGAAGGCCTCGAGAAGATCGGGTTCGTGATCAGCATCGAGACCCGCGCCTCGCTGGTGACCGAGCGGGCGGACGTCGTCCTCCCCGTCTCGCTGATGCACGAGCGGGCCGGCAGCTTCTTCAACTGGGAGGGTCGCGAACGACCCTTCCCGGCGGTGATCGAGCGCCCCAACTCCATGACCGACCTGCGCGTGTTGGCGGCGCTGGCCGACGCGTACGGCACCCCGCTCGGCATCCGGACGGCCGCCCAGGCACGCTCCGAGCTGAACGAGCTCGGTCCGTGGGAGGGCGAACGGTCGCCGGCCCCGGCCATCGAACCCGGCTTGCCCAGCGTGCCCGGCGCCACCACCACTGCGGTACTCGCCACCTGGCGCATGCACCTCGACGCCAGTCGCAGCATGGACGGTGAGGACAACCTCCTCGCCACCGCCCCCAAGGCCGTGGCTCGGCTGAGCGCGGCGACGGCGCGCGCCGCTGGCATCACCGACTCGGTCACCATCTCCAACGACCGTGGCTCGGTGACCTTCCCGGTGGACGTTGTCGCGGGGATGAGCGAGGGTGTGATCTGGGTGCCCACCCGGGCACCGCAGCTGGCGGTGTCAGAACACCTGGCCGCCAGTGCGGGCGACCTGGTCCGGATCGGCCCGGGTCACGTCCCGGCCGTTACCGCACCAGCTACGAGTTCTGAGGAGGTGGCCCTGTGACCGCGCTGCCGATGGATCTGTCGATCTTCCTCGGCGACCGCTGGTGGGTTGTGCTGATCAAGGCGGTCTTCGCCCTGGCCGTCCTGCTGGTCTTGACGCTGTTCACCATCTGGTTCGAGCGGCGCGTCGTCGGCTTGATGCAGCACCGCAAGGGCCCCACCATGAACGGTCCGTTCGGCCTGCTGCAGTCGCTGGCCGACGGCATGAAGCTCATGTTCAAAGAGGACTTCACCCCGAAAGCCGCCGACAAGCTGGTCTTCATGCTGGCCCCTTTCGTGGTGGCAATCCCGGCGATCACCGCATTTGCGGTGATCCCCATCGCCGGTCCGGTCAAGATCCCGTTCACCGACGTCGTCACGCCCCTGCAACTCACCGACCTACCGGTTTCGGTGCTCTTCATCGTCGCGGTGGCGTCGATCGGCGTGTACGGCATCGTGCTCGCTGGCTGGTCGTCCGGATCCACCTACGCGCTGCTCGGAGCGCTGCGCTCGAGTGCCCAGGTGATCAGCTATGAAGTCGCGATGGGTCTGGCGCTGGTCGGGGTATTCCTCTACGCCGGTTCGCTCTCGACATCGGAGATCGTGGCCCAGCAACAGATCACCAACTACCTCCTCATCGGTGGCCAGAGCATCCCCCTGCCGAGCTGGTACGCCGTCACCCTCATCCCCTCATTCGTGATCTACCTCATCTCGATGGTCGGGGAGACCAACCGCGCGCCGTTCGACCTGCCCGAGGCCGAGGGTGAGCTGGTCGGCGGGTTCCACACCGAATACTCCTCGATGCGCTTCGCCATGTTTTTCATGGCCGAGTACATGAACATGATCACCGTCTCGGCGCTGGCCACCACGCTCTTCCTCGGGGGATACCACGCACCCTTCCCGTTCAACCTGATCCCCGGCCTGGACTCGGGCTACTGGGGCCTCCTGTGGTTCGTGTTGAAGGTCATTTTCTTCCTCTTCCTCTTCATCTGGTTGCGTGGCACCCTGCCCCGGATGCGATACGACCAGTTCATGCGCTTCGGCTGGCGTTACCTGATCCCGATCTCGCTGCTCTGGATCATGGCGGTCGCCACCTTCCGGCTCGGCCGGACCGAGGGTTGGTTCGCTACGCCCGTGTTCTGGGCTATCGCCGGGGCCTTCGTGCTGGTGCTGCTGGGACTCACCTTCCTCGGTGGGCAGGAGGAGGACGCGGCTGGAACGCGCGGTCCGTTGGAGGACTTCGACGCCTTCGCCGGCGGCTATCCGGTGCCTCCGATGGGTGACCAGGTGCTGCCCGAGCTGGCGGGGGTGCTCAGCGTGCCGCCCGAGGATGAGGTCGATCCAACCGACCAGAGCCAGCCCCGACCCGCCCCGACCGGGGCTCACACCACGACGACTGAAAATGAGGCCGGTTCCTGATGGGAATGTTCGATCCGATAGCCGGGTTCGGCGTCACCCTCAAGACGATGTTTCGAAGGACCTTCACGGCGGAATACCCGTTGGCGCCCAAGATCACGGCGCCGCGCTTCCACGGTCGGCATCAACTCAACCGCTGGCCCGACGGCTTGGAGAAGTGTGTCGGTTGCGAGCTGTGCGCCTGGGCGTGCCCAGCCGACGCGATCTACGTCGAGGGGGCCCAGAATACCGACTCAGACCGCTACTCTCCCGGCGAGCGGTACGGCCGGGTCTACCAGATCAACTACCTCCGGTGCATCCTCTGCGGGTTGTGCATCGAGGCCTGCCCGACCCGCGCGCTGACCATGACCAACGAGTTCGAGCTAGCCGACGACTCCCGCGCCAAGCTGATCTATGAGAAGCAGGATCTGCTGGCCCCGCTGCTGCCGGGGATGGAGGAGCCGCCCCACCCCCGTCATCTCGGCGCCGACGAGCAGGCATACTTCCTGGGATTGCCGAGCTCGGGTCGCCCCGACGACCGGGCGGGCGACATCAGCGGCGCCACGCCGCGCAAGATCAACCAGGGGATCAAGTGATGATGATGATGATGCCGATGGTGACCGGTGCATCAGTCGCCTTCTGGATGCTCGCCCCAGTGATGATACTCGCCGCGTTGGGTATGATCTTGGCCCGCAAGCCGGTGCACTCGGCCCTGTCTCTGGCCGTGGTGATGATCTCGCTGGCCGTCCAGTACGCCGCGCTGGACGCGCCCTTTCTGTTTGCCGTCCAGATCATCGTCTATACCGGCGCCATCTTGATGCTCTTCCTGTTCGTGCTGATGCTCGTCGGTGTCGACTCCGCCGATTCGCTGGTCGAGACCATCAAGGGTCAGCGACCGCTCGCCGCGCTGGCGGGTGTCGGCTTCGGCGCGCTGCTGGTTTTTGCGGTCGGCAACGCCATCGTGGGTGACCCGGCGGGCCTCGACGCTGCCAACGCCGAGAACGGTGGCAACGTCCAGGGTCTAGCCGCGCTGATCTTCAACCGCTACGTGCTCGCCTTCGAGGCGACCTCAGCCCTGCTGATCACCGCCGCCGTCGGCGCCATGGTGTTGGCCCATCGCGAGCGCCTGACCAAGAAAAAGACCCAGGGCGACCGGGCGGCGGAGCGGATGCAGCGCTACGCCGCAACCGGTGAGCATCCCGGCCCGCTGCCCACCCCGGGTGTCTTCGCCCGTCACAACGCCGTGGACACTCCGGCCCTGCTGCCGGATGGTTCGGTGTCGGACCTGTCGGTCTCGGCGACCCTCAAGGCCCGCGGCACCATCCTGGACAGCCACGAGCTGGGGAACCCGGTGGACGAGACGGTCAAGTCGATCAGCGCTGACGACGACGAAAGGCCGGAGGCGCGACCATGAACCCGGACCACTACATCGTCTTGTCGGCCATCTTGTTCACGATCGGCGCGGTCGGGTTCATGCTGCGCCGCAACGCCATCGTCGCCTTTATGTGCGTGGAGCTGATGCTCAACGCCGCCAACCTCGCTCTGGTGACCTTCTCGCGACTGCACGGCTCGCTGGATGGGCAGATCGCAGCCTTCTTCGTGATGGTGGTCGCTGCCGCTGAGGTCGTGGTCGGGCTGGCAATCATCGTCGCCATCTTCAGAACCAGACGTTCGGCCTCGGTCGACGACGCGAACCTACTGAAATTCTGAGGTCTCCTCGATGAATCCGCTGGAAGTCCTCACCCCGGTCGCGGCCGCCGGACTGTTCTCCTACGCCTGGCTGCTGATCGCATTGCCGGCCCTGAGCGCCACCGTGCTGCTGCTCGTGGGCAAGGCGGGCGACGGCTGGGGACATGTGCTGGGCGTGCTGGCGCCAGTGGCGTCGTTCGCCCTCGGTGCTGTGCTGTTCGTCCAGCTGCTCGGCAGCGGAGAAGCCAACCGCTCGGTGGGCCTGCAGCTCTTCGACTGGATCTCGATCGGCGCCTGGCAGATCAACGCTGGCTTGCTGGTCGACCAGTTGTCGATCCTGTTCGTACTGTTGATCACCGGCGTCGGCAGTCTCATCCACGTCTACTCCGTGGGCTACATGGCGCACGACGACCGCCGTCGCCGCTTCTTCGCCTACCTCAACCTCTTCGTCGCCGCCATGCTCTTGCTGGTGCTGGCTGACAACTACCTGGTGCTGTTCGTCGGCTGGGAGGGGGTCGGCCTGGCGTCGTACCTGCTGATCGGCTTCTGGCAGCACAAGCCCACCGCCGCCACCGCCGCCAAGAAGGCTTTTGTGGTCAACCGGGTCGGCGATCTGGGAATGTCGATCGCCATCATGTTGATGCTCGCCACCTTCGGTTCATCCGCCTTCGTGGACGTCAACGAAGGATCAGCGAGCATGGGGGCCACCACAGCCACCCTGATGGGGCTCCTGCTGCTACTAGGAGCCTGCGGCAAGTCCGCTCAGGTGCCGCTGCAGTCATGGTTGCTCGATGCGATGGAGGGCCCGACCCCGGTGTCGGCCCTCATCCATGCCGCCACCATGGTCACCGCCGGGGTCTATCTCATCACCCGGAGCTACGCCGTCTTCGCCGAGACCGAGGCGGCCAGCACCGCGGTCGTGATCGTGGGTACGGTCACGCTGCTGGCGGGGGCCTGGATCGGCTGCGCCAAGGACGACATCAAGAAGGCACTGGCCGGATCCACCATGTCCCAGATCGGCTACATGATGTTGGCCGCCGGGATCGGCCCGGCGGGGTACGCGTTCGCGATCTTCCACCTGATCACCCACGGTTTCTTCAAGGCCAACATGTTCCTCGGCGCCGGATCGGTGATGCACGGCATGAACGACAACGTCGACATGCGGCGGTACGGCGGCCTGGCCCGCTTGATGCCGATCACCTTCTTCACCTTCGCCGCCGGATATCTGGCGATCATCGGCTTTCCGTTCTTCGCTGGTTACTACTCCAAGGACCACATCATCGAGGCTGCCTTCGAGCACAGCACGGTGGTTGGCGTGCTGGCCCTGCTGGGTGCCGGGGTGACCGCGTTCTACATGACCCGACTGATGCTGATGACCTTCTTCGGCCCGAAGCGGTGGGATAAGGGCGTGCACCCGCACGAGTCACCGCTGTCGATGACCGTTCCGTTGATTTTTCTGGCCGTCGGCTCGGTCGCTGGCGGCCTGGTGTTGAACAACTGGATCGGAGCCTGGCTGGAGCCGGCTACCGGTGGTGCGCACAGCGAAGCCGAACAGCCCGGCCTGCTGCACTTCAGCCTGGTCGGCGTGATCACGTTGGTCGTCGTGGCCGCCGGGGTGGCCGTCAGCGTCGCGCTGTTCGGCCCGCGGAAGCAGATCGCGGTCGAGCAGCCCGCCAGCCGTTCGCCGTTCGTCCTGGCGGGGCGTAACGACCTCTACGGTGACGCGGTCAACGAGGCGGTACTGATGCGCCCCGGCCTGCAGCTCACGACGGGTCTGACCCGGCTGGACACCAACGTGGTCGACGGCACGGTGAACGGGACCGCAGCGGTGATTGCCGGTATCTCGACGCGTATGCGACGGGTCCAGAACGGTTTTGTCCGTTCGTACGCGTTGACCATGGTGGCCGGCGCCGCCGTCGTCGGTGCCGTCATCGCCCTCGGCCGGCTGGGCTGAGAGGGAAGGAGCACTGATGACTTTCCCCTGGCTCACCGCCCTCGCGCTGCTGCCCCTGGTCGGATCGGTGGCCTTGATCTTCATCAAGGGCACCGCCGCCAAGCAGGTGGCCTTGGCTTCCTCGTTGATCACCGCCGCTATCGCGGTGGTGCTCGCGTCCCAATTCCGGCTCGGCGGAGGCATGCAGTTCGTCGAGCAGGTGAGCTGGATCAAGCCGCTGGGCGCCTACTACGCGCTCGGTCTGGATGGGATCGGCCTGACGCTGGTGCTGCTGGTGGTGATCGTCACGCCCGTGGTTATCGCGGCCAGCTGGCATGACGCCGATGTCGAGGCTGCTCCCGGGGCCATTCCGGTCGGGCATGTACCGGCGTCGGTTGCCGCGCCCAAGTACGACGCCCGGCTCTTCTTCGCCCTCGTCCTCGCCGTCGAGACCAGCGCACTGTACCTGTTCTTGGCCACTGACGTGTTCTTGTTCTACGTGTTCTTCGAGGTCATCCTCATCCCGATGTACTTCCTGATCGGTGGCTTCGGCGGGGCCCGGCGGGCGTACGCGGCCAGCAAGTTCTTGATCTTCGGCCTGCTCGGCGGCTTCGTCATGCTGGCCTCGGTCATCGGTCTTTACGTGCTGTCGGCCGGGGACGGCACTCCGAGCTACCTGCTGTCGGATCTCAGCCAGCTCGACATCGCCACCGGGACCGGGCGGTGGCTGTTCCTAGGCTTCATGTTCGCCTTTGCGATCAAGGCGCCCCTGGTGCCGCTGCACACCTGGCTACCCGACGCCGCCGAGGAGTCGAGCGCGGGCGGCGCCACCATGATGGTCGGCGTGATGGACAAGATCGGCACCTTCGGGATGATCCGCTTCTGCCTCGGACTCTTCCCCGAAGCCAGTCAGTGGGCCACCCCGGTGGTGCTCGGTCTGGCGGTGCTGTCGATTGTGTACGGCGCGATCCTCGCCGTCGGCAGCCGCGACCTGATGCGGTTCGTGGCCTACACCTCGATCAGTCACTTCGGCTTCATCGTGTTGGGCATCTTTGCCTTCACCAGCCAGAGCCTGGTGGGGTCCACGCTCTACATGCTCAACCACGGGCTCTCCACCGCGGCCTTGTTCTTGGTAGCGGGCTATCTGATCAAGCGACGCGGCTCGCGCGACATCAACGCCTTCGGCGGGGTGCAAAAGGTGGCCCCCGTGCTCGCCGGCTTCTTGTTGTTCGCCGGCCTCTCCACCTTGTCGTTGCCCGGCTTGTCGAGCTTTGTCTCTGAGTTCATGGTGCTGGCGGGGACGTTCAGTCGGTATCCGGTCTACGCCGTGGTCTCGACGCTGGCCATCGTGTTGGCGGCTCTCTACATCTTGATCATGTACCAACGCACCATGACCGGTCCGGTGACGCCGATGGTCGAGGAGACCGTCACCGACCTGAACGGGCGCGAGCGGTGGGCTCTGGCGCCGCTGGTGGTGTTGATCCTCGCGCTGGGCGTCTTTCCCAAGCCGATGTTGGACGTCATCGAACCCGCCGTCAAGGCGACCATGCAGCAGGTCGGGGTCACTGACCCGCAACCGAAGGTGTCCGCGGAGGGTGGCCGATGATGATCGAAACGACCTGGGGGTCGGTGGGTCTGGAGATCACCGCACCCGACCTGGAGTACGGCCTGCTGCTGCCGTTCATCGTGATCTTCGTCGGTGCCTGCGTCGGAGTCCTGGTCGAGGCGGCCGTGCCGCGGCGGCTTCGCCACGCCGCTCAGCTGATCGTGACGTTCGTGTCCATCGCCGCCGCCTTGTTGATCACGGTGACCAACTGGTGGAGTTTTGACGACGCCATCACCGCCGTCGGGTCGGTCGCGATCGATGGACCGACCTATTTCATGTGGACGATCCTGCTGGTCCTGGGGGCGGCCTCCTTGATGCTGTTCGCGGATCGCAAGGTCGAAAACGGTGCCAGTGTGTTCGCCGCTCAAGCAGCGACGGTGCCTGGCACTGCGGCGGAGCGGGAAGCCATCGAAGCCAAGGTCGAGCACACCGAGGTCTTCCCGCTGGCCTTGTTCGCGCTGTCCGGGATGATGCTCTTCCCCGCCTCCAACGACCTGATCACCATGTTCGTCGCCCTCGAGGTCTTGTCCCTGCCGCTCTATTTGCTGTGTGGGTTGGCGCGCCGGCGACGGTTGCTGTCGCAGGAGGCGTCGCTCAAGTACTTCATGCTCGGTGCACTCTCATCGGCGTTCTTCGTCTACGGGGCGGCTCTGCTGTACGGATACTCCGGATCGTTCCAGTTGTCCGCCATCGACGCCGCCATCACCGCGGAGGAGCAAGGCTCCGGACTCCTGTTGGCGGGCATGGCCTTGGTCGGCATCGGGCTGCTGTTCAAGTTCGGAGCGGTGCCGTTCCACTCCTGGACTCCCGACGTGTACGGCGGCGCCCCCACCCCGGTGACGGCCTTCATGGCGGCCTGTACCAAGATCGCGGCGGTCGGAGCACTGCTGCGGGTGTTCTACGTCGGGCTCGGCGCCGACCGCTGGGACTGGCAGCCGCTGATGGCGATCGTGGCCGTCGCTACGATGGCCCTCGGCTCGATCCTCGCCATCACTCAGACCGACGTGAAGCGAATGTTGGCGTACTCATCGATCGCCCACGCCGGCTTCATCATGACGGCTCTGGTCGGCGCCTCCCAGGCCTCGAGCGGCAGTCCGCCGGGGGCGTTGACCAGCGTGTCGTCGATCATGTTCTATCTGGTGGCGTACGGGGCGGCGACGATCGGGGCCTTCGCCCTGATCACCATGGTGCGTGACTCCAGTGGGGAGGCGACGTTGCTGTCGAGCTGGGTGGGACTCGGCCGACGCTCACCCGCCGCTGCACTGGTGTTCTCCATCTTCCTGCTCAGCTTTGCCGGGATCCCGCTGACCAGCGGCTTCATCGGCAAGTGGGCGGTGTTCGCCTCGGCGTGGACCGGTGGTGCCCGCTGGCTGGTGGTGGTGGCCGTCGTGATGAGTGTGATTGCCGCGTTCTTCTACATTCGGGTGATTGTGATGATGTACTTCTCCGACCCGGAGCAGGCCGCTCCGCAGGTCGTCCGGCCGAGCTGGAGCACGCTTTCCGTGGTGGGAGTTGGGGTGGTCGCTACTGTGGCTCTAGGTGTGTTCCCAGGACCGATGCTGGATCTCGCCCAGCACGCGGGCGAGTTTTTGCGCTGATCCGCTGGCGTTGCTGATGGCGGCTGAGGAGAAAAGTGCTGGCAGAACAGACGCGTGACGAGGTCTTCACCGACTCGGTCCGCGCCCAGCTCGGCGTGGTCGAGCAAGCGCTGATGAGCGCTGCGGTCGCTCGTACGCCGATGGTGACTGAGGCGGCCCAGCAGATCATTGCCGCCGGCGGCAAGCGGTTCCGCCCGTTGCTGGTTATCCTGGCATCCCAGTTCGGACCGGCTGCGGCCGAAGCCGATGACGTGGTCAAGTCGGCCGTGGTGGTCGAGCTGACGCACGTCGCCAGCCTTTACCACGACGATGTGATGGACGAGGCGGCCGTGCGTCGCGGCTCGGCCAGTGCCAACGCCCGGTGGGGCAACACGGTGGCGATCCTGGTCGGCGACTTCTTGTTCGCGCGCGCGTCGGACGTGGTGTCCGAACTTGGCGTGGAGTTCGTGCGGATCCAGGCGCGCACCTTCTCCCGATTGGTGCAGGGGCAGATCGCTGAGACCGTCGGACCCAGCGTGGGCGAGGACCCGCTCGAGCACTACCTGCAGGTGGTAGCCGACAAGACCGGGTCACTGATCGCCACCTCGGCGGTGTTCGGCGCGAAGATCGCCGGTGCCGAGCCGTCGGTCCAGCAGGCTCTGGCGGAGTTCGGCGAGGAGATCGGCATCGTGTTCCAGCTGAGCGACGACATCATCGACATCACCAGTGATGACACCGGAAAGACGCCGGGCACCGACCTGCGGGCGAAGGTACCGACGCTGCCGACGCTGCTGGTGCGGCAGTCGAGTGATCCGGCCGATGCGCGGTTGCATGAGCTGCTGGACTCCGACTTGCATGAGGACACCGCTCTGGCCGAGGTGCTAGCTATGTTGCGCTGCCATCCTGCCATCGGCCAGGCGCGAGCCGTGGTCACGCGCCGCGCCGAGTTCGCCCGCAGCAAGCTCACCGCCCTTCCCGGAGGCCCCGCCCGCACCGCGCTGGAAGAACTGTGCGACTCGGTCGTCACCCGCACCGCCTGATCCACCGGCTCGGACCACCCCGGTCGGATCCCCGAGGCCGGCATGGGAATCCGTCACTGTGCATGGCTTGCACGCCATGCACAGTGTCAGCAGGCCATGCACTCCTACGACGGAAATCCGGTCAGCTGGCCATGCGGGCGTACAGTGTGCGCGATTGGTCCAGCCGAGTTTGCAGCTGAGCCATGGTGTGGCGAGCGGTCCGTGGCATGACCTCGGACCAGATGAATCGGGTCATGCCCCGATAGTCGGCTCGCATCTCGCCTTCGCGATGCTTCTCGCGGAATACGTAGTCGGCGGGCGATTCGCCCGGTCGAAGACACTGCTCATACTTGGCCTTACCGTCGAACTCGCCGAGGTGGCGGTGTTCCTCCCAGTAGAAGTCGGCCACGCCGACCAGGCGGCCCCCTTGACTCATCACCCGGTATTGCAGCTCCGGCTTAGGAATTCCATAGCGGTAGAACTGGACGCGGGTTATCGACTCGCCTGCCGACTCCGCCCGCGGGTCGGCGAGGAGGAGCGCGATCCGAACCGATCGCGACCCGGGGAACTGTGCGGATCGGTCGGCCAAGGCGCGAATGGGGACAATGAGCTGAGGATCACGATGTAGCGCCGAGTCGGCAGCGACAACGCCAGCCTCTAGGTCCGATCGGCAAGCCACCTCCCATACGGTTCGCGCCGGATTGATCGCTAAGACGCCGTCGTACAGGTCCAGGTCCTCCTCGATGTCTTGGCGGACCACGTGGTGATTAACGCCAGCCTCCCGCCGAGCCGCTCCACGATCGAGTCGGATGAGGTGCACCGTTGAGTAGTCATGGCCGTATGGCGCGTATCCGTGCAGTGCTGCGGCACTCGTGCCCGCCAGCGACACTCGACCGGTCTGGTCAGCAACCACCGATCGAGCCAAGATGAGATGTTTGCCTGCCTCGTCGCAGCCGCTGTAGACGTCGGCGGGGGCATACATGCCGCGGCGCAGCCGTACGATCCCGCCCGCGCGCAGGGCGTCGCGAAGCGCGCGATCGGATTCATGCAATCGATGGCCTGCCCTCGGCTGAAGAAGCCGCGGTTTGACGTGATGATCTCACCCAGATTTGCGTCCACCTGCTAGCTTGGCCGCACATAGCCGGTGCCAGCGCCTCCCGCACGGAATCTGTGGATAAATGCTCGCGACTGCACACGGCCTTCTGGCGCTGTACACGGCATGCAACCCATGTACAGCGCCGGATCCCCAATCTGCACATGGGGATCCGGGGCAGCCAACCCCCGGGAGAGCAAGACTCAGGCGGGCGTCACCAGATCTGCACCCGCTGATGCTCTGCCAGCCACAACGCATCGGACTCGGCGACGTCGAACGCATCGTAGAAGGCGTCGATGTTGCGGACGATCTGGTTGCAACGGAACTCGTTGGGCGAGTGAGGGTCGGTGGCCAAGCGCTGCTTAGCCATCTCCGGACGCATCTTGGACTGCCAGACCGCGCCCCAGCTCAAGAAGAGTCGCTGCTCGGCGGTGTAGCCGTCGACCGGCTCCCGCTCACCGCTCGCCTCGGCAATCCGGAATGCTTTGTGGGCGATGGATAGCCCGCCCAAGTCGCCGATGTTCTCACCGATGGTCAGCTCACCGTTGACGCGGTTCCCAGGCGCCTCGCTGGATTCAAGCGCGTTGTACTGCTCGATCAGCTGCGCGGTGCGTGCTTCAAAGGCGGCCCGATCCTCGGCGGTCCACCAGTCCTCGAGCTTGCCATCACCGTCACAGGTGGACCCCTGGTCGTCGAACCCGTGCCCTATCTCGTGGCCGATCACGGCGCCGATCCCGCCGAAGTTCACGGCGTCGTCGGCGTGCTCGTTGAAAAACGGCGGCTGCAGTATGGCCGCTGGGAACACGATCTCGTTCTTCAGCGGGTGATAGTACGCGTTCACCGTCTGCGGCGTCATCAGCCATTCGTCCCGGTCAATCGGCTGGCCGATCTTGTGCACCGAGCGGTCCACCTCAAAACTGGCCGCCCGCATGACGTTGCCCAACAGATCCTCGCGCTCGATCTCCAGCGCGGAGTAATCGCGCCACTTGCGGGGAAAGCCGATGTGGGGTCGAAACTTCGCCAGTTTGTCCAGCGCCCGTTGCTTGGTCTCGTCGGTCATCCAATCCAGATCAACGATCGAACGCCGGTACGCTTCGATGAGGTTGGCCACCAGCGCGTCCATCCGGTCCTTGGCCAGCGGCGAGAAATGCCGTTCGACGTACACCTGGCCCACCGCCTCCCCGAGGGACTCCTCGACCAGGCCGACGCCGCGCTTCCAGCGTTCCTTCAATTCGGGCGTGCCCGACAAGACCGTGCCATAGAAACGGAACCGTTCGTCGACGAAGGCGCGCGACAGGTAGGGCGACAAGGATGAGATGAGCTTCCATTTTGCCCAGGCTTTCCACGTCGTCAACTCCTCCGGCGTGATCAGCGCGGCCACCTCGGCGAAGAACGACGGCTGGGCCACGACGAGCTCGGCCATGGCCGCCTCGTCGACGCCGGCGCTGGCCATGAACTCCGACCAGTGCAGGCCCGGGCTCGAAGCCATAAACTCACTCAGCGGCATCAGATTGTACATCGCCCGAAGGTCGCGACAACGCACCTTGTCCCAGTGGGCGGCCGCAATCGCTGTCTCCAGCTCCAGCACGTTGTGCGCCTGAGCGGCCGGCTGGTCCACTCCGGCGAGCTCGAAGGATCGGCGTACGTGCCCCACGTACTGGTCGCGAATCTCGGCGTACTGCTCAAGCCGGTAGTACTCCTCGTCGGGCAGACCGAGACCGCCCTGACCCACGAACATGACGTAACGGTTCGGGTCACCTGGATCGGACTCGGCATCAAAGCCGACCAAACCGGCGATGCCGCGGCGGCCCGCCGCCCCCAGCAGCCGCATGAACTCGACGGTCGTCGTGACGGCGTCGATCCGAGCCAGCGGCGGCGTCAGCGGCGAGGCCCCGGCCGCC
>JAABUN010002464.1_pt1 | contig 32856 bp, 44 predicted proteins | sample 5559311 | NCBI WGS metagenome assembly JAABUN01 (sample SAMN10711877, study PRJNA513370) | rock metagenome | isolation source: Antarctica rocks | place: Antarctica: Victoria Land, Siegfried Peak sud | reverse complement strand
TCACCCCCCCCCATCCCATCCCTCCCACCCCACCAGCACTTCCCTATCCCTATCCCTATCCCTATCCCCCATATCCTCATACCCCATCATAAACGCAAACCCTCCACCTCCACCTCCACCTCCACCTCCACCTCTACTTCCTACATCCCATCCCTCCCTTTCATCAAGAATTTTTTTTATCAGACCTTCTTTCCGTTACTGTATTTTCTCTTTCAGTATTGAACAGCGGAATTTTGATTAAGAAAGGGCGAGTGGTGGGTTTGTGGGGTGAGGGGTGAGGGGTTTTGCTGGGGGGGGGGTTGAGGTTGAGGTGGTGGTGGATGTGGGGGAGGGGGGGGGGAGGTGGATGTGGATGTGGAGGTGGATGTGGGGGTGGTGGTGGATGTGGATGTGGATGTGGATGTGGATTTGGAGGCTTTGGCAGCGTTGGTGATTTCGATACTAGTGGACGAGGTTGCGTGTGCAGGATGGTACGAGGATTAGGTCGTTGCCATAGGTTTTAGTATCGCTGCTAAGTATGCTTCTCTGCGTGCATAAGAGGAGATGGCGTTCATTCATATCACTCACTGATCTAGAACCATCGAATGAATCTAAAACAAACTGTATTCGCCACGTGCAAAAAGGACGGTACATGCTGCCGTATCATATTCACAAGACGTGACGCAGAAGATCCCTTTCAAACCCATCCTTCGCCACCAAATCCTATGCTCACACCTCCACCATTACCGCCACCCCCCTACTACACCACTCCCCTCAACAAACCGTCTCCCCAGATAACCTCCTACCATCCGCCTCCACATCTCTCCCCATACAACCACAGCGCCCACACCTACCACACGATGCCGCTACCCCTGCCGTTACTGCCGAATCTTGACCAGGAGGAAGATATGCCCCACCACCACCGCCACCGCCGCGATTCCTGCCGAATCGATCACGCCACCACGTCTTGCCTCCGAAGACCCAGCAGATGCCGATGCAGATGCAGATGTATTCCATAGCGCAGTAGAGGAAGATGAGGGCGGCGATGGTGCCGATGGTTATGCCTGCGATGGTGGAGGGGTGCATTGTTGGCGTTTTGGGGTTTGGTGTGGGGGTGTGGGGGGGTAAGAGCGGGAGGGTGGAGAGGGTGGAAAGGGTTGAGATGGGGGCTGAGAGGTGAGGGGGGGTGGGGGGTGGGGGTGCTGATGGTGAGCTGAGTTGGTAGGTGCAGTGATATCGAAAATGCTTGTTGTTGTTCTGATTAGTGGATGTGGTAGTTTCTGAAGGAGTTCGAAATAGATATGCCGGTAGTGTTGTAGTGTTGAGTTGAAATCTTGATGCTGAAGCGATTTGGTGTTGAACATTCGATTATGATTTTGACGTAGCACAGTTGAAGTGTTACACGGCTGAAAGTTCTTTGTTCTTGAAATAGATTCTGGTACCGATCCCAGATCTTCGGGACCTTGAGTAACCCGAGATAAGGCACCTCATTGGTCATGATATTTGCGAAAGCTGGTGTGCCTGGTGATTTGGAATTCGAGAGATGGGTTTTGAGATATCGTACTGATACGCAAGCGCCCTATCGCCTTGTGGGCCTTCACATACAATATAGAGATACAAAGAGTGTTGAATGGCGAAGCATGCGACGAGAGAGGTGAAATCTCAAAAACAACAGTCTATCCTTCTCCTGGATCGTGCGGAAAGCCATATACACAAGGATAGGGAATGGAGATTTCGTTTCTGTCAACGTTGAGAGTGCTGTGACGCCGCCGACTTGAGCCCCGTCGCTCATCGTTCTAGAGCTAAACGGCAAGCCTGACTCGTCACCGAACTCTCTCCCCCTTTCATTTAACACTCTTGTATTCGTCAAATGGAGAATCTGGAGCTGGGACTTTTCTACCCACCCTACCTTTATGACAGCCATCTGGAGCGCTAGACATCGACTTCGTCAAATTGATCTTAGAATAATCAACGTTCTTATCAAGGCAAAGCGTAGTCTGCAATAGCGTATAAAGTACACGGGTCGAGTTTCGAGACCGCCTTTCGCACCCTAGCACACGTGACGATACCCTCTCACTGCGGAACCTACCCCAGCTAACGGTTGACAAATCGCAAACCGACAAAGATGCCTAACGTCCCTGCCGTATTCCAGAAGCCCTGATCATAGCATCCCGTGAACCCTTTCGTTGTGGCCTGTTTTGTGCCCGCTATCAGCAAGAATGATACATCGCTTTCCGACGATGATCATGTTTTTGGACTCGGCGCAGGTTGGCAGAGCAAGATGAAAAGCCGCAGAGGCTTGTGCGGAGAAACATTGGAGACAAGAGATAGGGACTAACCTCATACATCATTTTCGAAAAGTCGTATACAAATTCCCATGGAATACCAATACCCGGCGGCGCGTCCTCGTTCGTCACGAAATGTAATTCTATTTCGTTCCATTTGACTGAAAAATGGGTGATTGGGTTTGCAAGGTCATGTATCCATTCGGTGCTGGCTTTGTGAGCGGTGGCGGAGTAGAAGAGCTGATTGGAAGTCTGGGGTTACTATTGTGCTTTCTATCATGAATCCACATGCGAGTGGCAAACAGCTCATGAAGAGTATTAATCGAAGGTCTACTTTCAGCAGCCATGATATATAGGGTCGCAGATTGAAAATGTATCGGGAAGAATAAGTGCTCTTTGAAGACAGGTACTTGCCTTGAGATGCGCGGCGGTCAATTGAATGGGAAGGACGATGGCGATTTCTTGATAGGCTTTGAGGAGGAAGCCGTTGATATAGAAGGGGCACAGGACGTTAACGCGTTTATCAAGTAGTGTGAGATCGTTGGCAGTGGAAATTTTGGTAGGAACACTGAGGACAGGGCGTATGGCGGTAGCGAGGAGATAGACGAGAGTCGCTGCGCGTCCAAAAGGGTGGAAGAGTCGCATCGACTATAGGCTTTTGTAATTCCACCCACCTCATGCAGGGCCGTGAGGTCTGTGTGTATAATGCGAGAACGCTGGTATGGTTGAGGAACAAAGCAGCTATGACTGACCCCAAAGCACTTGTCAGCGTCACCCAAGATGTACGCTTAGAGGCCGCTCGACAGATTTGTATGAGCGGATGCCTTCTTTAGATGTTTCTGTGCAAATTCTCGAGATGCGCCTTCAGACCTTTGACATAGGCTCTTGGGGCGGCATTTACAACGAAGCTATCTTCAACGGATGGATCTCGCCCCACGCAGCCGAGAAGCCGCAGTTTGGGGTATCTGGGGTACTCCCGCGGGTCTCAGGCGCTCCACGCATATGCACTGATGGATTCAGGGTCGTCTGTCCCTGCATCAGGTCCCTCCATCTCTGGTATCGCTATTTGGTCCGTAATTCACGTGCTGATTCGTTTCAGGTATGGTTGGCTTGCGAGGTTTTCGACCTGGTTGGAACATCTGTATGAAGAATCCACACCCGAATAAGCGATTTTAGTAAGAACCTTGGATTTAACAGTGATACATGACCTTTAATGTGTGGGGGTGGGATTATCGCAAATGACGATAGGTTGCTAGGGCGTAAGGCCCTCGAATGGGGATGACAGGGAGTATGAGGCGTGAAAGAGCATTGAAGTTTGACTAGTTCCAACGGATACTGGCAACGGTCGCTGAGACTGAAAATAGGTTGGAGCGGTCTCTAAGAACCATAAGTGATTGAGGTGACCGAACGAGAGGACTTTGGCTCTGGGTGTCCTAATCAGCTTGCGCCATTGGTATCGTCCGGCATGAGATGCCTGTTTGTGGTACCTCGACTGTCATCGTTTGATGACTGAGGTCAGAGAGTGTCCAAGTACCCTTACACTCCGTCAAGGCCCTCGTTCAGCGGTACTTCCCATGCTTTATTAGGATTATTGAACCTCTTGACATATTTCTGTCCAATCTCCTTGATCACAGCGTAGTCCTCTTCTTCCAGTACACAATCTAGCGACGCAAAATTCTCACGTATCCTGTCCGCATGGGAACTCTTCGGTATGACGCTCGTCTCGCGATCCATACCCCACTTCAGTGCCACCTGCGCTTTCGTGCACCCCCTCTCCTTTGCAATCTTCGTGATATCTTCGTTCTCCAACAGCGACGGTGGCGTAATCTTGCTCTTATCCGGCGCTTCGTAGATAGGATTGAGGTTCGCGAGCGGAAAGTAGGCGGTGACATGGATATCGTTATCCCTGTGCCACTGCACTCAATCGATTTGCTGCAGGTAGGGACGGAGCTCGAATTGATGTGCATAGGGCTTGGTGGTAGATCGTGCGATAAGGTCCTGTAGTTGTTTTGGGGAGAAGTTGGAGACGCCGATGTTGCGGACTTTGCCTGTGATAAGGAGTTCTTCCATCGCGTGCCATGTCTGGAGAGTCAGGTTCGTAAAGATCAGGCAAGTCGATACGAGCAATGTTCTTCCACGACAATGATGCCACGGGCCAGTGCATAAGGCAAAGGTCCAGATACTCCAGACCCATATCGCTCAGCGTCTGATCCAGTCCCTTCTCTACCAGATGTGGGGCATGGCTGCAATGATGTCCCAGTTGGCTATCCTCTCGGGTACCCAACCGTGTAGACCCAAATGGCTCACTGATCGTTCCACAGCCTGGATGTTATCCAGACATCCGCCCTCTTAAGCTCTGCAGCCTCGAGGCCAACCTCGATGCCCTGACAGACATCCTTCTCGTTGCCGTAGATATACGCGCAATCCAGATGTCTGTGTCCAGCCTTGAGAGCAGTCGAGACAGCGGCTGAGGTGGTGTGACTGCTGAAATCGAGGTTCCAGGTTCCGAATCCGAGGAGGGGAATGGAGGAGGGAAGGTTGGCTGAGATGGAAACCTGATCCTGCGTGCTGCTCGTGCCAACAAATGCCAATTCCAAGATATCAGAAATCTGCGTCGACCTCACCCCCGATCGGGTGTCAGATGAGCGCTGTAGCTATATCTGATGCACCAAGCAGAATGAGCCAAATGAGCCATTGTTTGGAGGATGCATGATGCTTGGATTCTTTCGGGCAGGAACTATTAGTAGGCTATCTAGAATAGTGGGGTTGCTGCTTACTAACCGCTTACTCACCCTAACAGCGCCGCCCTACTGTCGCGCGGTGACCCTGGATGATCTTGGGTGATGACACCCCTCCATGTGCGTGAATATTGACCTTTCAAGAATAGGTAGCAAACGGCATAATTATCGGATTCTCTGAAATTCATTTCAAGGGCCAAAATATATTTAAGAGAGCACATCAGTATCTGGCGACTCAGGGGGCCCCGATTCTCTAGTTAATCAATGATCGAGCTCTTCTTCCTGTCTGCAAGAAGGCTTCTATCTATAGCCCCTGATGAGCTAATCACTAAGTGATTCCACCACAGTCGTTTTACTGGAGTGCTCCAAAGTCCTTCGCTGTTGAAAATGGCACTTTCGGGTTTTTTGTGGACAAAGCTAGTACCGTTCCGTCCTGGGATTGTTGTCACACTGTCGCCAGTTGGTGAAGGCTCGGTAATCGAGCTGGAAGGAACCCCTTACGTATTATGTCTTCAGCCCTCGCAAGATACCCTCCAAGAGCTCTGCTACTCGAACCTTCATCCCAGAAAGTAGCTGCGAGCAGGTCTCGAGCGAAGAAAGGTTCGATATCCTTTCGTCATTCGAAACTATGGATCCACACCAAAGGATAAGTGCTGAGAAGTAGACACAGTAAGGGAGGTGTGGCGACTCTGGTAAGATGAGAGGACGTCCAGTCCCAGAGGGAACATCGCCCAAGGAGTCGAAAGACCGCTTTTGACTCGCCCCCATGGCATCCTTGACACGCCACAAGATACTTTGGGCGTGCCATTTCGCAATTGGATAATGCCTGCTCTTCTGCCACTGCTCAATGCAAGCAAAGGCTCTGCCCGACCTTGTGCGAAAAGGCGACTCGGTTGGACTATGTGCAAAACGCTGGACCAGGCCCATGTTTGTATGAATGCTGACGTGACTCAGGTGATACAGCAGCAACGTCGAGTAGCTCACACTGTTACCCTGGATCTTTGCCCAACTATTCAGAGCAAGTTCCAGATATTCTGCATTCCAAAGAGTACGCTTCTGTGGCTGAGTGATACCCCTCGAAAGGACTGGCCATGAGATTAGAGCGATTGAAGCTAGTGCGATAACATTGTCTTGCTGCTTATAGGAGGATGCGACGGAGCTCCCGGGTGTGAGGAGGGTCGTAACAAGTATGTCCGCGTCTGACGCTGAAGAGGCAGTGCCACCGTGACCTCGAAAATCAAAATCGGATCGGAAAGACGAATCTGGTGGTCGCAGAAGAAGAATCACGCGGTAACATTCAAGCATGTACAGACTCTCTGTCAGTGCCCTTCACAGACAGCCACAAGGTCAGATGGACCTCCTGGACTAGTAGATGGGAGGGAAACTGCAAACCTGCTCTCGTTGTCTGGCTCCTCCAATGGCATCTCCTGCATTGCCAGTGCTTGTTTGTATTCTTCTACTGCCTTGTCGGGGTTGGAGAGTCAGAATATGTCTCTGAATGGGCATAGACCTTCCTGAGCTTACAGAAAGCATCTTTATGTGAAATGCCTCAACAAATTCATAGCTCCTCTTGTCACCACTGCACAAGCCATAAACTTCGAGAAGAATGAACTGCGTGCAGTAAGCACAAGATCAATGCGTCCAGAGCCCGTGCATTGTCTCTCAACAGATTGTTTAATAAGTGAACTTACTGTCTTGACGGCACTAAGTTTGTCTTCCAGGGACATGATCCCCTCTTGATATGGCTTCTTGGTGTGAGCCGGTAATAAGAGCTTACAAGATTGAGAATACTGACCGGATCTAACAGCATTCGACGAGCATCATTGTACATCGAGTTGACGACTTTGAACCTGCCAGGGATATTGCAGAACAAACCACCAACAGCAGCATAAGCCAGATGTAGCGCCTTTCTGGGATTCTCAGCCGCCGTGAAGTTGTTGAGTATTGGAAATGTCTTGATGAGATGATGCTTGGTGATGTTAACAAACACATTCATGACATCTTCATCATAGATCTGAAAGCGAGGTGGAGCAGAAAACCATCGATGCTTCGGCTTTTCGTGGCGAGGAGAGGATGGCCTAGAGATTTGCTCAAAGTAATTCTGCATCATCTCCATGGCACTTTGAGTAGATTGGTGGCCGACCAAGGCTGGTTGAAGCTCTAGTCGTGCTTCGTCCGCAAAGTACCCTGGAACCGATCCGATTGAGCTACCAACGCCATAGAGATCGTCTGCAAAGCTAAAGTCCATACCATCCGGCCAGAAACTGGTATCCTTGGGGTGGTTGTGAGTAACCATGTCATTGAAACCCAAGAGATTTGCTGTGTTCGACTCACGAAATCGTCCAGGTCCCACAAGCTATCAACTTGTCCAGTGTTTGCCAGGCCATAACCTACACCTTGGAAAGTCTCTGTCACGCCCAACCTGAGGTCTTCTGGGCCATTTAGCCAATCTGCTGGCGGGGGCTCTGGAGTCACTATTCCTTGAGCTTGGGTCCAAGGCCTGAGGTTGCTCGGGTGGCTGATCTGGGTGAGGCCTTGTGTCAATAGTTGCGTATCCGTCGTCGGCCACTGGTTCTCATCGCTCAAAGACGCTCTCTGGGAAGTTACTACCGCACTAGATGCCATCGGGTCGTTGATAGCCATTTCCATCTCACAAATTGAAATTTCTGGAACAAGCTGCTCGGATCTTTGAGAGGTATCATCTTGTCGAGAGCTGATTGATGTGGTCCTATTGGCGCGAGAGAATGTGCAAGCTTGGTTCGATGCCTGGCATTGGCTACAGGGCGATTCTCCAACGCATCGCAGTTTGCGCCTTCGACATGTGTCACAAGCAACCTTCGAGCGCGGTGTCTTTGCAGCCGCTAACGCGGTTGCTTCGTCCCAGTCCTCGCTGTAGCTTTGCTCGCGATGGAGTCTTCGCATATGCTTTTGCTGGACGTCGGCTCGCGGGAATGTGGCATGACACAGAGAGCAACTAAAGGGCTTCTCATTCGTATCTGCCCATGTTTCGTCAGACAATACATCGAGGAGTCTGGGCTGGGTTGTTACTGTACGAGTGCGACGATGTCTCACCAGATGCTCGGTCCGGGAGAACGTCCGATCACAAAAGTCACACTACAAGCAACAATCAGCAGTGCAGGACTTCGCTGAGCTGGGAGTCGATGGGCTTGGGGGGGGCGGCGAAGGACGTCCTGCTTTCTGTAAGGGGGGCAGAGAGAGACTTGCGTACCTTCCTAGGCGAATCTCTTGGTCTCACCGTGAGTCTCCTTTGTGGTCGGACCATAACGCGGGCGTAGTTTGCTCGTGGTTTAGTGGTGGTGTAGAAAGAAGTATTGCTAAAGTAACTCTACTGCTACAGGCCCGGTGGAGAGTGAAAGAGGGGAAGCGGCTTACTAAAGTACCTACGTAGTTGCCTCAGTACCTCAGACGTGACCCGCCAAGCCTGCTGACTACGCAGTTGGGGGTCTTCACGTCTGAGCGCACGATCTGTAATTTTGCCAGCTTTTCACTTCTATTAGGGGCGAATTTTAGAAAAGTAGAATTATTACCACCTCGCGATTTAGAGAGTATGCGCGACGTTCGGTGGAACATCTATTCTAAAGGCCGTTAAATGTTAATCGCGAGGTACTGGTATTCTATCACATTAAAGCATCCTTAGTTTATTAGAATACTGGTAGATATACGCGTACCTACGTGATAGAAAATCCGTAGGGAGGCTATCAAATAGCTAATTCCTCACCAAAAAAACAAGGTTTACGCTCAGACGTGGAGACCCTCAGCTGCGTAAGGTAGTCAGCAGGCTTGGCGGGTCACGTCCTGAGGCAACTACATAGTACGAACGTGATGACTGATAAGGCTTAGGTAATCATGTTAGATTTCAGCCTTATTGCCAAGACGCTAAGTCGGCTGCACCTACCTAAGGTCCTTCACATAGCATGAATGCTCCCACATAGTTTCATTAATCAATCATTCAATCACATACTGATATACCTCAAATATCGCTGTACTTCATCAAATCTCCTCCTAGCCCTGAGCCGTTATGAGCAATCGAACAGAGTGACATGGCGGAGACAAATCTCAGCTGGCCCGGCGAGAGAGATCCGACTCGTTTGGACGTGGAAGATGCGCACAAAGTCCCCGAGCCAACATTCCTCCGCGACTTCAAAGAAGCATTGTTCGCCAGGGACATTGCACGAGACTATCAACATGCATCGTCTTCAGCCCCAGCTGGACAACCCTCCGGGTCTCCCATTGCCACCAGTGGGCATCTTAATGATGGAGTATGGCTTGAACCTGCACGTCGAGGGTCAACATGACTGACCTAAGACCTGAAGTATGAATCCCGGCAATTCACATATCCTCTGTCCCTTCTTTCCAATTTTCCAGACATTCCAGAGTCGGAAGAGCTGGGAAGGCTCGAGTCATCCTTTCAGGCACTTTCCAAGAAGTTTATCTTTCTCCGGGCAATTTCTATGCCAGGCAGCTCCAGAGAGCTCTTGCCCCCCTACTTGCGCTTGTCCCTGGCGTGCTTCGCAAGTTGCCTCTCTCCGTCTCCAGAGTCAGTTGCCACAGTCTCAGTAAGAATCCCTGCAGTTCATTCCGATGCAGGAAAAGCGTTATTTTCTGCAGGTGTGAAGGTGTGGGGAGTGATGTTGGAAGTTGACAACAGGGAAGCCAGAAAGGTCGAATCTGTTATGGCGGTAGGTGACATGCGTTGTTGTTTTGCGTTGATGTTACATTTCACTGCCAACACTCTACGTTTACAATGCGAAAGTGGTCAAGTTGCAGGACGCTACCTTGAACAAGAACTCAAGTATGCGTCCTGCTCCGAGGCTACTCCATCGGAGTCCTCTGTTCGGGCAACTGAACAGAGGACCCCGGGGCAGTGCCTCTGAGTTTCTTCACTTTCACACATCCTCAACAAACACTTCGATAGGACATTCGGTGTGGGCGTTGGAGGGTTGGAGGGTTGGAGGATCCTCTCATAGACAACTTCTTTAGTCCTAGGTTCGATTCCTGACCCGATCACCGTTTCAATTTCTAGGTTCAGGGAGCGGAATTGTTCGTCAATGCCTTCGGCTTGCTATGCTTATGGGGATTCCACCATTATACTGATATATTTTCAACAGAGCGTACTACTTGCGACGTATGGATCACTGAGTGCTGATGCAAAAGTGTGGCCGGAGACATCTGTACTTGTGGGATATACTGGACCCGTAAGAAGATTCGCACCCAAACCCCCTCGAGAAATTGATACAGTTGGAGTGGCCAACGCTTACACATATCTGTCTACCCCTAGATTGTTCGAAGACTTCACATGCATGACTTTTGTGCGCAGTTTGACGAAGCGAATTGGCGATCCAAAAGCCATACCAGCACGCGGACTCGCAGGTCAGATCACACAACGAAGCACCCAACATCCCGTTATCCTTGCTGACCATACATTCATAGTCTGCTGATGAGCTATCAATTCCTTATTGATGTGGTCCATGCCGTGCACTACAATACGAGCACTCAGTACAACAGCAGTGAGCTGTTTATCACGATGCCAGCCTCCAACCATAACTTCCACGATATTTATACGAAGCTAGTTCTCGAAGAGCACCCACTACCCCTCGACATGACCGAAGAAGAAGATGCGGTCCTCATTCTCTCGGCGCTGCTCTCAGACATCATCACAATCCACAAAGTCTTCTCAGGGTTTGATCTGCAGTCAGCCGAACTATTATCTTCCCAGCCGTCCACGAGCAGCAACACTCTTTCAGTACTGAATCCATTCGTGCCTTTATCTCCTTATGCCGAAAACCAAAGAATGCTTTCCCAGATCCTCAAAAGCCTGGATCTCTGGGGGAAAAGGTTCAGGCCAATCATGTCAGAAGATGTTTTGTCCCTGTTCTACTTCTGCGACATGTGCCTCTCGTTTCCACAAGCCTTACTACTACCTCAGCTAGCGGAGTACGAACCAGCTGTTATTAGCTCGAGTGGCTCGCGTTCTGAAGTTGACCTTGCTAGCATGGTGATATCCGAGGCCACAATGAGATCCGCATGGCTGGTTGTTGATCACGTCAACGTTCGAAGACTGCCAGATCGTGCGGCTTGTCCCGTCTGGCTACCGGTCGTGACTTATATTACAGCTTTGGTTGTGTGGGCAAACCTGAAATCCTCCTCAATGTCAAGAAGCACCTACGGTACACTCAAAGTATTGGGAATGTTCAAAGCGGAGCTGCAGCAGATGCCATGGCCTTGCTGTACAGTGATGGTGAAGAACTTGGACGAGCTCATGCGAGCCTGAGGCTGACACTGTTTTGATCTGGAAGGTTGTCTGATTGGACGAAGGCACGCAAAGCCCCACGATAAAGGGCTCCATCAGGTCACAAATGCCATTCAAATCAAGCTTTACGGTCCATGCTGAGGGATTCTGCGGATTTCCTACTATGGTGATCTTGTTTTGACCTAATTCAATCACTCAACCCAAGACTACCTCATTCTACTCGCACAGAACGAAGTAACAGTAGCTACCAGGCAGACACCCACCACCGCCAACCGACGAAATTCACTGGCTCACACCCACTCCCATCCATTCCCGCCAGCTAGCTCAAAGCTTCCCCTCTTCATCAATCACCCCATCGCTTCGATCCTCCTCGCACCAGACAGGTCATCCACCCCATCCGCCTCGACAATGCTGGCCTCCACAACCTCAAAGACCGGAACCTCCGCCAGCCGGCTCACGATATGGTGCAGCGTGGGCAGCCTCTTGAATCCAAGGTCTTCAAACTTGAACTCGGCGTGTTCCGCTTTCCGCACCCTCTTCGTCCGCGTCACTCCATTCTTGGAAGCAGGGATGAAGACGTCGTACTCTGCGTCTGCTCTGTGTTTCCCCCTCTCCGCACCGTCCGAGGCCGGGATGCATTTGTGCACGAACATACCTTTTTCGTCATTGTTGTTGTCTTTGCCGTCGTCGCCCTCCTGATGGGCGCCATTTTGGCTGACGCCAGCACTGCCGGCTTGTTGCTGTGCTTGATCTCTTAGGCCCCGCCAGCGGAAAGTAGCCCACTCGGCGCCGCGCCAGCCGATGCGTGCTTCAACGTCACTCGCGTCGCCGTCGTTGCGCGGCGTGATGCCGATGTCGGAGTACAATTTCGGATAGCCGAGTTCTTCCCGGCCGGACAGGATGGGATCGGTCAGGTTCTCAAACATGACGGGACAGTAGGAGCCATGCAGTGTCTCGCCGCTGCGCGTCGTGTACTGGACATCGTGGATGTAGAAGCCGAGCAGGTCGTAGGAGCCGCCGCCAAGCCAGGCCATGTTTTGCAGGGTTTGCACGGAGAAGCTGGCATGGGTGACGGTGTCGGCTTTGTTGAATCTGTAGGAGGTGTTGGGGAAGAGGGTACGCAGCAAGGTTGCGCTTGTTTTGAACTTGATGGTTGCAATGATGGAGCCACTGGAGGAGGACAAGGAGGAGAGGTGTGAGTTGCCGTGGAAGTCCTGTCGTGGGCCGGGCATGGGCCCGAACACGGTCGGCTGGCGCCAGTAAAGGTTGCGGTTTTGCTGCCATTGGTGTTCGCGTAGGATTTGAGTCGAGGCGTGGTATTCGTCGTGGCTGAGTCCGTGATCCATGCAGTCGTGCACTGATTAGAGCCTGTGGTTAGGTCCAGACATACTATGTTCGAGGAATGGAGGGAACGTACACTTCAGCTCTCCGGTCCCGACTAGTCTAGAGTTGTTTTGAACGGTCGTTGCTCGCTCGTATCTGGCCTGGTTGTAAAGCTCCAAGCGTTCTGGGACCTCGTCGGGCGTGGTGCCTAGCGGCAGCATGATGGCGAGTGAGACGGCGTCTTCAATGGCCATGGCACCTCCCTGCGCGAGATGGGGTGTGAAGGGATGTGCGGCGTCACCGATGAGGGCAAGTCGGTCGTTGACAAAGATTGGCAGGGTGTCCATATCGAACAATGGGTAGACCTTGAGTGTGTTGGCGTCGGCTTTGTCCAGCAGATGCAGCACCCTCGGTTCGAAATCGCGGTAGATGTCGAGCAGCTTGTCCTTCGACCCACTCTCGTTGTAGTCGTCTGACGTACCCGACAGAGCGGCGGGATGGATGCAAACGAAGTTGAAGAGGGTGTTGTTCACACAGGGATAGAGGACAATCTTGAGATCGTCGGGACCATACCACATGTCCATGGAGCCATTGGGTGTTGCCCAATCGTGGGTCACAGGGTCTGCCAGTGCTGACTTTTTGGTGATCAAGAAACGCATGGCGCTGTGATTTGACTTGAATGGAAGAAACTCCTTTTCGGTCACTGCGGCTCTAGTCACCGAGCGAACTCCATCAGCGCCCAGGATCAGATCGCCGTGCACTTGGGTGCCGTCTTGAAGCACTACCGTTCCTGTGTGTGGATCCGTGTTGACGATTTTGCTGGAGGTATGAACCTGGACTGGTCGGCCTTTGCCATCAGCCGATGTAGCCACTTCCTTGAGATGCTTATGAAGGTGAGCTCGGTGTGTGAGAAACCACTTGTTCTGCCACCTCCCCGCAGCTTTCACATTATCGGTGGTGGAGAGTAGCTCGCCCGATTGCTTGAGAGCTCTGATCTGCTCTAGTAAGACCGCCCCTTTTTCCTCAACGTGGACTCCCAGGCGTTGAAGAAGGCCAACTGCATTGGGGACCACATGAATTGCAGCACCGGCCTCGTTGGCGAATCCCGATTGTTCGTACAGCTGCAGAGATGTTGGTGCCATGCCCGCTACTTTGTGCTTGTGCTGGAAATTGATGGGGTGGACTGACCTCAACATCGTGGCCTTGTTGTCGCAAAGCTATTGCCGCGGTGAACCCACCAATTCCACCACCTACAATGATGACTTTCAACCCAACAGGCGCAGAGGCTGCGTGGCGGTCACCATTGGTGTAAGCGCCGTTCTTTCCCGCGAGCGCTGCCATTGCCTGGTAATCGTGTGCAGCTAAGGAAGAAAATGATGCAGGAGGCTTTGGAAGACTTCTGCCAGTTTACGCTGGGAAGACCATTGACAATAAGTTACCGCCAGTTGCATACATCCCGTCACACTAGGCGCAGAGTCCGACATGAGACGAATACTGTGGAGGCCTTCCCAGCTGCTATTGTATGGTCCGCCACTGCCGAACAGTAAGGGACCACGAAATCCTCCTGACCATTCCGAGGTGTTCTAGCTACTGTGGAAGCGGCAGAGAAGTGGAATGGGGTAGTCGACTGTGTAGGAAGGCTGACATCTGGCCCCAACCACCTCACTTCAGACTCCGAGAAGGGGAACTATTAATCGGAAGTGATGGGGGTAATTCAATCGGAAGTGGTGGGGTAATAACTCACCATCCTGATCGTCGCCGGCTTGGCAGATTCGACAAGGGATGGGGTCAAGGAACGGCAGCAGTGATGCGACAGTCATGACCATCACGCGTAGGACTGCTGTAGGAAGAAGTCAAGTATGAATCGAACTAGATCAACCGAACTAGATCGACCTCCCCCTCTTTGATTGACTTGTATCAACGACACAAGTCTACGACAGCCTGTTCAGGATCTTTCAGTATGCCGAACACCCTAAGAGATGATCTGCACAAGATCGATGAGACTTCTTTCGACTATGTCTATGAAGAGAACGCAACAATCGAGCTGAAGAACGCCAGAGGTCTGGTGAGATGTAATGTCTACCGGCCCAAAGGTCCCCCTGGCTCGAAATATCCAGTGCTAGCCACCTACTCGCCGTATGGTAAGGACATCCATTACAGCGCGTGAGTATGTTCCAAGTCCACAGCTCTTGCCATGCCAGAGCTGAACACTTTCAGCTTCAACGCTGCCTCATTCAACCAGGTCCCACTCGACCACCGCTCGCCGCACTCAGCATGGGAGACGCCCGATCCAGGCTTCTGGACCCGTCTTGGGTACGCTCTAGTTCGGGCGGATGAGCTGGGACTTGGTCAATCACCCGGTGTCTTGGACACCATGTCTCGTGGGACCAGCGAGGCCTTTTTCGACGTCATCGAGTGGGCTGCCAGCCGGTCTTGGTCGTCCGGAAAGGTTGGCCTAGTAGGCATTAGTTACTACGCAGGGAGCCAGTGGCGTGTCGCTGCACGGCGGCCGAACGGGCTGACATGTATCATTCCCTGGGAAGGGATGTCAGACTATTATCGGGACCGCTGTAGGCACGGTGGGATCTACTCTAACACCTTTATTAAGTTCTGGTGGGACCGCCAGGTATATCTTTTATTCTCAGGTCGAGAAGAAAATCCCACTTGGCCATTCTCGAGGCTGACTCTGTGTGTCTTAGGTCATCACCAATCAGTATGGACGTCCAGGAAGAGCTGCTCGGAAATGGGGACCTGACACTATTGAAGGAGATCTCTCGGAGGAGGAGTTGAAGCAGAATCGTCGCGATCAGACAGTCGACAATGCTACGAATCGTTTCCTCGATGACGAGTACTACTTATCCAGGGACTACAATATAGACGATATCAAAGTGCCGCTTCTTTCGGTGGGGAACTGGGGTGGGATCCTACTTCATCTTCGGGGCAACGTCGAAGGTTACATGAATGCTGGCTCGGAGCGGAGGTATCTCCGTTTCGTGACTGGGAGGCACGATCTGCCCTTCTACTCTGCCGAGAACGTCGAAATCCAGAAGAGCTTTCTTGATGCTTTCCTGAAGAGTCAGGATAGCATGGGGTGGTCAACCGGAGAGGCTCCCAAAGTGGGTTTCGTTATACGAAAAGGCGACGTTGGATTCAACAACCCGGAGGCTGAAAAAGCTTACCCATATCGATTCGAGAAAGAGTGGCCATTGCCGGACACGGAATACACTAAGTTCTACCTTACCTCCGGAATGAAATTGACAACGAATCCTTCTCAACACCAAAGCGATAGCCAGGTATCCTATCACGCATTGGGAGATCTCAAAAACCCGCAGGCGGTGCATTTCACGACAGAACCATTCGAGAAAGAGACCGAGTTCACGGGCCACGTAGTCGTGCATCTCAATGTGCTGGCCACTAAAGGCCAAGGACATAGCACATCAGGACCTAGCGATATCGACCTCTTCATCACCCTTCGACATCTCGCTGCTGATGGCAAAGAGATCCTCTACACCGGTACCGTCGGCGACCCAGTCCCAATCACCAAAGGCTGGTTGAGAGTCAGTCTTCGAAAGGTCAACGAGAACAGTCCTCGGAACACCTTCTGGCACCCACACCGCGAATACCTCTCCTCGGACGCAGCGCCTGTTGTAGCGGGAGAGGTGTACCCGGTCGACGTTGAAGTTTGGCCAACGAACGTGGTGGTGGATAAGGGTGGTCAGCTGGTGCTGGAGATCTCGTCTGGAGACACGCAGGGTGCTGGACTGTTCGAGCACAACTCGGCGGAAGACCGGTCGCCAGAGACGCTGGAAGGGATGAACCACATCCGTTTTGGTGCCGAGCATGAGAATTGGGCCCTCATGCCTGTCATTCCTACTAGGTAGTATATCGAAAAGGATTGTGTTTCTAAATGCCCGCTTTGGGCCTGCATAAAATTCTCGTGGCAATTGGTAGCAACACCTAGACATTTATGACAGCGAGACCACCACTCTGGATTAATAATTGTCATAGTTATAAACGGTATTAGGGCTCAATTTCCTCTATCAGGTAATCACTATGATCTTTTAGTGCGGTGCCGCATGTAGGAGCGACCCCTAGTTTACACATGGCAAACAGTGGCTTCCACATCTGCTACCCCATCGACTACCCATCTACTACTCCATCTGTCACCCCATCTGTCTTCCGAAGCTTTCCCGCATTCTACACTACTTAGTCCCCACAGCGAATTCCGTTTCCAAAAGTCGACACAGGCAATCTGCCCAGAAACACTATTCTACCTCGAGAGCAAGCATACAAGCAACGACACAAGTACAATGTCCTCCGACCACCCCCCTAAAGACCACCCCCCCAAAGACCTCCGCCCCCTATCCCGCTACATAACCACCCACTCCCCCACCGGCACCGCCATCTTCTCCACCACCATCCCCGCCCCCGTCCCCGCCCAACCCGTCCTGAACAACACCATGCACTTCTCCCTCATCTACACCACCACCACGCAGCCCGCCCGCATGTCCGCCGACGCCGACATCGCCGCCTACGCCTCCCACCTCGCCTCCCCGCCCAGCCTCACCGTCCCCCACGGCAGCGTCGGGCGCATCGTCGATTTCCCGCCGGGCTACACGTCGCCGATGCACCGGACGCTGTCGCTGGATCTGGGGATTGTGGTTGAGGGGGAGGTGGAGTTGATTTTGGATGGGGGGGAGAGGAGGGTGTTGGGGAGGGGGGATGTGGCGGTGCAGAGGGGGACGAGCCATGCGTGGAGGAATGTTACGCCTGAGGGGGGCGGGTGGGCTAGGATGTTTTATGTGTTGCAGGATGCGGAGCCGATTGAGTTGGGGGATCGGAAGCGGTTGGAGGAGGATTTGGGGGGGATTTCGAGGCCGGTCTGATGTGGAATTTTTGTTTGTTCGAAATGTTTTGGAGTTTATCGTTTGCGCTAGATAAGAGCAGACTACTACAAAAACCCGTCAATCCTCGCCTATGGATATTGATGTTGTTATGAATATTGATATCTTGGGCCGAGGGAGCTTGATGATGAGGTTGACGAGGAGAGGATGGAGGGAACATGCTTGAGGATCTTCAAAGGATACTAAAGTATTAGAGACATTAAGAGAAGAGTACCGAGATATAGTAACCAAAAGAGTCGATATTCATAAATTCGGTATCAACAATGTTAGATCCCCGTTCCTGTACATCTGCAAAAGGCCGCGGCTGTACGCGTGGATTCCACCTTTCTTTCCAGTGCGCTGCAACGAATTTCGGGACTTTCTCACCGATCTCCCCCAACCTCGTATCTGAACATCCTGTCATTGATTCGGCCACCCGTCTGGCGCCAGAGCTTCGACGCAGCCTATTTGAACTCTTCGGTCAGCCCAATCCCTCCCCAGCCAGTCACCACCGAGCTCTTCACTCAGCACGCCCAGACTCTCCGAAGAGTAGACTCACCGAGTTCACATAAACGCCGATAAACATGACCGTGACCACGACACCTTCAGCGGTATCCTGGCCCGCCGGCCGATCCGCCAGACGATGGCCCCGACTCGGTTCGCGATAGGCTGGCATGCGGCGTCGGTTTGAGGGCCATGAAGGAGGGTTCTCTGACTGTCTGAAGGCTTGAGGTGCCGGCTCAGTCCGTCGTGACTGCGAGCTCTCGGTGCCAGTGTGGTGGAGGTCGTAGGCTTTTAGGAGGTCGGTGACGGTAGCAGGGACGACTTCGGTGGTTGAGACGGACATGGCGGGCGATGAGAGGTGTAGATAATGCTGCTGCTCTTTCGCAGGCTGAAGAAACACAAGGCGATCGAAATCAGTAATCTTACAGTCCTTCGAATCATCCGGATAGCAAGCGTCGTAGCTTGTTGGAGAGCTGGACTGGTGTTTGTCCTACAGGGTTCAAGCGGGCGGTGTCTGGGGTAATCCGGAGGGTGGTGGGGTCACGCCATCTCGTCTCGTATGAGCCTGGAGCTCAACTCGAGCGCCTGGATGATAATTGACTGGAGAAATGGTTATTTTGGAGAAGATGGCCAAGCTCTGTAGGTCTCTAGCCTTCCGATTGTACCGACCAAGACTCTACTTGACTTGAGGAGTAACGTTGAGTTTTCCAACAAGTCCAAGCTGAAGTCGAGCACCGCCAAGATGGCGATATACTCTTCTTCTTCCTCATCCACATCTCCGCCTCCCTTTCCACGCATCGCCATCTCCCACCTCGAAGGTCGAGCTCAATCCATACATTACCGCCAAACACAGCTTCACCGCTTGCAGACAGAGCTAGTTAGGTCGAAGGATGAGATCAAAGCGACCATCAAAGCCGATGTCGGCCACACATCGCACGAGGCCGACTTTGAGTACACTCTCGTCCTGTCAGAACTACGCCAGCACTTCGAGGGCCTGAACCCAAAGGATGAGCTCGCTGCCACGCGGCAGATCGAACTAGGACACGACAGCTTTGGCAGAAGCAAGAGCACAAGCATTGCTTACATCGTACCGAGCACGCATGTCCTGCTGTACTCGGTGCTTTCGCCAGTCTGCGCCGCCATTGCGGCTGGGAGCTGTGTCATTGTCGAGGTGAGTCGGTCCACTGTTACAATCGGCCGAGTATCGCTGGCGAGAGCAATTACTGACAGAGAACAGCTTCCGCAAAATCTCAGGAGCCTGACATCGACGCTCCGAAGGGTACTCTGCAGCAGTCTCGATGCAGACACATTCGCAATCAGCGACAGCAGACCGGCAACCGATTTCTTACAGCAGTGCACGCTGGTCCTTCAGTCGCAGCCAGATGACCAGCCCAAAGCTCGGCGGGCATGCCTCTCCCCATCATCCCTTCGCGCCCTGGCCGTGGTGGACCGCACAGCAGACGTCGATAAGGCGGCCCAGGCCGTCGTACGAGCACGCTTCTCCCGCCGCGGCACCTCACCCTACGCTCCCGATGTCGTACTAGTCAACGAGTTCGTGCTCGACGAATTCCTGGCGTGTCTGTTGCAGCATATGTCGCCCTACTTGGCGCATGGGAACGGCTCCAGTGGGAACTCGTCGAAGGAGAAGGAGCACAGGCCGTTTGCGGAAGGTCAGCGAATCCTCGACGCTGCCGAGAAATCCGAGGACATGAGGGTCGTAATTCGCGGATCCAACGGTAATATTATCAGCGTGCAGAGTCGGTGAGCAGATATCACACTCTTGTCTTTCACCGTGGAGTCAGAACAAGCATCTGCTGACCAGCAACAGCGACGCCGCACTCCTAAGCCAGAAGGTCAGGGGACCGATACTACTCGTCCACGCCATCAGCAGTCTCGACGACGGGATCGACTTTGCCAACAAATCTGCCGAGAGCAGCACCCTGGCGGCTTCCTTCCTCTTCGCCACTCTGCCAGAAGCCCAATACCTTGCCAACTTCATCGACGCACATGTGTCTTGCGTGAACCATATCCCGGCAGAACTGCTAAGTATATACCACACCCAGACCCCCAATCCCAACCCAATCCAAGTCCACAATGAGGTCGAAGCAACCGCTAACATACCACCATCAAAAAGTCGGACCAATCGCCCCCCTGCAGCACACCCCTTCGCTCACCCCCCGCTACACACTCGCCATGTTCCAAGAGCCTCGGCCACAGCTCCTTAACAAGACCGTCTTGACGAGTCTTATCGAGAAAGTCCAGTACGAGCCCTCGGACACGCGCCTCGCAGATCTCAAGAAGTCTCTTGAGGTGCCTCTGCCGCCGATGGATAGGAAGAAGGGCCAGGACGTCGACTTCTTCTTCCAGGCGTTGCTGACAGGGACGACGGTCGTGGCGGTGCCGGTTCTAGTTGGTCTGGGTGTTATGGCCAGGTATGCGATAACGTATATTCAGCAGCGGCTGTAAGGGAGGTTGCAGTCGGCGGGTTTGGTGTTGTGATGGTGCTGGGTTGTGTACAACATATGCGATTGTAAAGATGTATAGCTAGAATATATGGAACCGTGGTCGGGGTTTAATTTTCGCAATCTGCCTATCAAAACCGGAGGATGTTTTTGTTGACAAAGAGCAGAGAGAACAATTCTAGTAGAACACTGTCAGGGTTTCTCCCCAAGCTTTCTCTGCATGTCTTGGCGCAGTCACGTGACTCTGTACGTGACTCCGCATTGCCTGATATATGCACCATGTGCTCCTGTATCTAAAACTCGTTTTCCACATACTATCCATATCAGATATACAGCTACTATTCACCTCACAGAGCACCCCTTTTCGTGACAAACACGATGCCCATACTGATATGATAGGTAGAGATGTGCCGTCACGAAAACTTCGTCGAAGTTATTCTACTACGAAATTCCCTACTAATGGACGATGATGATCATGTCAAGCAGTGAGTGCGATTGAAGAGCCGTAATCTATCAATTCCTGACGTCGAAAACGAGTTTACACCCCCTCACAAGAAAAAGCCGTGACGCATAGCCACCTAATCCTTACGCAGCAATAACACCCTCCGCTGCGACATAGTTCCCCATGGTGAACTGCGAATTACACATATTCGTCAACTCCCACGTCTCAGCCCCCAGCACATTTTCGGACCCCACATCCTCCCAACCACCTGCAGCCCCGGCACAGAACAGCGCCGGCATGAAGTGGTCGTCCGTGGCCTGCGCATCTCTATACCGGGGATGTTTCATCAACCTCGCGACCGCTGCCCTCAACCGCGGTCCCGAGTTCTTCGTAATCGCATCCTCGGTCGCCTGGCGGAAATCCAACGCCCAGGCCTGCGGTGGGACCTCCTGGCCCAGACTCTCGCGGTACTTTAGCATGTCGTCCCAGCGATTGCGGTAAAGGTTGTGGACGGCGCCGCCGGTGCCGATGAGGAGGTAGTTCTCGTTGCGCAGGGGGCGCAGGGTGGCACCGATCTTGATGTGGAAGTGTGGGTCGAAGCGGGAGTTCATGCTGACGATGGTGGTGGGCGGGCAGGTAGACGCGTCGGGGAACATGCGGATCAGGACCAGGTAGGTGTCGTGGATCCATTGGAAGGTGGGATTGGCAGAGACGGAGAAGGCGGCGTCGCTGAGCATGTCGATGCAGCGCGAGGCGGTGGCGAGGTCCGGGTTGGGCGTCCAGTTTTGGTAGGTGGGGAGTGGGACGAATGGACAGGGCGATTTGCTCGGGGAAGGGTTGGTGGCCACTTCGATGCTGTCGCCAACACAGTCCCAGTGCGCGCCCATGATGACGATGCCCTTGACGCCGTTGGCGAGTGCCTCGTCGCCGCACTTCTTCCAATACGAGCCTGCTTCCGTGTCGGCGTCGAGCATGCGCGTCGAGCCGTGCGAGAAGAAGTGTACCGGAGTTGAACCTGTTGCTCGTTAGCAATTCAGTCGTACGTATGTAGAGCTGAGGGTTGAGAGTATGTCTAACATACCCATACTGGTGGAAACTTGGAAAGGATCAAGGGCGATATTGACAGTGACAGTATCAGAGAAGGTTACTCGGGATCAATATCTCGAGCGTAAGCGTTCGGAGGGAAGTGTAGAAGCACGGCTGTTGATATTTGCTGGTGACGATCTGTTTGCCACGACCCCGCATGGTCATAATACCAAGAGGCAATGGTGAAAGGCCTGAAAGGCAAATCGAGATGGATCATCGCGAATCCTTCAGGGTGTCAACATCAACCTGGAGGTTTGATGGGCACTGATGGGGTCCCGTTGGGCTAGGAAAAGATGGGGTCCCGATGATTATGTAAGACGATCGGCGGCCTAATGTTGGCAAGGTTCCAGTGTCACGGATAGAGGTTGAAAGGCTCGCCGGAACTTTTCACTGGTGTAGGTAATTCTGGCCTCGATCCCATTTGCTGTGGAAAGTTGAAGGGCGGCGACAATGTCGGGACGAAATAAATCCAACGCTAGAATTGAGGCGCTCGCTTACATAGCCACATCTCTCTCTCGGACTGTGGGGTAAAGTATAGAGGCGGGGACGGGGACACCCTCTAGGCTGGCGAAAAGCAGAACACCTTCTCCTGCGGGGTACAGCAGCGTAGGAGTGTTCAACCATCCCTTTAAAGACCTGGAGAAAGCAATGCCTTGTTCTTGCTTTCAGTCCTCCCTGCTCAAATTGGACTGTGTGCACTTTGGGTGTTCCATTGCGAAGACGTGAACAATGGCCCTTCCGCTTCCGCTTATAACTGTTGCCTTTTGGGCTGGCATACTCCTAGTCGCTTCCATCGCATTCCAGGTCCGCCTGCATCTACCCCCGGTGCGTGAGAACAGAATACTGACAGCGTAAATAAATGACAGATTGTCTACAACGTCTTTTTCTCCCCACTTCGCCGTATCCCCGGACCTTTGTTAGCCAAACTCACCTCCCGATGGCTGATAGTAATTGACCTCTCGGGCTATCGCACTTTGACCTTCCACAAGTTGCACCAGCAGTATGGATCCGCCGTCCGTGTCGGTCCAAACGAGGTGTCCTTCTCCAACATTGACTCCGTCAAGGAGGTCTATGGCCAACAGACACATTTTGTAAAGGCACCAATCTACGAAACCATGAGCCAGCCCCCCTTGGGCATTTTCAGCCTCAGAGACAAATCACTGCATAGTCGGCGACGGAGGCTCCTCAGCCATGCTTTCGCGCAGTCCAATCTGTCCGACGCAGAACCGCTCATCCTCCAGCACGTCCAGAGGTTACTGAACCGCGTTCAAGACAACCTTTCCAAGCCGTCGCTGGACATGCTCGCCCTCTTCCGGCTGACGGCTTTCGACATCGTTGGTACTGACTCTCAATCTGTGGGTGGGTGGAACAAAGGACTGACCCTGTCCGATAGGCGAGCTTTTCCTGGGCCAAGATTTTGGAGGCCTCCTGGCAGACAAACCATCGCAATTCTTGCATGACATGGATAATCATTTTCTGTTGAGTGGGATTGAATCGAGCTTTCCATGGCTCTATATCCTCCTCTCCCGACTGCCCATCTCCGCTGTTCAATATTTTTTTGCGTCAAGGCCGCGACTGGCACAGGTGGGCACCCTGGTATCGGACAGACCAAATGGTAGAGCTTGCTGATTATGTCCTTTAGTATGGGAAAGATGCTTTTGAGAAATACGTCAAGGAGTATGGTCGAGATTCGGGCCGGAGGGATCTCCTGACCAAGGTCTTGTCAGTGAAACCCGACACGGGAGAGTCTGTTCTCACAGACCGTGAAACATACATGGAGGTTGCGAATCTAGTTTTTGCTGGCACCGGTAGCCATTCGCAGAGCTGGTCTGCCTCTACAAATACTGATTTTGGCTCCAGACACCACAAGCACGACTCTGACGTACATGTTCTGGGAGCTTGCACGAAATCCTGCATGGCAAGATCGGCTCCGCAAAGAACTCGTCGCGCGCCTTCCTGCGAATGATAAAACCCTGCCGCGCTTACGAGAGTTAGACGACCTGCCCGTGCTTGCTGCAGTGATCAACGAGGCTCTGCGTCTTCACCCAGCAGCTCCGGCAAGTCTCCAACGAGAGACACCAGTTGGTGGGAAGGTGCTGGACGGACACTACATTCCTGAGAAGGTGGAGTCCCTCACCAGGCTACTCGTGCAGAACACTAATGTCATCAGACTGTCGTCTCGATGCAGTGCTATACCACTCAACGTGATCCAACTGCCTTTCCACGGCCCAACGAATTTGATCCAACACGTTGGATGGAGCCGAACATGGTGTCTAGCGAAATGAAAGAGCTCTTCATGCCATTTTCAAAGGGACCTCGGGCCTGTTTGGGCAAAGGTCTGGCTGTCATGGAACTGAAATTGATCACCGCGGCATTGCTCCGGTCTTACAAGATAGGGCTTTCGCCCACGGCCACCGAAGACTGCATGACGATGACGGATCATTTCCTGGTACTGCCGAAGGGTGGAAAGTGCGAGCTGATCTTCTCTCCGGCTGCAAGGGTAGCAACGGTAGAAACGGACGTTAAATGATGAGTGTTATCGCCAACGCTCTCAGAATGTACTCAGACGTAGAATGAGATGACTAAAACGGTAGTCTTACCCATACAAGATGTTAGAGCGTTGAGGAGACGGCGACATGTTGCGAGGCTACCCCTCTTTTAGTTGCTGAATGATATAATGAGCAGACAAGGAAAGGAAAATCTCTTCTAAGGAAGTCTCTGCCAAGACCATGATTTGTATTCAGCCGAGGCTGACCCGGGCCAGTCTAAAACTACTTTACAATCCAAAGGGTGCTCAGCAGGTGTTTACAACATGACGCCCATCGCCATTGTGAATGCAGACCGCTCGACCTCGATGCGTTAGTCCTTGGGACGTGACAGGGGTCTTGATGCTATATGGTGTGCAAGGAGCTTCTGCGCCGCTAAGGCGCTGCTGCTTTCAACATGACGACGGCCCTTCCGTCTGACGAGTGCTCACTCTACTGCTGATCAGGGCTATGGGAACATAATGTTACTGTGTCATTCTCACAAAAAGACATGCGAAGATTGCTAAGACATGTGAGGTGCATGCATGCTGATCAAGATTGGCAGTCCATTGGCATTGGTGCCACAGCACGTCAGGCTGGGGTGGAACATTACAATCAAAAGAGCTCTTCGATGATACACTTACTGGAGTCAGGCAATACGAGCGGTGACTCTCCCCTCTCACCTCTCCAGAAGTTGGTTGCTCGGATCAAGCCATCATCCAGCAGCCACCACCAGCTCGTCGCGAATTCTTGACCCACCTCCCACGCTATGCAGACATGTCATCAGCCCGCTCAAGAACACGGAGGAAGGGACATGACATACCAAAGGCATTCCACGGCTGCGAGCCCCAGACAGTGAACGAGCCGATGTGCAAGTCGTGGCATAGTTGATCCTCTACGTCTTCGTCCAAACATGCAAGAAGAACGTTGTCCCGAAATGCGGGTAGCGCAATGATGTCGAGATAGGGATGATGGGGCGTACATATTTGAAGGTTCGTGGGGCTCAGGTCGTTAGGGTAAAGAGTTGGGTACGGACTGGACACTGTCCATGGGGACACAGAGTGGTCGTCCATCAGGAAGTGGAAATCCAGTGACAGAAAGGTGGCGTTCTGGATAAGGGCCCGCAGAAGCGAATATTGGGTTAGGCTGATGAAATAGTGTTCGGAGAGGCCGGGCACTGAGGTGGACGACTGGGATTCGTCGTTAATGCTGCCGATGCCCGCATCTGGCGTTTCTGGACTATCCGTGGTAAGGCTATCGTTCGCAGTGTTCATGGGTAACGCATCTATGATTTTTGGGTCCGCGGTTTGAGATCCATCCCACGACGGGCCAGGTAGTACAGGCTCGTTTGTTCTCTTAGCTTTTCCCCCTCCCGTTCCTGGTGGCTGTCTTTCAGCTCGACACAATGTTCTGCACATAAATCGGACTTACTGCTTTTCCTCTTGGCTAGCCTGTTCTGTAATTTCTTTCTCAGCGCTTTGTCATCCACTTTTGTCCAGTCATCAGCATCGCTTTTCTTGTACATAAGTTTACTCTGGAGATCATCCATGAATGCTTTGCTTGTTTCTGACAAGTTGTGTACGTCGCTTGGTAAAGGGATGAGGCGTAGCGCCACGAAAAAGGTCAGAAATTAGCGTTCCTGCGTGCCAAGCCGTCAACGCTAACCCCTTTCAAGCCATTCAAGGGGCTCTCGTTGTACTTCTCTCCCAAAATCTGACAGTTTGATGCTCGATCAAACAGGGACCATCCACTCAGTTTGCGGGATGCAAGAGCTGCCGAGTACCATGTGAAGCAGTAAAGATACATAAAGGACTCTGCGCTCCACATCTTAGCTTACCCACATCTGCCTCTCATCTCGTCTTCATTACCGCCTGACAACGTCGATAGCTTTCTCATCTTCTTAGACTTCGATACCGTATCATGCCTGTACGCAAAGCAGGCTCGTTCTATGCTAGTGATATTCCCGACCTGAAGGGCTACGTTATTATTGTCACCGGAGGTATGTTCGAACCTCCTTTCCGAGCTCAAACCCAGATTCGATCATTGTTTGCATGCTCAGAGTCAATTGACTTGGATAGGCAATTCCGGTATCGGCTTCGAGACCACGTTACAGCTCGCTCTTCATGGCGCCCGCGTCTACATCGCCGCACGCTCTCCAGACAGAGTGCACAAAGCTATCGATGACATGAAAGCTTCTCACAAGCAACTCTTGGACCTTCAACCACTGAAAATGGACCTGCAAAACCTCCAGAGTGTCAAAGATGCCGCAGACTCATTCATGGCCAAGGAATCACGGCTAGATATTCTCATCAACAACGCCGGCGTAAGCAGCTTTATTCCACCATCACCCGTCGAATATCCATCATTCATCATGAAAAAAATACGGACTGACACACCTCCCCGCCACAGCTAATGGCAGCTCCCTACAAACTCACCCCCGACGGATTCGAAACGCAATGGCAAACCAACCACCTCGCCCCCTTCTACCTGACCCAACTCCTCCTCCCCCTCCTAACCTCCACAGCTCAATCAACACCCTCCAAAACCCGCGTCCGCATCGTCAACGTATCCTCCGTCGCAGCCCTCACAGGAGGCATGGCCCCCAAGACGCTAAATACCACTGCGCCAAATCTAGAAAACGTCACCGGCACCCTAGCAGCATGGTAAAGCCTTCCCCACCTCCCACAATAAACTCCACCTCCCCATCCTAACTCCCCCTTTCACAACCAGGAAACGCTACGCCCACTCCAAACTCGGCTCCATCCTGCACGCCCGCGCCCTCCACGATCGTTTCCGTCACCTGGGAATAACCGCCTACTCCCTCCACCCCGGCATCATCAAAACAAACCTGCAAGCCGCCGACCCCACACTCTTTGGCACCTTCATTCGTGCCGCGGTGGGGTGGGGGATTTTGCCCGGTACGATATCCATACCGGATGGAGCGAGGACGACGCTGTTTTGTGCCGTGGATGAGAGGGCGGTGGAGGGGAGCGGGGGGTATTTTGTGCCGTTTGGGAAGGTGGATGGGAAGGGGACGGGGAAGTGGTGAGTTTTCCGATTTTCCTTTTCGTGGGGTGAGGTGGGGTTTGTCAAGTTGCGAGAGTGTTTTGGTGGTGGTGGGGCTTTGGAGGGAGGGAGATGGGGCTGATTTTACGGATCTTGCAGGTGCGAGGATAAAGAGGTTGTGGAGCGTTCGTGGGTGGAGAGCGAGAGGATGGTTCGGAAGGCGGGATTTTAGGATGGATGGCGGGCTTGGGATACGGGAAGCGTACTGGTGGGTGGGTGTTGTGTGGGAGATGGAAGTATGAGTCGTTGAAGGGGGACTATACAACATAGATAGGTTGGTTGGTATCACAGTGGGGAATCTCATCCTGTTCTGGGGGATATAGAATGTATGTGCGCAGTCTTGCTTTGATCGATTAGGATTAGGGCCGTATGAATATGTTTTTGTTATCGTGTTGCTACTTTAGTGATAGCTATGTGAAGAAAGGGGGAGAGAGTCGATCTAAGAAGCAGCGATGTTCATGTTTCGAACCTGATTTTCTTTCTGGAAGTTAGACTCACTCTCTTTGCCAGGTTGGAGGATAACACCCAAAGTCCCGAGTAGGCGCTAACGGGAGAAGGCACCAATCTCCTCGGGGATATAGTCCCGGAAACCGCACCCCAGTCCCCTACCTTGGGGTTGGTCCAAAGCTCGTGGGTGCCTGGTCCCTTGTAACAGACGAAGATTTGTATACTCCGTGCAACATATCCCCTACTCAGAGAACACTCTTCCCCAACTTCCACCCCAATATCCCAAACCCCCTCAACCCATACCCACCTGCCCCGGATCCCTCCACACACCATTAATCCCCGCTACCCAACTCCACACCTTCCCCACCCTACATTCAAACAGAAGTCCATCACTTACCCCCCGCTCCTGATCCCGATCCCCCTGCCCCACCTCCCCACCCCACCCAGCACTCGTAGTGGTAGCGAACCGGAATTCTTCAGCAGGCCACTCCAAGCCCGCATCACCCGGATCGTCAGTCACGTCTGCCCGATCCGGTGGCCAGGATTTGGAGACTGGAAACAGGAAGGAGGGTCTGCGGAAGACGAGTGAGAGGGTGATATGTGTGGGTGGGTTGGGGTGCGGCTGCGTTAGGCGTAGGGCGGTCCAGGAGGCGAGAGAGGGGATAGGGGTGTTTTTGGCCGAGGGGGGAGAGAGGGTTAGGTGGTGGGTGTGGGTGTAGGAGATTTCTGTATCTGTTTCTGTTTCTGATTGTGGTGAATTGGAGTTGGGGGTGGGGGTTGAGATGAGGTTTTTGAGGGGGATGACCCATTCGGAGGGGCCGGTTGTGATGGCGAGTTTGGTTGTGGGGGAGGGGGTGTGGAAGGTGTGTGCGTGGCCGGTTAGGGTTATGGAGAGGGTTGAGGTGGGGACTTGGGGGGTTTAGTTAGTTTTTTTTGTGATGGAGTAAGAAGTTTGAAGAGGGGAGGGGGAGATGGGGAGGAGGTTGAGGGCGGGGAGGTTTTGTAGGTATTGGGATGCGTTGGGATGTAAGGATAGCTTGGGAGTAGGGTATGGATCCAAGGGTTCTAGGTGTTAACGCCGTCAAGAGGAAACAAGATATAAGGTGGTACATACATTCGGCAACGAGCACACTCAACGGCCTAGTAAAGATGTAGATCCGATCGATACGCCCCGTCAAATTCCGGAAAACGACATCCCGTGAATCCCAGCGGTGGCGATTGAAGACAGCTTGATGAGTATCTGGTGGCTGCAGAACTCCATTCGGACCGACATCCCCCGGACAGACGAATGTCATGTTCAGAAACAACGCTCCACCACCAGGCTCGCCACTAAGCGTGCGATGGAACTTCGGATGAATTCTGTAGGTAGGATCGTGTGGATGCTTTCGCGCCAAGTAAGGATTGATGAGCTCGGAGGCCTTCTTGTAATTGGGTGAATTGATCAAAAACTCTCTCTCCCAGTTTTCAATGTCGGTTATCGAGGATTCGGATACGGCGCTTTGTGTTGAGACGGTGTGGCCAACGACTTTGCCAGTTAGACCGTCGAAGACTGGGCCTCCGGAGTTGCCTGGTGGGAGGCATGAGTACTTTGCAGCTTCGGTGGAGCACGGATGACGTACCAGGGAATTGGTCGAGGTCGGTGGTGTAAGTCCCACATGGCTCGATATTGTGAGCGAAGGGAGATACGTTATCGCTGCAAGATCCGGAGTCAGAGTGTTGGTAAGAGACAGTAATCGAGTGATGAGTTTCGCGTATAGGCAGAGCGAAGCAAGAACAGTGGCCGTTCTGAAGAATAAGATGGCCACACCACCTCAAAATACGTGATATCAGGACCATACTTTACTGTCAACACGACAAAGATCAGACGTTACGTTAATCGGGCATACATTTCTGCGATACCAAGCGCTCTTCAGATCATGAGAGGTATCATGGACATTTGCCCTTCACACAATTTTTGGTTCCACTAGGCTTGTCTTGCGATACAAACAACGGTTGTGAATAACAAAGCAAACCGTGAAAAGACTTACCGATCGAAAAGTGCATGTCGAAGCACGTGGGATCGATGAGAGATCTTCATTGGCGTTCCCAACGGATGACCAGCATTGTAGACGGGGATACCGAAGCCTGGTGGCTTGTTCGCCAATTCTACTTTCTTGAGCTCTTGGAATCGCTCGGATATCCCTTTAAGCTTGAGCACTGCATTGTCCCATTTGCGTGCCCACTTGGCGATGGCCTCGGAGTCTGTGGCATCTTGGTACTCTCCTGGTACATCGCAAAGCAGCACCCTGGGAAGTTGTATATATAAGCGGCCTCCTCAAAAATACTTGGATATACAACAGATGTACCCACTTATCGATATCAAATACTTGACTGGCGGCGAACCTTTTTCCTTTCACATCACCGGACCATCCAAAGACGACTTTCAATGTATGCACCTCGTTTCTCAAGAGTCGTGGTGCAAGGCAGTGTCCTGCGGTACCCACAATGCCGTTACCCAAATGGTAACCCGAGGCCCATTCTGATCCGGCAATGTGCTCGTTTTCAGGGGGAAAGCGGCTAATGAAGGAAGTTGTGCCTCGGGAGTCAGTTCCATCTGCTGGCCAGGTCATCCCTTTCAATGCATCCCTGGCACCTTCATCGGTCACATTTTCGGCGGAGCTGCTATTGAATAGAAGTGTGTCCGTAACATTGCGTCGATCGTGATCTACGCATGAGCTTACATTACGCTCAAAATGTCCACCTAGCGTGGGTAGCAGTCGCACATTCGGCCCTGTGGGGTTGTAGATCCAGTCACCTCCTCCTACTTCGATCCACCCGTAGCTCGCATCAAGGGTAGTAATTAAGCAGGTGGCTTGCACATTGCTGTATATAGTCAGTTCTGTTCAAGGCAAGATAGCCTTCCAGGCTAGGATCATTATACCACGCTGGATGAAGGAGCAATGGTGGCAAGGCAGTAATATTAGAAAGCCTTTTCAACCGATTTTCAAAATGCCGAGGCTGTAGAGAGATAACGGAAAGAGACATCGAACATATTATGGATCACAGCTCCAGCAGAGCATTTGAGACCCCATAACCCTGCCATTATGAGCCGCGATAATCTGTGTCCACAAGGTCTAGTCGCACTGCAACATCCCAAATTTGATAGCTAGCTCGAAGAGATGACTAAGAGTATCTTACCCTTCCACGCCAGCAAGTTCGTCCTCTGGTTTGGCGTCTTGCCACAAGTCATCACCAGCATTGATTCGGTGATCAAATGCCGTTGTATGAGGATCATGTTGAGACTGGTCGTTGGTGGCCCAATCACCATACCTTTCAACCAAGGGCATATCGCGTGAATGATGTAGTGTTGTACGCAAGGCATCAAATATGTAATCGCAGTCGACATGTACTCATACGAAAAGTTCTTCGAACGGACTTAGACCATCTCTTAGGTGTCTCCGCAGTACTGAGCAGTATCACTACTATCATGGGAGTAAAGCCTAATCGACGATATTTACAGTCCTACAGATACAGAGGCCAACCAAAGTCCTTTTTCGACAAATGGATACGTCGAGTCTCATGGAAATATATAGATGACTGTGGATTTGACGGTCTCGCCAAATAGTGGTGCAGAGAAGACACTGCATTTGCCTAAGGCCGGAGATGCGACAGTACTTTGCTTGATTAGCTTTAGTTCTGGAACTAGTCCTGCACGTGACAGCGCGTTATTAGACAGGTTTTGCAGTGAGATTATTCAACGTTTATTTAATGATTTACACGGGTCTAGCCGTACGCTAAGCCTAATCTAAATTTACCTAAATATAAACTATTACTACTTAGCCCTACCTATCTAGGATTTACTTATAAAACCCCTTTTAATAATTATCTATTTATTTATATTATTGATAATAATATATTATAAATATTAATTCTAATAAAGAACTTATATATATAACTACTCTAGCCCTCCTTATCTTTAATTTATATTATATTAGCTAAGTCCCGCGCTACGCCTATATCCTACTAATTAAGTATTAGAGTAAGGAGTAGAGTCTTAATAGTTTCCTACCTAAGTAAATAAGGCGGATATTTAGATTTATTAAAGATAAGATATATTAATTACTTACTTATTTTAACCTTAAAAGTATTAACTAGTAATATAGTTATTAGCCTAGCTTAAAGCTTACTTTATATCTTATTCTAATAAAATTCTTATACTTATATCCTTTATATAAGTTATTAATAATATTTAGCTAGTCTCCCTCCTTTATCTCTATTATAATTAATAATATCCTTAAGTACTTATATAATTATTATAATCCTATCTTATACTAGTATCCTATTTTTAAATATAATAGGATCTAGAGGTATATAAGGGTAATTAAATATATAGGTAAAATATATAAGAGGTTTATAGTTTAGGGGTTTATTAATAGAATATTTTAGCGCTTTTATTAACTAAAGGAAGACTAGAGGTTCTTCTACTTTATATATAAAAAGGTATATAATATAATATAATTAAGGGTAATATACTTAAATAGTCTAATTAGTATACTATATAGCCTATTTAAGGGAAAGGCGAATAATTTAATAATATTATAAACTTCTAATATATAAGACTAGCTATATTAAGTATTTCAATAGTAGTAAGTTCTAGATCTATTTAGTAATAAAGCTTATAGGTATATGAAATTTATTATATTACTATATATAACCTACCTAAATATATAGAAGAGAAAGTTTAATAAAAGAATAGCTAGTATATAAATTACTATTAAGTATAGTTTTAAGATAATATAAATACTTTAAGTAATAAATACCTTTTAATATAAAATAAAATTAGGGCTAATACCTATTAATAATATC
>JAABUN010002463.1_pt1 | contig 32880 bp, 28 predicted proteins | sample 5559311 | NCBI WGS metagenome assembly JAABUN01 (sample SAMN10711877, study PRJNA513370) | rock metagenome | isolation source: Antarctica rocks | place: Antarctica: Victoria Land, Siegfried Peak sud | reverse complement strand
GAGCGTATCTGACGTTCTGACTCTTCGATTGGTCATAACTCAATCCCGGCTTCACCGTCACCCTTTTGTTGCTGCCAAAGTTTGCGGCTTTGACAGACACCTGTCAACATACAAATTCAATCGTTATATGCTTCTTTGTTAAAATCGTGCCTGAATATCAAGATGTTTCAAAAGAAAGTTTCTGAAACAATTATGAGCGATTAAATTTGAAGCCTTGAAAATTATAGTTTTAAAATTATGACTCCAACAATTACAGTTCAGGCTGATAATATTAAGTTTCTTTCCACAGGAGCAGATGGCGGACACATTTACGTTAAAGGAAATGGTGAATTTGAAAATCACGGTATTATTGATATTTATGCACACTTTTCTACCAAAGAAATGGAGAAAGAGTTTAAGCAGGAGTTCAAAGACGGGACTTATGAGTTTGTTTCCACTCGTTGGGACTTTATGAGGGAAATAGGGCTTTCACTTTGGGAAGTTATTCAATGGAGATTACTCAATTAACAGTTTCAAAAACGACTTTTAAAGATAACGCCGCATATAGGAGAGCAGAAAAAAGCGGGGGAGATTTAGTCTTTGAAACACGCAGGTAAAAACCTTGCAATTTCATTGCAAGAATTTATTACGCTTTCTTTTCTTTATCGGAAAAAAACAATCAAGCGAATTTTATTCGCGTTCCTTTTTCAAACCTCTGCACTTCCAGTGCAGAGTCGTTTAGTTATGAAAATTTTTCTTTGAGAATGTCACCTTCGGAGTATACAACGAAATTATCATTTTGATAATTCTTTCTGCTCACATCTCCCCCACTTTTTTCTGCTCTCCCGAGAGGGGCATTTGGACCAGAGGGGATCTCAGCCGACACGTGCCCGGGCCGAATTAGCCGAGCCCACCCAGCCCGACCCGCCAACAGCGAGAACAGGCGGCCGCCACCGCACCAAGCCAGGATGACACCCGCAGCGAAGAACGCATACTCGCGCTTGACCGCATTCATGTTCGCAATCACCGACCGGTCCAGATCGAAGTTGCTGATGAGAAACCAAGCCATGATCAGAACCGTCGCGCCTCCCGCGACGCGCACACCGACGTTCAAGACCAAGGCGAACGCGACGGGCACCAAGAGCCACGCGGGCATACCGAAGGTCTGGATATGGCCGTAGCCGTGGAACATACCACCCACAAGCAGCGGGAGCGCCACCGACAGCCGCACCAGCAAACCGAGCGCGTCCCAGTTCAAGCTGCGGCGAGTAGCCTCCGGCCCGATCAACCGGCCATCCACGCTGTAGCTGCCCGGTCCAATCATGAAGAGAGTGAAGAACAGCCCAGACAGTCCGATGTCGCGGATGAGCACCAGAAGTGCCGGGGTACGGTGCGTGGCAAGTTCGGGGTCCACGCCTGCGGCCGTGACCACAGGAAGCGCCGCAACGAAACTCCAGAACAGGAGGCCCCAAACGAGCGCCAAAGGCCGGACTCCGAAACCGGCTATCAGGAGGGCTCCCGCCAATAACTCGAACGCGGAGAGCGTCGTTAAGAAGAGCCACGGTGTCAATAAGCCACCCAGCGGCCCGCTGAAGAATTGGTCGAAGAACGCGTTGACGTAGCCGAGAGGGCTCCAGTAGAGATCCAGGATGGCGCTCCGCCGAGCCGGATCGAGTAACTGTGAGAGCTTACTTAAGCCGCCTGAGAGCATGACGAGTCCAAGCCCTACGCGGAGTAACAGTGCGATCGTTTCCGGCCGGTACGAAGTAGCCCACCCTGATGCTTTGCGTTCCGCAATCGTATGTCCCTGCACTGTAGCACCTCCTGACCTAAGTCAAAACAAACACGCGAAACGCCTGTGTCCCTGGGCGACACGGGGGTATAACGGTTGAGATGACGTGGGGCGAAACCGCCAGAAAGCCCGCTAAAGTTTAACGGACAACGCCGAATGAAAGTCGCTGTTTCGCCCTCACGTCCATTGAATTGTTAGACCCGTTTTACGCATTAAAGCTAAAGCCGCCCTGATATTAAAGGCTTCAAGGCGGCTCAATAAAACCTGCAAGGCACTCGCGTCTAATTTCCTTTCGGCGGTTGAGTCTTTGTAGCCGAAGGAAGATTAAGATTCAACGGCTTTGCACTCACAACTTTTATTTCTAGCGGTTCAACACCAAATCTCGTTACTTCCGAAACTTGAATTGTTTCTCCTTGACGGACAAGAAAACTTGCGACTGCTTCTTGCGGCATTTCCTCAATTTCTTTGACCGAAGAAATTTTGTTCATATTGCCCAACAAAGCGAACACTTCTACTCTGACCGCATCACCTTCGATTTTAGAAGTTATCTTAAAGCGCGGAGCTTGAGAATTGCTTGGCGATTGAACTATCGCAAACAGTCCTTGAGAAGCATCTGCCTGAGCTACTGGAACATAAAACGGCTTTTTGTCTTCTTCCTTAACATTGAAAGTTATTTCGACAGCCAAATCATTTTGCGTGCGCTCTTGTTTTTGTTGAGCGACCACAAAAAGCGGAACAAGCAGCGAAATAGTTAGGACTACGAAAATTGTTCTAAGTTGATTCATATTACCTTACCTCCTCTTTGATTTTAACCAAGTCCCGTTGCTTTAAGCAAGGGTCTAACTTTGTATTCTACCGAATTTCAGTTTTCTTATACCGAATTTTTATACACTTGTTTTGTGTGATAAGTCACTAAACCACTCTGCACTGGAAGTGCAGAGGTTTGAAAAAGGAACGCGAGTAAAATTCGCTTAATTGTTCTTTTCCGATAAAGAAAAGAAAGCGTAATAAATTCTTGCAATAAAATTGCAAGGTTTTTACCTGCGTGTTTCAAAGACTAAATCTCCCCCGCTTTTTTCTGCTCTCCGCATATAGGACTAGCGGGAGGGAACGTGCGATAAACCCTCATAAGAAACTTTTCACACATGTAATTGTTGAAATAGAAAGAGATTGGTTTTGCCTTTGAATTCCGATTCGTTCTGATGTTCTTTCTCAATTAGTCTGAAGCTAAAAGTTTTTCGGAAAGTTTCCGAAAATAGACAGAGACGGAAATAATTTGCCTGAAATGAACTCGAAATAGAATGTTTGAAGAGGAATATATCATATACTTGCCATATCTAAAACTAAAAACGGAAATAACTAATCAAAAAAAATAAACCCGCTTGTGTGGGTTTATCGCACGTTCCCTCCCGTTTGTCCAAACATTTGACGGAATATGCAGCACTTCTCCGGCGCGAACGTCAATCGTTTCGGACTCGTCTTCGCCAATCCAGAAACGCAGCGCGCCTTCGAGAATATAAGTTAACTGTTCATTCTCGTGCGAGTGCTTCGGGACAATCGCGCCTTTTTTGAGATAGACGTGCGCCAGCATCATCCGGTCGCCGGTAATCAGTCGGCGGTCGAGCATTTCGGTTACGTTTTCCTTCGGCATATCGTCCCACCGATACCGTTTTACAATCTGTTGTTGAGCCATTTATTTCTCCTAAGTTTTTTTGTTGACGGCTTATTTTTACAATTCACTAAAAAACAGTGACCGCTGCGAATAATTATACCGCTTTCGGCAAGTATTTCGGCGTTTGGCGCAATTTCGTTTTTTGCTCGAAAGCATAAGCGATTCTGATTAACTGCGGTTCGGTGAAAGCTCGACCGAAAAAAGCGATGCCGACGGGCAAACCGTCCGTTCCAAATCCCGCCGGAACGGTGATATACGGATAACCGGCGACCGCCGCGAGCGACCACGTTGCGCCGACAGCGGGCGAGACGACGGCATCGAGTTTGTCTTTGGCGATTACGGCGTCAATGCCTTCTTCGCGCGCCGCTCGTTTTACTTTTTGGATCGCGTCCGTGTATGCCTTATCGGTCAATTCGCCTTTGCTTTGCGATTGCAGAAAAAGCTCCTGCCCGAAAAGCGGCATTTCGCGCTCTTTATTTTCTTCGTTAAATTTAATCAAATCGGCAAGCGTTTTATACGGGACGCGTCTTTCGGCGAGATATTTGTTGAGATCTGTTTTAAATTCATAAAGCAGAATTTGCAGACGTTCGTCGCCTAATTTACTAAAATCTTCGGCGAAAGTTACCTCAATCAGAGTCGCGCCGCCGGACTTTAAAACTTCGAGATGCGATTCAAAGTTTTCCTTTTGTTTCGCATTATTTCCGATGAACTGACGCGCCACGCCGATTCTCGCGCCGCGCAAACCGTCTTTATCCAGAAACTTCGCGTAATCCTTTTCGCCATTTTTGCTCTCGACGGTCGTCGCGTCCGCTTTGTCATATCCGACCAAAACGCCGAGCAGAATCGCCGCATCCGCCACGGTTCTGGTCATCGGTCCGGCAGTGTCCTGCGTGTGCGCGATGGGAATGATGCCGCTTCTGGAAACTAATCCGAGCGTCGGTTTAATGCCGACCACGCCGTTTCTCGTCGCCGGACAGATAATCGAACCGTTAGTCTCCGTGCCGACCGCGACCGCCGCGAGATTGGCGGAAACTGCCGCGCCCGAACCAGCCGACGAGCCGCATGGATTTTTGTCCAAAATATACGGATTATTCGTTTGCCCGCCGCGCCCGCTCCAGCCGCTGATTGATTTCGTCGAGCGAAAATTCGCCCATTCCGACAGATTGGTTTTGCCGATAATCACCGCGCCAGCTTTGCGCAATTGCTGAACGATAAACGCATCGCGCGCCGGTGTTGGAGCATCAACCAGCGCCAAACTTCCGGCGGTCGTTTTCATTTTGTCCGCCGTGTCAATGTTGTCTTTGATCAAAACCGGAATGCCGTGCATCATCGAGCGAACTTTGCCGCGTTTTCGTTCCTTGTCCATTTGCTCGGCAATTTTGATCGCGTCCGGGTTTATCTCGATGACGGAATGCAGTTTCGGATCAATTTCTTTGATTCTTTCGAGATATTTTTCGACCAGCATCTTGGCGGAAAACCTGCCCGATTTCATTCCGGCTTGCAGTTCGCCGACGGTTATTTCGTTCAACTCAATATTCGGCTCGGAAAAAACGATTTCACCGGCTGTTGTATTTTTCGCAAGACTCAACGCGGCAATGCCGACCGCGCTCGTTTTTAAAAACTCGCGCCGACTTTGTTTCTCGATTTTCATAATATAAATAATACGATTTTTTTTAAATCTGTTCTTTAACTTTGAAGATTACCTGGCGCGGGTCTCCAGAATGCGGCGAGCTTCAACAAAGCGTTTTTTCAAATTATCTACCTTCGCGCCCGAATAACCTTCATCAAGACGTTTTTCGGCGACATCCATCCAGCGCAAAAGGTCTCGCGCCGCCGCTTTTGCCTCAGCCGCATCGGAACTTGCCGTCCGACCGAACCAGATCGGCGCCGTGTGCGCGAACGGGTAACTGTCCGCCATCGGCGGTCGGGTCGCGTCACCGTAAATTCGGGCGGCAATCCATCCGCCCGACGGAGCGTTCACTTTTCCCGTGTATGTTCTGCGTCCCGCTTGGCTCAAGCCCTGACCGCTCCAGACGATTTTTCCGTTGACGAGAATTTCGACTTTTTCCACCGGCGCGGAGGAGACTGCTTCGAGCTTCCATTCGATTGGCTGATTGGCGGTCGCGCTGATTGTTCCGCCTGCTTCCGCGCCGCCCGTGCTGAATTTGATTAAAGGTCCGTTGGTGACAAAACTGCGCCCGCGCCGGACGGCTTCGAGATAATTCGGCAGATTCATCGCGCCTTCGGGTTTGGCGTAGATGCGCGTCGCGCCGATTGCCATAGTGCGGTAAAAATTGTGCATCGTGTCGCTTCCGGCGGACGGGGCGATTGGAATTCCGAGATTAAGCAAACGATACCACGCTTCGCTCGTGCCGAGTTCGTCGCTCCAGAGGCAGGTTACTTCGAGCGTGTCAACGTCGCCCAAAACAGCGTCCGGCACGAGTTCCAGCGGAAGACCGTTCGGAGCGGCGTTTGCCGGAAACGGGTCTTTTGTCGAAACCGGATGCACGTAGGAATTGATGCCGCCGCTTTTGCGGGCAAACTGCAATGCGGCGGAATTAGGCAAATCAATATCGTCATAAACCGGGTAGCCGGGACCGAAATACCACGGGTAAAAGAGCGAATCCGCGCCGACTACGCCGACGTGACCGAGAAAATGCGAGCGAACTTCTTGCGCGAAAACAATCATCGGCATCTGGCTGCGCCGCCAATTCCACCATTCGACATCAATAAATCTGGTATGTAGATTAGCGAGCTGCGGCGTGGATAAATCGAGCGATTCGCCCAACATATCCGGCACGATGTCTTCGGGCGTTAAAAGATATGGTCCGCCGTAGTTGAGATGTGAATGCAAATCTGCCGAATACCAGCCGTCCGAAGCCGGACTCCAAAGCGGCGCGGGCATCTCGATTTCAATCGTTTCCGTTTTGCCGTCACGAATTTTGCGCGTTGCCATTTGCGCGACAGTTCCAAAACCGTGCGTCGCCGTTACGCGCATATCACCCGACGGCATTTCCAATTCAATCACGCCCGGCGAATAAAAAAACACCGTTCCGTTCTCCCCGTCGAAACGCGCCTGTCCCGCGTCGGGCAGAACCGGATGTCCTTTTCCGTCAACGACCGAAAGCCGCGCGGGAAGATTTGCTTCCGCGCCCGCTCGCCTCGTTTTGATTAAAATGCCAGTCGTCGGTTCACCCCAATTCCACGCGAGCGGCGAAATATCTTCCGGAGCGCCGCCCGTCGGCGGAATCCGGTAAAGCCGAAAACGCTCGTTCGCGTCCGGCTCGGCGTAATAAACGAAGGAATTGTCGGGACTCCACGCCGGCATCAGCGGATACTGAGCATTTCGCGCAATCTGAATCGGCGGGCTGCCTTTGGTATCCATCAGCCACAACTGCCAGCGGTCTTGAATTGGCAGATTGACGACAAAACTTCGCCCGTCCGGTTTGAGCGCGAAGCGCATTTGCGAAGCAATTCCCTCCGAATGCAGAATTCGTTTTGAGTTATCACTTAAATTAACGACGGCAACCGAATCAATCGAACCGACTTTTGAAATATACAAAAGCTGCGCGTCGTCCGGCGCGGGCTGCGGCGCGAGTTCCTGCCCGCGGTCCGAAGTCAGTCGTTTTTTCGTTCCCACCGCGATTTCAATTCGCCACAAATCCAAATCGCCGCTTTCCGCCGAACTGTAAAACACGGCTCGCCCGTCGCGCGAAAAAACCGGGTCGAGGTCGAGCGCGGGCGAATCGACCAGAACTTTTTCTCTGCCGCTCGCCCGCTCGATTAAAACGATGCTCGTGTCTTTGGCATCGTCTCTGACAAAAACGATTTGTCTGCCGTCGGGCGACCACGCGGGACGCGAATCAACCGAGCCGCTTTTTGTCAGGCGTCTCGCTTCGCGCGTCGTCGTGTCCATCAGCCAAATCCAGCCGCGAGCGGCAATCGCCACGGTTTTTCCGTCGGGCGAAACCGCCGGGTCGGTCGCGCCTTGATTGAGCGTCGGCAGATTATAGCCTTCCAGATAAACGTGATGTGAGACATTCGCCAGCTTTGGATAACGGTTCGTCCACTGACCAGAGACGGCGGCGAAAGAAGAGAAAAGAAAAGATAGAAACAGGACGCGGCAAAAAAATTTCGACATTATATAACCTCTCCGATAAACTCGAATGTTCTGATTTTCACGGGAACAGTGTTGAAAAATTACTCGTTAGAAATGATATTAAACCATTTTCGGTCTAAATATCACACAACACAAATGGACAGACGGGATGGAATCACTCATCAATTAAAATCATTTGAAATTCAGAAGTCGCAGGCTGTTCAAAATCACCAGCACGGTTACGCCGACATCGGCAAAGATGGCGAGCGCGAGACTGCTTAAGCCGAGAATTGCCAAAATCACGAAGACGAGCTTCGTCGCAATGGCGAATGCGGTGTTGATTTTGATGGTCGAGATAGTTCGTCTTCCCAATCTTATCAAATAAGGAATTAATTCCAACCGGTCATTGAGAATAGCAATCGAAGCCGCTTCGATTGCCGTATCCGAGCCTGCCGCGCCCATCGCAATTCCGACTGAAGATAAAGCCAAAGCCGGAGCGTCGTTCACACCATCGCCGTCGCGCCGTATTTCTGCAAAAGCTCTTTTATCGCGTCGGCTTTGTGTTCGGGCAGCAGTTCGGCTTTGACTTCCGTAATTCCGACTTCTTTGGCGACCGACAAGGCAGGCGCGTGATTGTCCCCGGTCAGCATTATGGTTGCCACGCCCAGACTTTTTAGTTCGGCAACCACCGCTTTGCTCTCGGTTTTGATCTCGTCCGTTAAAGCAATGATACCTTCCACGCCGCCGTGATTGCTGATAACGATTGACGTTTTGCCATCGAGCTGCAAGGCTTCGACCATTTTCACAATCTCGTCCTGAACATCGTGTTCTTCCGAGATAAACGGCAGCTTGCCGATGCAGTGATGCTTGTCGTAACAGACGACGCAATCGGCTTTCGCGCCCTTGCCCATTACGGCTTGAAAATTTTCGACCGCGTGAATTTCGATTTTTTCAAAGTGCGCGGCATCCATTTTGTTTTTATCAAGTCCCAGTTCCGCAGCGTATTTTTTAAAAAGAGCGTTGATGTCGGCTGGCGCGCCGGCGGACGGTCCGTGTTTCGTTCCCCATTCGGGTTGTTTTTGAAAAAGCATTTCCTGCGCCTGCCAATATTTTCCCTGCTCCCCAGCCGCTTCCGTAAAAGTAGCGGCGGAAAGTGAGTTCGGATGAAGCGGCATATACCGAACAACGAACCGGATTTTCCCTTCATATTCCTTCAGAATCTTTTTAACGATTGGGCTGAAAGCGGCGCACGATTCGCATTCCGGGTCATAAAATTCGACAACCGTCACTTTTGCGTCAGCCGAACCGAGCGTCGGACTGTCGGAGCGCACAAGTTGCTCCGGGTTTATTTTCGGCTTATTTGAATTGCTGCCCGTCGTTACTCTTTCGCTTTGAATCGAGTTCCGGTAATAATTTGCGCCGACCATCGCGGCAATGATGACGACGACCACAATCGCGCCTAAAATTTTGATTTCTTTTCTCATAAATTATTTTTCTATTTCTTTTGATTTATAAAACAACAAACACAAGCTCACGCCGACGAATGCCGCGAGAGCCATCAGCGGAATCGTGATAAAGCCGAACCAGGGGTATAGCCGAGATAACGCGAAAAATAGGAACTTTCGTTTAACATAGTTTAGTGGCGAACTTCATTTTGCTCTTCGTAGCTCAGAAAGTTCACCGCGTTCTGTTCGAGATTTTCCCGCCCGTGGTCATATCTCATAACGGTTTTCGGGAGAGCAGAAAAAAGTGGGAGAGATTTTTGGTTTGAACACACGTTTCTGGAATTTCGCAGAATGCCTAAAGAGCGAAATCTTTTCCGCCTTTTCCACTTTTATAAATATCTTTTCCGGTGTAAAATCATTACTTATTTCGGACTGCATCTGCAAAAGCGAAATTACTGATTTTATGCCGAAAGCCAAATCATCGGCTTCTGCCAAAACTGCCGAAGCCAAACAACTCAAAGAGCTGATCGATGCGACTGTCAAACTCTGGCGAAAATCGCATTTGACTTACGACCAAGCCGGCTACGTCGGCAAAGAAGTTCGCCGTCAGCTAAAAATTAAACGCGCCGCCGTTCGTCAAACTGTCGTTCACCGTCTTTCCCGCGATGAAGAACAAAAACTGATCCGGCAAGCTTACCGGGAAAAAGGCAGCAACGGATTATTGCTGAAAACGCTTTTTCTCACAGGAGCGCGGGTGTCCGAATTCGTCGCTTTAAAAGTCGAAGATTTATTCTTTGATGAACAAATGATTTTGATTGAAAAAGGCAAGGGCGGTAAAAGCCGCTATGTTCCGGTTTTGCCTGAACTCGCGCAGGAGCTAAAAACTCATCTCGGCTCGCGTCGAACCGGCTACATCTTTGAAAGCAATCGTCATACGAAATTCACCGCCCGGCGCATTCAGCAAATCGTTAAAGATACGGCAGAGCGGGCGGGCATCAAGAAAAAGGTTCACCCGCATCTTCTGCGGCACACGGTTGCCACTTTACTTTTGGAAAAAGGAATGCCGCTCGAACAGATTCAAAAATTCCTCGGACATTCAAAAATCGAAACGACGCAAATCTATGCCGAATCTTCAACCGAGATGATGAAGGCGGGTTTCCAAAAAGCCTTTTCCAATTAACCTTTCTAACTTTGCTTTTTGAATAAAGCACTTTAGATTTTCAAACAGCTAATGCCATTTCTTTACTTGCCGCAGAATCAACAGAATTTTTGCTCGCAAACTGTGAATACCAATTACTAAAGTTCGTTTGTAAATCTTCATTGAGAACTTTGACTCTAACCTGTAACAAAAGATGCGCTCCGCGTTTTGTCAGAGCGCATCTGCTGTTTTTTGACAAATCTCTTGGCGATGATTTGATTGACGGCGGATTCGACGAAACCGGTCGCAATCGCTTCTCCATTGCGGTATCGTTCGCCGTAATTGGTAATCATCGCCGCATTGTTTTCAATATAGATTTGAAATTCTTTGACCGCTTTTAATAATTTAAGTTCTTTTATCGTCGGAAATTCCGTATCCAAAAAGCACCAGCAATCTTCTATTTTTTCTAACGCCCGAACGACGTTGCCGTGCCATAAATACCATTTCGCGCTTTCAATCATCGGCAATATCAATTCTTTTAACTCTGTATTCTCCAGACCGCGAGCCATCTGCCGCATTACGGTCAGACGCATCGTGATATGAAACCAGTCGAGCAGATGTTCCGATTTAGGATTCAGATAATATTGCAATTCTCTGACCAGATCGCCGCCATCCGACAAAAAAGTAATTTGTTGATTCATCTGCATTTCCCTGGCTTTGCAGCACCTGAAAAAGGCGGCGGCGCGGTTTCCGGTCAATGCCGCAGACAAAGCCGAAACATTTTGCCGTGCCGTCCGCTTTGATGCTTTTACCGACGATCACTTCAAACCAGCCTTCCGGTCGGCTTTTGGGATTATTTGAGTGAACATAGCCGCCGTCAATACCGACCGTCAAAGGCAAATCCGGGCGCGGCAGATTTGCCCAGTCGCGCGGACAGCCTTCGATAAAAAATGTCTTTTCCTCGCCCAATTCAGTTTCCAATCGTTCACCAATCCGGTGAAGATGATTTCTGATCGTTGCATGATTAAACTCGTCGTGCAGAGGCAGGACTTCCGCTAATAATTGACGGCTTAGATCAAATGAAATCTGTGCGCCGAATTTCGCTTCCAGATAAAGCAGTTCCGGCGATGAGTGCTCCGGCAAAGCGTTGGCTAAAGGACTGAATGTTTTTGTCTCCGGCAACTCTTTTTCCAATTCACAATCGCAATAAAAAAGCCGTGGGCTTTCCAATTCTATTTTGCCGAAAAGCGTTCGATAAACGATGTGATGCTTTCCTTGGCTTAATCGTTTTCGTTGGCAATGCGGACAGTATTCGGCTTGCTTGAGGAAATCCCTGACTTGCTCTTCAACCATTGTCCTCTGAGTTTTTCGCAGCAGCTCTTTTGATTCCGCCAAACTCAAACCCAGGTTTTCAACCGACTCACCCGATGAACTTTCCCGTTTCCATTCGATATTTTCGGTTAATAAAACTTCATCGCCGCTATCGTTTTCCACTAAAATCCGCACTTTGAATTTCATCATATTCCTCCTCCGGCATCATGCCTCTGTTTTGGGAGTATTTTAACAAAGTCCGGTTCAGCTTTCGGCGATCAAATGTTTCAGGCAATGCTAAGTGATTAAGTCTTTTGATTTCATTGATTATATCTTGCAATTGCTGCGCCTGCCCACGAAACGCGGCAATTGATTTCTCGTCATTTTCTTCGTCTGTCAAACAGTCAAGAAATTTCCTGTACATTTCATAAAACTCTTTTAATTTTTCTCCCAACAGAATGGGCGATTCATCCTGAGTTTCAATAAACGACTCGTCTTCATAGTAGTCTTCAATCGGAGCTAAATTTCTGCCGCCCGTGCAGAGCGGATACTTTTTCTTTAGCTCGGTTTTGAGAATATCTTCGACGCGAATCAGATGCCGCCAGCTATCGCCGAAATCATATTCGTAGAGAAATTTCTCACCCTTTCTGAATTTAAAATCAGCTAATCGAACTTCGCGGGGATTATCCCAAAATGACATCCCGCCGACATAACCGATGCCGTATTCCTTGCCGTAAATTTCAAACCGGTGAAGATGAACATTATCCCAATCAAAAGCAATTTGTAAAATGTAATGCAGATCGGCGATTGAATAATCACTCGGCACCAGCAGCCGTCGCCAAATCAGCGGACTGATGCCTTTCAGGATAACCCGCAGTTGATAAATAACATTTTCTTGACCGCCATCCATTGGAGTATTCTACAACGAAATGGCGAAAATCTCCCCCGCTTTTTTCTGCTCTCCGTTTATTAAAATCAACTGCGCCGCTTTGCCGGAAACGCTAATTGAAGCCGAGCTTTTCGGTTATGAAAAAGGCGCGTTCACCGGCGCGCAAGCCAGAAAAAAAGGACGCTTTGAAATGGCTGAAGGCGGGACGTTTTTTCTGGATGAAATCGGCGATTTGCCCACGCAGACGCAGATAAAATTGCTGCGCGTTTTGCAGGAACGCGAATTTGAGCGGCTCGGCGGAACTGAAACCGTCAAAGTAAACGTCCGGCTGATTGCCGCGACGAATAAAAATCTGGAAGAGGCAATCAGCGAAGGCGCGTTTCGGGAAGATTTATTTTATCGTCTCAATGTTTTCACGATTTTTCTGCCGCCGCTCCGTGAACGCAAATCGGATATTTTACTGCTGGCGGAAAATTTCGTCGAGAAATACGAACGCGAACCCGGCAAACATATCAAACGCATCTCGACTCCGGCGATTGATATGCTGACGAGCTACCATTTTCCGGGAAACGTCCGCGAGCTTGAAAACACTATCGAACGCGCCGTTTTAGTTTGCGACGGCAACGTTATTCACGGACACCATTTGCCGCCGACTTTGCAGACGGCGGAACTGACCGGCACGATTACGCAGGTTTCGCTCGAACAGGCGGTCGAAGCCTTTGAGAAAGATTTGATAAAAGACGCTCTGAAAACCATCGGCGGCAATCGTTCCAAAGCCGCCCGATTGCTGGATACGACGGAGCGGATTCTTTCTTATAAAATTAAAAGATACAATATAGAACCGCGGCGTTTTAAAAACTAACTAAACGACTCTGCACTGGAAGTGCAGAGGTTTGAAAAAGGAACGCGAATAAAATTCGCTTGATTGTTTTTTTCCGATAAAGAAAAGAAAGCATAATAAATTCTTGCAATGAAATTGCAAGGTTTTGACCTGCGTGTTTCAAAGAATAAATAAAACCAAAAGGGTAATGGCTCATTTCGTGGCTGTAAGTAATTTCAAGCAAAACGGTTTTAATCAAAAATAAATGAAGGAAGGAATAAATAATCCGAGGGCGGAAATTAACGCGATTGACGCTGAATTGCTTCGCCTGCTGAACAAGCGGGTGGAGATTGCTCTGAAAGTAGGCGAGTTTAAGCGGCGTGATGACGTATCTCTCTGCGACCCTAATCGAGAGCAAGAGGTTTTGGAGAGTTTGTGCCGGCAAAATACGGGACCTTTAAGCGAGCAGAATGTTACGAGCATCTTTCAGCGCATAATGGACGAATGCCTTCACGCGCAGCAGCTCGCTTTTAATACTTCGGCGGAAGACAGTAGTCAAACGGAAGCTAAATTAACAGGTTTAGCAAAAGACGCGCGGGTGGCATTTTTGGGGGAACACGGGTCGTTTAGCGAAGACGCGGCAATAAGACTTTTGGGCGAAAGCTGTCAAACTGTGCCGCGCCCGACATTTGAAGAGCTTTTTACGGCGGTCGGAGAGAAAAGCGCGGACTACATTTTAGCTCCGCTCGAAAACAGTCTCGTCGGCTCGGTTCATCGCACCTACGATTTGCTGCTCGAAAGCTCTTTGAGTATCGCGGCGGAAATAATTTGTCCTATTTCGCATTTTTTAATCGGTAGTCAGGGAGCGACTCTGGAGACGATTAAAATTGTGGAATCGCATCCGGTCGCGCTCGCGCAGTGCGAACGCTTTTTCGCTTCGCGCCCACATCTCAAACAGACGACAGCCAATGACACCGCAAGCAGCGTGCGGCGCGTCATCGAAAGTAAAGACTTGGCGAGAGCCGCCATTGCCGGGAAACGCGCGGCGGAAATTTACGGCGGAGTGATATTGCAAGAACATCTCGAAGACCACGCGGAAAATTACACGCGGTTCGTTTTGCTCGCTCCGAAAACGGACGTTTCAAATCAGGGTAATAAAATTTCGCTGATGGTCAGATTACCGAATCGTCCCGGCGCACTCCACGACGCGCTCAGACCGTTTGTGCGGCGCGGAATAGATTTGCTAAAGATTGAAGGTCGTCCGATTAAAGGTCGCCCGTGGCAGTATAATTTTTTTCTTGACTTGCAATTGCCGACGAACGAAAGCGAACTGCGCGGCGCGTTAGACGAGATAGGCGAGAGCGCGGAAGAGTTGCGTTATCTCGGACAATATTCTTCAATAAACGTTTCAGGCAGCAAATATTAGACTAATGATAGGAGTTACGCGCTTGAACGAATCAACCAGCAAAATGCGGAAGCCCGCGCGAAGTAAGGGCGCGTAACTACCGTGTAAGACACACCCGACTATCGCGCGTGTTTCTGCAACTGCGATAATTATGATTTTAATCCTAAAACCGAATATAGAGGTTGAAGCGAGCGAGTATAAACAATTGGTGGAACATCTCTCGACGCTTCAAAATATCCAGCTTCGTGTTCATCGCGTGCAGGGAGTCGAACAATCGCTGACCGAATTTCATTTGATTGGCAACACCGGCGCGCTCGCGCTCGAAGATATGAAAAATCTGCCGGGCGTGGAACACGCGGTGCGGGTTTCAGAAGAATATCGAATTCTCGGTCGGCACAAAGTTGACAGCCGCGCCAACTATTTCGATTATCAAGGGCTGCGTTTCGGGCAGGATACGCTTCACATTTTTGCCGGACTTTGCGCGGTCGATACGCCCGAAAATGTCGAGATAATGATGAAAGCGTTGCGCGATAACGAGCAGCAATGCACGCGGATGGGCGCGTATAAGCCGCGCACGAGTCCGTATTCTTTTCAGGGACACGGCAAAAACTGTCTCCCGTATGTTTTTGAATTGGCGGGCAAATACGGCATTAAAGTTATTGCGATGGAAGTTACGCACGAATCTCAGGTTGACGAAATTAATGACGCGCTCGAAGCGACCGGACATCCTACGGGGGTGATGCTGCAAATCGGCACGCGCAACACGCAGAACTTTGAACTGCTCAAGAGCGTCGGGCGGCAGCAGGAATTTCCCGTGCTGCTCAAACGCGGTTTTGGAATTACGCTGGACGAATCGCTTCACGCCGCCGAATATCTGGCGAGCGAAGGCAATCAAAAAGTCGTTTTCGGGCTGCGCGGGATGAAGACGAACATCGGCGACCCGCACCGCAATATGGTTGATTTCGCCCACGTTCCGGTGGTCAAACGCCTGACGCGAATGCCCGTCTGTATTGACCCGTCGCATTCGGTCGGAACGCGCAGCCGCTCGCCGGAAGGCATTCTCGACCTGATGAATATTACCGCGCAAGGCGTTGTCGCCGGAGCGAATATGATTCTGGTGGATTTTCATCCCGCGCCCGAAAAAGCTCTGGTTGACGGACCGCAGGCGTTACTGCTCAAAGAATTGCCGCATTTTCTTGAAGACGTGCAAATCGCCCGCGAAGCGTATGAAAAACGAAAGAATTTAGCCGAACGCAGTTTAGCTGAAAATTAAACGGGAAAGATTTTCTCGGCAGGATTTGAGCGAATTATTGTCAAAAATTTAACTGCGTAATTTCTACTTCTATGGCACAAAATCAAACGAATGCCCTTGAACGCTTTCAAAATTTTGTCGCGGTTAAATTCCAGCTTTACAACAGTTTGTTTTTGTCGCTGCCGTTTGACCGCGTTGAAAAGACGGGAATTTTGCTGTCGCTTTTTCTGAGCAACTGCGAAGAAGGATTTGCAGAAAAGAAAGACACGCCGCAGATTGTCGAGGAATTTTTCAGTCATTACGCTTCAATCAAAACCGAAACGGAAAAGATAGATTTGCTGCTTCGTTTCGTGCAATACGCCGAGCGGCAGGTCGTTTTGTTTGACGCGCTCGAAGACGCGGCGTTTCGGGAAGTCAACGATATGCAGGGTGCGGGAACGCTCAAACATCTCGAATCAATTGTTCTGCAAAATAAAAAACAATCTGAGCTGGACGAAAAGCTGCGGGATTTTAATGTGCGTCTGGTCTTGACCGCGCATCCGACGCAGTTTTATCCCGGCTCGGTGCTGGGAATAATTAACGATTTAACGCAGGCGATTGCCGAAAATAATATCGCCAATATCAACACTTACTTGCAACAGCTAGGGCGAACGCCGTTTATCAAAGAACAAAAGCCGACTCCGTTTGACGAAGCGGTCAGTTTAATCTGGTATCTGGAAAATGTTTTTTACGCGGCGGCGGGAAATATCGTTTCCGAACTAAACAGCTTTGTCGCCGAAAACACCGCGCCGATCAGATTGGGATTTTGGTCGGGCGGCGACCGCGACGGCAATCCGTTTGTTAAAGTGGAGACAACTCTGCAAGTCGCCGGTGCGCTGCAAAATTCTCTGCTCAGATGTTATTACCGCGATGTGCGCGGGCTGAAAAGACGATTGACTTTTGCCGGTGTCGAAAATATCTTGTCCGGCATCGAGCAAAAACTTTATCAAAATCTTTACGCGACCGAACAAATTACCGCTCTGAGCAAACAGGAAATGTTTGAGCCGCTCATTGAAATTCGCCGGATACTGCTCGAAAAACACGACGGTTTATTCGTTCATCTGGTCAACGATTTAATTTACAAAGTCGAACTGTTCGGACTCTTTTTCGCTTCGCTCGACATTCGGCAGGAAGCGAGCGTTCACGCGCGGATTTTGGAATATATCGCTTCGCACAGCGAAGTCTTGCCGTCAAATTATCAATCGCTGACGGACGCACAAAAAATTGAAACGCTTTTGAATGTCCGGCAAAGTTTGAATGCTGATGCGTTTGAAGATGAATTAGTCAAAGACACGCTCGAAACCATTGCCGCCGTCAAAACCATTCAGCGGCAAAACGGCGCGGCGGGCTGCGAGCGTTACATTATCAGCCAGTGCCAAAGCGCGCTGAATGCGGTCGAAGTTTATGGTTTGTTTTTGCTGGCGGGCTGGCAAGCCGAAGAAATGTCCGTTGATATTGTCCCGCTTTTTGAAACCGTTTCGGATTTGCAGAATGCCGCCGACGTGATGCGGCAGCTTTATGAAATTCCCGCATATCGCGGGCATCTCGCGCGGCGCGGCGATACGCAGACGATTATGCTCGGCTTTAGCGACGGCACGAAAGACGGCGGTTATCTGATGGCGAACTGGAGTATTTACAAAGCCAAAGACGAACTGACAAAAATCTCGAAACAATTCGGCGTTGACGTTATCTTTTTCGACGGGCGCGGCGGACCGCCCGCTCGCGGCGGCGGGAAAACTCACAAATTTTATTCTTCGATGGGCGAAAACATTTCCAACAAAGCGATTGAACTGACCGTTCAGGGGCAAACCGTCAGTTCAAACTTCGGCACGATTGACGCGGCGCAATTTAATATCGAGCAGCTTTTACACGTCGGAATTTACAATCATATTTCGAGCGTTAAAGAAACCACTTTTTCGCCGGGCGAAGAAAATTTGATGCGCCAGCTTGCGGACGAAAGCTACAAATCTTACGAAGAACTGAAAAATCACCCGACATTTCTCGATTACCTGCTTCACGCCAGCCCTCTGCGTTTTTATTCGGAAACCAACATCGGCAGTCGCCCCGCAAAGCGCGGCAGCGCGAATAAACTCGAATTAAAAGATTTGCGGGCGATTCCGTTTGTCGGCGCGTGGAGTCAGCTCAAACAAAATGTTCCCGGTTATTATGGTGTCGGCACGGCTTTTCAAAAAATAGAAACGAGCGGAAAACTGGATGAAGTAAAAGCGATGTATCAAGAAAACGCTTTTTTCAAAGCCCTGATGGACAACTGCGAAATGGCGATGGAAAAATCGTTTTTTCCGCTGACGCGCTTTTTATCCAATCATCCCGTTTTCGGCGAACTGTGGCGCAAAATTTATGATGAATACAAGCTGACGCGCGATTATCTTTTATTAATTTCAGACAAAGACGAGTTGATGACCGATTATCCGGTTGATCGTCAATCAATTCAAATGCGCGAACGAATTATGCTTCCCCTGACGACCATTCAACAATACGCGCTGGCGAAAACGCGCGACTTGGACGAATCGCAGTCGGAAATAAAAAAGGCGTATGAAAAACTGATTATGCGCTGCTCTTTTGGAATTATTAACGCCGGTCGAAATTCGGCTTAATCCGTTGTTAATTTGTAAAATCGTTCGCTTTTGCGACGCGTGTATCAACATTACAAATCCTGCGTCTTTAACGAAAAATTTGCCAGCGGATTTGACAGTAATCAATCTCACGAACTCACGCCTGCGGGTTTGTATCATTTGTTTGAGGCAAAAAACCGTGCCTCAAAAATTCTTCAATCGCAATCTCTAACGCGCCGCCGAGTGCCGCGCCCTGAGGCTCGCCGCATTCGATAGTCAAATCAACCAATTTTCCCGCCATACTTTTTCCGACTGCTTCAAATAACGGCTGTTTGATATATTTCCAACCGTACACCAGTCTTCCGCTGACGATAATTCGCGGCACACCGAGAGCGGTTATGACGTTGGCGATGCCGATGCCGAGATATTCGCCGAGACGCTCCAATGTTCGCCGGGCTTTGATTTCGCCCGCTTCGGCTCGTTCGACAATCTGAATAAAACGAAGCGGTTCCGCGCCGCGAAAATTCGCGCGGTCGCCCGCGTAAAGCGAAGAAGCCGCCGATGCCGAGGCGTAGCGTTCCCAACAGCCGCGATTGCCGCAAACGCAGGGCTTTCCGCCCGCCACTACCGTCATATGCCCGAATTCTCCGGCAATGCCTTCGCTTCCGTCCATTCCGCGATAAACCTCGCCGTCGATGACCAGCCCGATTCCGATTCCTGTTCCCGAACGAAGCAGAATAAAATTTTTCAATAATCCTTTGTCGGTTTTTCGCAGATGAAGACGGGCTTCATACATTGCCGAAGCGGTCGCGTCGTTTTCGACGACTATCGAATAATTATCTTCAAAACCGGCGAAAGCGAGGGATTTTCGCATCAACTCGGCAATCTCGACATTCTTCCAACCAAGATGCGGCGCGTAAAGAAGCCCGCCGCGCTCGGCATTTGCCGGACCGGGAACGCTGATGCCGATGACTCTCAAACCGCGCCCGGCAGCTTTCAAGCGAAGCCGCGCGATTTTTTCCGTAATCAGTTTTAAGGCGTTTGAAACCTGCGGCGGAGTTTCAAATTCTTCTTCCGCCAGAATTTCTCCGCCCAGCGTCGTCAGTCCCATCTGCGAATGGCGAACGCCGATGTTTACTCCGACGAAATAATCATTGTCGCTGTTGAATCTTAAACCAATCGGCGGTCTTCCCTGAAGCCTTATTTTTTTAGCCGGTAAAACAAACGGTTCTTCGCGTATCAATCCGGCGATAATCAACGGTTTGAGAATGTCGGTAACGGTGCTGCGGTTGACACCTAAACGGCGGGCGAGTTCGATTCGTGAGACCGGCTGTGCCGCTCGCAGCATCCGCAGCAGCAGCCGGGTCGTTTTGGCAGGAGTGTCGATTTGCTCGGCAACCTCGATTGCCCGATTACTCGGCAACTTTTTCATTATATTTTGACTGTCAACGAATGCGAAAACTATTAAGACTCAGATTTTAAGAAGCTGTTTGAAAAGTAAGAAATGGGACGCGGACAAACACGGATTAGACAGATTGACACGGATTTTTAAAATCATATCCGCGTCAATCCGCCGAATCAGCGTTCATCCGCGTCCTATTTCTTTGCCTTTTCCTTCAAATTTGACTTTTCAAACAGCTTCTAGGATTTCGGGCTTACAAACTGAGTTTTTTCAATTGACTCCGGGCATTACAAGCGGCGCAATTTTGCGGACGTTATAAAACAACATTCGCTCCCAAAAAAATTAGATTTGGGCAAAGCCGCTGCCGCCGATAACTTTGCCGCCATTGATAAAACTATCTTCATCAGACGCGGAAAAACCATCATTGTTGGCGATTTCATCTGGATTGCTCTTTCCTTTAACCGCCACGGTTGAATCGAAACATTTTCCGCCCGGACAGATTGTTTCCAAAATACGGGCTGAAACCGCGTAAGGGTCGGCGTTGGCAGCCGGGCGGCGGTCTTCGAGATATCCGTAACCTTTCAGAGCGACCGGCTGCGGAATCCGAATTGAAGCACCGCGGTCGGCTACTCCCTGTTTAAATTCGTGAATCGAAGCCGTTTCGTGCAGTCCGGTCAATCTTTCGGCTAAACCGTCGCCGTAGACGGCAATATGCTCGGAATGTTTTCCGCTTAAAGCCTCGACAGCTTTGTTTATCGCCGCCATACCTGTTTCGGGACGGCGCATAGATTCGGTCGAAAAATTGGTATGATTGCCCGAACCGTTCCAATCACCTTTGACAGGTTTGGCATCGAATGAAGGGATTACGCCGAAATCTTCCGCAATCCGGTATAAAAGCCAGCGGGCAATCCAGAGATGGTCGGAAACATTAAGCGGGTCAGCCGATTCGCCTTCAAGTCCGCGATAACCGATTTGAAATTCCCATTGACCGGGCAAAACTTCGGCATTGATGCCGTAAATCATCAAACCCGCGTTGATACAGGCTTTCGTATGCGCTTCGACCACGCCGCGACCGAAAGCCACGTTTGAACCGACGCTGCAATAATAAGGACCTTGCGGCGCGGGATAGCCGGTTTCAGGAAAACCGAGCGGATTACTGCCTTTTATCAACGTATATTCCTGTTCAAAACCGACCCACGGAGCTTCGTCCGCCGCGCCTGCCTCCATCACTTCTCGCAGCCGCGCTCTTTGATTTGTCCGGTGCGGCGTGCCGTCCGGATTCGACAGTTCGCACATAACCAGGAAATTGCCTTCGCCGCGAATCGGGTCGGGAACAAAATTTACCGGCTCTAAAAGCAAATCCGAATTGTTTCCCGAAGCCTGATAAGTCGATGACCCGTCAAACGACCACTGCGGGAAAATTGAAATGACCGCCGCCTCGTCTGGCGGTAAAGCGACGATTCGCGTTTTCGAGCGCAGTCCCTGTGTCGGAGTCGCGCCGTCAAGCCAGATATATTCGGCTTGCGCGAGAAGTTGTTTCTGTCCGTTTTCATGTTGCATTGATTTATTTTCCATAACTATCTTTTTTGCTTTACTCTATTGTTGATATAAAATCACCTATTTTAACGGGTGGTATTTAACCTTTCCTTAATTTTTTACTATCAATTTATACGTGCAAAATTTTCTTTTATCTCGATTACGCATATCGTTTAAGGTTTTTATCATTACAATCAGTTTACCTCTGGAGATTTCTTTGGTCGCACCATCACTTACAACAAAATACACATAACTAACTGGTCAACACTCTCGAAAAATATTTTTAAACCACTTTGATTATGGTTAGTGTTTGCGAAATTCGCTCGTCGGGGACATCAGTTGTACCTTCTAAATAATTAGTTAGCATCCGTTTAACTACCTTAAACTTCACCTAATGGTCAATGATTTATTACTCATTTTGATTCAAGTCGGCTTCAGTTTTTATACCGAAGACTTGTTTGGATTTCTTTGTATACAATTCCCGTGCCTCTAGCCCTAAGTCGTTGTTGACATAGCGCTTATTAAGATGAAGTAGAAAATTTCAAATACATTTGAAGAAATACTATTTAATTTTTCTACATAATTGTTGAAAAAATTAAATAAAACTACAAAATTGTTAAAATTTGACAGGTATTGACAATGGATATGAGAGTTAATTTTACTTTTTTCTTCTGCATGCAATATGCGGCTAGGGAGTAAATTTAATCGTTCCTCATCGGTTTAGTTCCCCGCAGCTCTGCTACGGAAATAAGAAAAAATAAATTCCGAATCGGTTTTGATACCTCGCGGCTCTGCCGCGCCGAATTTCATTATCTTCTTTGAAAAATCCGACTTTATACAACTCATTAAAATATCAAACCGGTATTATTGTGAGCCGCATTGAGAAATAACAATTTTGTTGGACAAGGGGAATAAATAACAAAAATGTCTAGAGCGTGTTATGAGCTTTTAGATACAGTAAATTCGGAAAATGAGTCGAAAATCATATCCGAGTGATGTAGTGATGCAGAATGGGCGTTTGTCGCGCCGTATTTGACATTGATGGGCGAAGAGTCGCTGCAGCGAGAACATTCTTTGCGCGAAGTTTTTAATGTACTTCGCCGGATAGTTCGAAGCGGCGCGCCGTGGCATTATTTGCCGAAGGATTTACCGCCATGAGAAGCGGCTTATTAACAGACTCGGCGGCGGATTCGAGCGACCATGGCTGCGAAAACTTTCTATTTGCGTCTAAAGAAGTGTGAATATTGTTTTAAGTTAATCATTGCAGTAAACGCTTGCGATAAAAACCGTTAAAGTCGCTCAGGCTTTTCCTCTAAATCGCTTCTGCTAACACCAGATCCAAGTTTTTAAATTCGGTAGCGGCTCAATTTCAGGAGACAGCAAAAGTTCGGAGTCCCCCTTTAAGGGGGACTCCGAACATCGCTCTGCTTTGAACTACTACCGATAATTTATCTTCTCAAAACCTATTTGGAGAAAAGAAACGGTTGTCAAAGATTTTCATTCAACTCTATTTTTTATTAATTATAGGACTTTCTCATTTTCAGAAAAGGTTTTTGTTTGAAAAGTAGAATAGACTACGGATTTGACTGATGAAACGGATTGGCACGGATTAAATTCGGATAAATCATCCGTGCTAATCCGTTAAATCCGCCTCATCCGCGGTCTATCTCCGCTTTTGAGAAAGTCCTGAATTAATAAACCCTGTCGTGTGGTTTGAATTAACCGGTCAGATACAATTTGGCTTTCTGCAATGCTTTTTCAACCTGTTCAGGCGCGGTGCCGCCGGTTATGTTCTTTGTTTTTAAGGTTTGTTGCAAAGATAGAGCGATGAATATATCGGCTTCGATTACCGGCGAGTATTTTTGCATATCGCCCAAATCCAAATTGTTTAATTCGACTTTCGCTTCGATGGCGCGAAGAACGATTTTTCCGGCGATTTCGTGCGCACTGCGAAAAGACACACCTTTTTTCGACAAATAATCGGCAAGTTCGGTCGCGTTTAGATAACCTTTAACGGCGGCATTCTGCATTTTTTCCTCACGAACCCGCAAATTCCGCAAAACCGTCCGCGAAATTTGCAGGCAATCGCGCGTCGTGTCGAACGTGTCGAAAATCGCTTCTTTGTCTTCCTGCATATCTTTGTTGTAAGCCATCGGCAAGCCTTTGAGCATGGTCAGCAAACCCATCAGATGTCCGAAAACTCTACCCGATTTTCCGCGCACGAGTTCCATCGAATCCGGGTTTTTCTTTTGCGGCATCAAACTCGAACCGGTCGAAATCACATCGCTCAATTCAAAAAAGCCGAATTCGGTTGTCGCGTAAAGAATAATGTCTTCAGCGAGCCGCGAGAGATGCGTTATTATCAACGACGCGGCGGACGCGAATTCGACGGCAAAATCGCGGTCGCTCACCGCGTCGAGACTGTTTTCCGTCACTGAATCAAATCCCAAATCACGCGCCACGGCTTCGCGGTCAATCGGATAAGAAGTTCCGGCGAGCGCAGCCGCGCCGAGCGGCAAAACATTGACGCGCCCGCGCACTTCGACGAGTCGCGCCGCGTCGCGCTTGAGCATCTCGAAATAAGCCAGACACCAATGAGCAAACAAAATCGGCTGGGCGCGCTGCAAATGCGTGTAGCCGGGCAAAACCGCTGTTTGATGTTTTTCCGCTAAATCGAGTAAAGATTTTTGCGCGTCTTTTACATCCGTCATCAACTCATCAATTTTTTCACGAAGCCACAAACGCAAAGCCGTCGCTACCTGGTCGTTGCGGCTGCGTCCGGTGTGCAGTTTTCGTCCCGTATCGCCAACGATTTCGACAAGGCGCGATTCGATAAAAGAATGCACGTCCTCGGCGGCGGCATCAATAAAAAACTCTTCGTCTTGCAAGCCTTTTTCCAATATAATCTGCAAACCGTTTTTGATTTCGTCCGCTTCTTCATTCGTCAAAACTCCCGCACGCCGCAAACCTTCGCCGTGCGCCTGACAACCGCGAACGTCCGCCGCAAACAATCGGCAATCAAAATCGAATGACCGATTAAAGCGGACAAACTTCTCGTCCGCTTTGCCGGTAAACCTGCCGCCCCATAAATTAATTGTTTCGCTCATTTGACATTTTCCAACCTAATTTCTAATCTATGCATCTATGCAATAATTATGCAATTTTAATGCATAATTATTATTAAAAGCAAATATGGCACTACTAAAGTTTTCGGACGGCGGCAAATGATAAAAGAGAAACGACAGCGAACAATTCGCAATTTGATTGAAGCCCGTAACATCGGCACGCAGGAAGAACTTGCCGGGCTACTGTCGAAAGCTCGCTTTTCCGTTACGCAATCAAGTGTCTCGCGCGATTTGGACGAACTCGGCATTGTCAAAGCAAACGGATTTTATGCAATTCCGCAGAAAGAAAAAAGCGAGAATTTAGGATTACAGACTTTGGAAATTGCAGGCGAAAATTTAATCGTCGCCAAATGCGAATCAGGTTTGGCTTCGGCAATCTGCGTGCAGATTGACCGCGAGAAAATCGAAGAAATCGTCGGCACGCTTGCGGGTGACGACACGATTTTTATTGCCGTTCGCAATCATAAAGAACAAAAAGTCGTGTTAAAAAAAGTTTGGGAAATCTTTGAAAAGCAGGCATAAAACAGAAATCAGAATGGAAAAGAAAATAAACAAAGTTGTTCTGGCATATTCGGGCGGGCTTGATACCTCGGCGATGTTGCTGTGGATTAAGGAAACTTACGGGGCGGAAGTCGTCTGTTTTTGCGCCGATGTCGGGCAGGGCGAAGAGCTTTCCGGTTTGGAGGAAAAAGCCTTAAAAACAGGCGCGTCAAAACTTTATGTCGAAGATTTGCGCGAGGAATTTGTTAAAGATTATGTTTGGACTGCCGTGAAAGCTAACGCGCTTTACGAAGGGGTTTATCTTTTGGGAACTTCGCTGGCGCGTCCGGTGATTGCGAAAAAGCAAATCGAAATCGCGCTCAAAGAAGGCGCGGACGCGGTGGCGCACGGCGCGACGGGTAAAGGCAACGACCAGGTTAGATTTGAGTTGACTTATTACGCTTTGAAACCGGACGTAAAAGTGATTGCGCCGTGGCGCGAATGGGAATTTAAAGGACGCGCCGATTTGATTGCGTATTGCGCCAAACACAATATCAACATTACGGCGACCGCCGAAAAACCGTATTCGACGGACAGAAATTTGATGCACATTTCCTACGAAGGCGGAATTTTGGAAAATCCCTGGACTGCGCCGCCGGAAGATATTTTTCTGCTGACGAAATCGCCCGAAACGGCGAAAGACAAAGCCGAAGAAATCACGCTGACCTTTGAAAAAGGCGAGCCGACAGCGATAAACGGCGAAACTTACGGCGCGGTCGATTTGCTTTCGACTTTGAATTTCATCGGCGGCGAACACGGCATCGGGCGCGTCGATTTGGTGGAAAATCGTTTTGTCGGAATGAAATCGCGCGGAGTTTACGAAACGCCGGGCGTAACGATTTTGCAGGCGGCGCACCGAGCGCTGGAATCAATCACGCTCGACCGCGAAGTCGGACGGCTGCGCGATTCTCTGAGCGTCAAATTCGCCGAATCGATTTATTACGGCTTCTGGTTCGCGCCGGAATTTGAAATTTTGCGTTCGATGATTGACCAGACGCAGACGAATGTTTCGGGCGACGTGCGCCTTAAATTATACAAAGGCAACGTCACGGTAACGGGCAGACGTTCGCCCTATTCGCTTTACAAAGAGCGCGTCGTAACCTTTGAAGACGACGCGGGCGCGTATGACCAGACGGACGCGGAAGGATTTATTAAGTTGCAGGCTTTACGATTGCGTTTGAGACAAATGGAATAAGGAGTTTGGTTTAGAAAATGTTTAATCTTGAATTCATTTCCAATGAGAAGTTTTCATCTGAACGAAACGAGAAAATCGCGCTTGGAGAAATTACTTTGGAAAACTTCTCTGAAAAATATGAGTCTTCCCTTTCGTTTTGGAGAATCGAAGATTACGAAACGCAATGGATTGAAGCCGCGAAAAGGATTATTGAATTTGACCAAACTGCTTTTATCACAGATTTGGATAATCCTAAAACTTCAAATTTTATCACTTGGTGGGAAGCGTGGAAGATTGGAGAAGAGATTTTCGTGCAAAATCAACTTTTGTTTTTGAATCAACTTTCAGATTCTTTCGACATAAAAAATCCGTATAAATTTATTGGAAATAGAACAACTGAAACGAAAGACTGCGAACAAATTTCCGAATGGAAAATTTCGTTAGAAGATATTGAAAATTTTCTAAAAGCTAATGAATAACAAAATAAAAATCGCAATCTTCGGCGGTTCGGGTTACGGCGGAAGCGAGCTTTTGCGGATTCTGCTGTTTCATCCGAATGCGGAAATCGTGCTGGTGACGGCGAATGAACACGCGGGCAAAGCCGTCGGCGAAGTTCATAAAAATCTGTCGGGCTTGACCGATTTGAGATTCGAGAAGGCGCCCGAAGATTTGTCCGCGCTCGAAAATTTTGATGTCGCGTTTTTCGCTCTGCCGCACGGTCAAGCGTTAAAACTCGTGCCGCAAATGCCGGATAGCGTCAAAGTGATTGACCTTTCGGGAGATTTCAGAATCGGTGAAGCTGAAGTTTTTCGGAAATTTTATAAGCTCGAACGGGACGTGAACGATTTGCAGAAACAATTCGTCTACGGCTTGACCGAAACGAATCGTGAAGCGATAAAGGGGGCAAATTATATCGCCAATCCAGGCTGTTTTGCTACGGCGACTTTGCTAGCACTTGCTCCCGTGGTCAAAGGCGGTTTGCTGACGGGGAAAATTATCGTTGACGCGAAAACAGGTTCGAGCGGTTCGGGCGCGAAAGCGGCGGCGAACACGCATCACCCGCAACGGATGAATTCGTTTTACGCCTACAAACCTTTTACTCATCAGCACGTTCCCGAAATCGAACAGCATCTCGCGGAAGTCGGCGAATTTGCCAATGATTTTGTTTTTATGACGCACAGCTTGCCCGTTTCGCGCGGGATTTTCGTTTCGTGTTATCTCGAAACAACGGTGAATTTAACAACCGAAGATGTAAAAAATCTCTACGAGCTTTTTTATAAAGATTCGTTTTTCGTGAGAATTGTTGAAAATTCGCCTGATATAAATTGGGTGAAAACGACAAACTTTTGCGACATCTCAGCGCATTCAAACGGCAAGCAAATCGTCATATTTTCGGCGATTGACAATCTGGTCAAAGGCGCGGCGGGGCAAGCCGTGCAGAATATGAATTTGATGTTCGGTTTTGACGAAAAAATGGGTTTGATTTTTTCAGGCTCAAATCCGTAAGAAAATTAGCCACAGAGGACACGGAGTTCACAGAGAGTAAGACTATGAATGATTTTTTAACGCAAAAAATCATCGGCGCGGCAATCGAGGTTCATAGAATTTTGGGCGCAGGATTGCTTGAATCCATCTACGAAGAAGCGCCCTGACACGAACTTCACTTAAGAGATATTAAATTTCAGCAGCAGGTTGAAGTTGACGTTATCTACAAGGGAAAGATTATAAAAGGAAAGCGTTTAGATTTGTTGGTTGAAGATGCGGTCGTCATAGAAATCAAGTCTTTAGCGAGACTTCCTGAAATGGCGACCGCGCAGATTTTGTCTTATCTGAAGGCGACCGGCTTGAAACGCGGATTGTTAATAAATTTCGGAGCGTCAAAATTGGTGGATGGCGTCAAAAGAATCTCTCTGTGAACTCTGTGTTCTCTGTGGCAAAAACTCTTATGAATTTTACTGAAATCGAAAAACTGGAAGAACAATTTCAGCTTGCGACTTACGCGAAGATGAATATTGCTGTTGAAATCGGCAAAGGCGCGTGGGTTTGGACGAGCAGCGGCGAAAAATATCTCGATTTATACGGCGGACACGCGGTTTGCGCCACCGGACATTCGCATCCGCGCGTCGTCGAAGCGTTGAAAAATCAAGCCGAAAAAGTTTTGTTTTATTCAAACTTGGTTTACTCGGAAATTCGCGCTCGCGCTGCCGAAAAACTTGTTTCAATCGCGCCCGAATCGATTACGAAAGCGTTTTTCTGCAATTCCGGCACGGAAGCCAACGAAAACGCGATGCGGATGGCGCGGATGGCGACGAAGCGCGAGAAAATTATTACATTTTCCGGCGGCTTTCACGGCAGAACGGCGGACGCGATTTCGGCGACGTTTTTGGGAAAATATCGGGAACTGGGAAAACCGAATGTGCCGCACCACGTTTGCGCCGAATTCGGAGACATCGAAAGTGTCAGACAATTAGCCGACAAGGAAACGGCGGCGATTATGTTAGAGCCGATTCAATCGATGGCTAGCGTCGTTGAAGCCGCGCCAGAATTTTTTCGCGGCTTGCGCGAGATTTGCGACGAACACGGCATCGTTTTAATTTTCGACGAAGTGCAGACCGGCGTCGGGCGCACGGGAAACTGGTTTTTTTCAGGGAGCGATTTGGCGGGCGGTGTCGAAGCCGACGTTATTACATTGGCGAAATCGCTTGGCAGCGGCGTACCGGTCGGCGCGTGTCTGGTCAACGACTGTATTGCGGAGACGATAAAGACGAACGATTTAGGCACGACTTTCGGCGGCGGAATGCTGGCGATGGCGGCGGTTTTGGCGACGCTCGAAGCTATCGAAAACGACGAAATGCGCGAGAACATCGCGGAAATCGAAAATTATCTGCGCGAGCGATTAAAGGAAATCGATGAAGTCGTCGCGCTGCGCGGCAAAGGCGGGCTTTTGGGAATCGAGTTTAATGATAATTGCAAAGCGATTCACCAAAAATTGCTCGAAAACAAAATAATTACGGGAACTTCGAGCAATCCTAATGTTTTGCGATTATTGCCGCCGTTGTGCGTTAAAAAAGAAGAGATTGATTTATTGATTGAGGTGTTGAGTTGAACGATTTTTTAACAACTGCTGATTTTACTCGCGGCGAACTCGACGAGATTATTGAGTCGGCTTTGAAATTTAAAAACGGGGAAACAAATGAAAAATCCTTAACCGGAAAATCCGTCGCGCTCGTGTTTTTTAATCCGAGTTTGCGAACCAGAGCCTCGATGCAAATCGGGATTTACGAACTCGGCGGAAACGCGGTGATTTTAGAACCCGGAAATACGAGTTGGACGCTTGAACATCGGGAAAACGTCGTGATGGACGCGGATAAAACAGAACATTTGAAAGAATTTGTCAGAGTTTTGGAAAGATACGTTTCGGCAATCGGTGTGCGGACGTTTGCCGAATTGAAAGATTGGAATCTGGAACGAACCGAACCGGTTTTGTCGGCGTTTGAGAAATACGCGGCGAAACCGATTATCAATCTCGAATCGGCAATGCATCATCCGTGTCAGGCAATGGCGGATATGCTGACGATTCGCCAAAAATTCGGCAAGCAGAAGAAAAAGGTTTTACTGACGTGGGCGTGGCATCCGAAGCCTTTGCCGATGGCGGTGCCGAATTCTTTTGCTCTGGCGGCGGCGCAGTTCGGACACGATTTAAAAATCGCGCATCCGCAAGGTTATGAACTCGACGGCGAATTAATGCGGGAAATCGAAACGCAAGCGGCTGAAAACGGCGGCAGCGTTGAAGTTTCAAATGATGTCGATGAGTCGTTTGAAAATGTCGAAGTCGTTTACGCGAAAAGTTGGGGCGGCGCGCAATTTTACGGCGCGGCGGAAAAAGATATTGAATTTCGCGCGAGTTTGAGACCGGATTGGATTGTTGAGGAAGCGAAAATGGCGCGGACGAATGACGCGATTTTTATGCATTGTTTGCCGGTTCGCCGCAACGTGATTGTGACCGACGGCGTGATTGATTCGGCGAATTCGGTCGTCATTGACGAAGCGGAAAATCGCTTGCACGTGCAGAAAGCGATAATGGCGAAACTTATAAAATGACCGACGAAAAACTCAATTTACTGCGCGAAGCTCTGCCTTATATTCAAAAATTTAAGGGCAAAACTTTTGTCGTCAAATTTTCCGGCAAAGTTACCGAAGACAAAGAAAATCTCACGTCCTTGGCGGAAGAACTGGCGTTGCTGCATCAAGTCGGCATTCGGCTCTGCGTCGTTCACGGCGGCGGGAAACAGTTGAACGAACTCGCCGAAAAAATGGGCATCGCGCAGACGGTTATCAACGGTCGGCGCGTGACGAACGATGAAACTTTAGAGCTTGCCAAGATGATTTTCGCCGGAAAAATCAACACGGAAATTTTGTCCGCGCTCAGAAATCACGGCATCGAAGCCGTCGGACTTTCAGGCATCGACGGCAATATCGTTCACGCCGTCCGTCGCCCGCCGAAGGAAGTTTTGAACCGCGCGACCGGCGAGCGCAAAGAAATCGATTTCGGTCACGTCGGCGACGTTTTGCAGATTAACGCCAGGCTTTTAGACGTGCTGCTCGGACAAAATTATCTGCCGGTAATTTCCTCGCTCGGCGCGGACGACGACGGTCAAATTTACAACATCAACGCCGATACGGTCGCCGCCGAAATTGCCGTCTGCCTGCAAGCCGAAAAGCTCGTGCTGTTGTCGGATGTCGGCGGCATTTACCTCGAAGCGGACAAGCCGGAAACAAAGATTTCAAGGCTTTCGATTGCCGAAGCCGAAGAACTCATCGGCAGCGGCGCGGCTTCCGGCGGGATGATTCCGAAGCTGCAAAACATCACTGAGCTGCTCAAGCGCGGCATAAAATCGGCGCACGTCATCAGCGGCTCGACGCGCAACGCTCTGCTTTCCGAGGTTTTTACCGATTCGGGAACGGGAACGATGATTACCGTTTGATTTGGACGACTGCCAAAACTTGCGGTTCAATATAAAACGAGACAAAATCTGGACAATGATGTTAGATTGTAAAACCGCGTTTGATTTTACGGGAAATTAGTTTACCGATGAACGAAAAAAAAGATAATCCGCGAGCCGAAATTGATGCGATTGACGACGAATTGCTGCGGCTTTTGAACGAACGAGCCGCGATTGCGCTGCGAGTCGGAGTTGTCCGCTACAAACGCGGACAGCCGGTAATTGTTGACGTTCAAGCCTTAGCTAAATATTTGAACCAGAGGGAGCGAGGAGGCTAAGACGAGAGAAAAGTAATTAAAAATAAAGAGGAGGGATTTTTTATGAATCTGGAAAACAATTCGTTAAATTCAAAAACAATGCGCGGCAGCAATGCCACTTATCTAGCCAAGGATGAAACCGGAATTCTTTTTCCGCGAGCGCGAACCGCACTGCTCGTTATTGACCCGGTCAACGATTTTTTATCCGAAGGCGGAGCCGCCTGGGAGATGACCAAAACCACCGTCGAAAAGAATAATGTGGTAGGTAATTTAAAGCGCGTAATCGAGGCGGCACGAGCGCAGGACATTCCCGTTTTATTCGGTCCGATGGCATACACGGAAGAGGATTACGCCGACGAAAAACTGCAGCGGAGAACCGGAATCAATCGTTTGATGTTTGAGATGAAGATGTTTCTGGCAGGAAGTTGGGGCGCGGACTTTCATCCTGAGTTGCAGCCCAAAGAAAGTGATATTGTGCTGCTCCCTCATAAAGGAACTGATGTTTACCAGACCGATCTTCCCGAACACCTCGAGCGAATGGGAATAACGCACCTGGTGATCGCCGGAATGACAGCCAATCTGTGCTGCGAATCTACGGGGCGACATGCCGCCGAGGAGGGTTATGATGTAACTTTTCTCTCTGACGCTATCGGCTCGGAAGACATTGCTTCGTACGAAGCTTCAATCCGCGTCAATTATCCGCTTATTGCCAACGGAGTAATGACCGTTGACGAATTCCTTGCCGCCGTCGAAAGTTCTGGCGCTGGCAATAGTCAAGTGCAATCGGGAGATACGGTTCGCGGCTCGGACGACGGCGAAATCGGCACGGTGAAAGAGATAGTTCACGGAAGCGGAGAAACTGAAGGTTATTTGCTCGTGCCGCAGGGAATGATTTTCACGACGAATACTTACATTCCGCTCAGCGCGGTAATAAAACGAAGCGGTACGAATGTTTACATTAATGTGCCGAGCCTTGTGGTTGCTTCGATGCCGTGGAGCGAGCCGCCTTCGCATTCGGAAACAAAAGCGAAATTCGGTCCTCCCGAAGCATCCGTCGAAAAATTATATGGCTCTTATGAACCGACTGTTTCTAATAAATCATCTTAAAAGATTGGATAGAGGAACGGCTTATCGGATTACTTTCTTGGGCGGGCAACTCGCAGTTTTTGATGTGTCCGTAGACCACGTTTTTTCGTTTTTGGCAGAAAAATGATAAAAGCCCGACTATCTGCAAAAACTATTGCCTGAAAATCAATCGGACTGGATACGGCTAATTGGAAAATGCTTTAAACAAAGCACTGCCCGAGAGCTAATAGTAAAACGATGAAATCAAATTCTTTGTTCAACGAGCAAATTCACCTGCAGGACGCCGAGCTTTTTCAGGATTTAACGGCGGCGGAAATTGACGCTCTGGGCGAACAAATGCCGG
>JAABUN010002462.1_pt1 | contig 32884 bp, 38 predicted proteins | sample 5559311 | NCBI WGS metagenome assembly JAABUN01 (sample SAMN10711877, study PRJNA513370) | rock metagenome | isolation source: Antarctica rocks | place: Antarctica: Victoria Land, Siegfried Peak sud | reverse complement strand
TAATTGGCATAATCTTTTCCTCCTTAGAAAATAAATGTTCATTATTGCCATTTACACAAAATTATTTACAGGCTCGTAACAGTTTCTATTTCTGATAACTTTTCATTAGCAGTAAAGTTTTTTTCTTTTAGAACAATCTTTCTTGCTTTATGTAATGATTTTTGAACTTTCTCTATAACTGCAGAATTAGTGTCGTATAGGTTTGTTTCTTCCATACTAATTACTAAGTTTATTTTAAGCTGATTTGTTTGCCGTTGATTATAGCATTGAAATATTTACGGACAATAAAAAAACTCGCCTCAAATAAAAGCGAGTTCATCAACAAACAGACTAAAAATTTCAAACTAAAATCTAACCATAATGCCGCCGCGCAAGGTTCGGCGCTGCGAGTTGACGCGCAAACTGCCTTCTTCCGTATTGATATTTGATTGAAAATCGAAAATATTTCGCGCGTCGACAATCGCTTCGGCTCGAATGGGCAAGCCCCAACTCGGCAGAGCTTGCGTAACAAAAACGCTCAAACTCGGGTCGTAAATCGCCATTCTGCCGGCGAACGGGTCTATGGCGAAAACGGTTGCCTGCGGCGAGAGTCGGAAAATGGTTTTCACTTGCGTTCCGGTTTTTAAATCCGCGTTAAATTGTGCGACAAACGTTTGAAACGAAGCGTTTTCAAACGCGTTTGCGGGATTTGAAATCGCTTTTTCCGAAAGTTTTTGACCGCTTCCGAAAGCGTAGCCCGCAGAGGTCGAAAAAGTTCCGTTTAAGCGGCGCGAATAAACTATGCGGATGCCGCGCGCCGCGCCTTGCTGTTCGGCGACGATATTATTGAAATTTTCGCCGTCGCCGAACGCGGCAAAAGGCAGGCTCGACAAACCGACGCCGCGCCCGTTTGTCATATCGAAAAAGACGTTTGCTTCGACGCTCGATTTGTTGTCAAAAACGCGCTCGACGCCAAATTCGAGACGGCTGCTGCGGTTTTGGCGCGGCTTGTTGTTTTTTACGACTAAATCTTCGACGGCGACCGGCTCGCGGAAAAGAATTTGCGTGTCTTCTAGTTCGATTGCCTGCTGCCAACCTTCTTGTTGCGGCGCTGAAGCGTATGCGGCGCGAAAACGGGTTTTGGGGTTGATGTCGTATTGCGCTCCCAAACGCGGCGTAACGGAAAAATCGTCGCCCGCGCCGACAAAGCGCGAGTAATCAAAACCGAAAACAAGAATCACGCCGCCGCGCACGTTCCATTCGTCGAGCGCCTGCACGGAAATTTGCCCGAGCGATTTTTCCGCGTCGCCGGATTTTATTTTACCGAGTTTAGCAGCGCCCGAATTTAAGCGTATTTGATGATTTTCGTTCAAACGAAATTTCAGATTTGCTTCAAATCTCTGCGGCGCAAGGCGGCTCGTTCCGGTTTGTCCGGCAAAAACGATTTCCGCGTTTTCGCCGAGCGGTTGCAGCCGCGCGACGTTGACGCCCGTGTAATTTCCGCGCGATGAAGCGGCAAAATACGTTTCGACGACGGTTTGAGCAGCGCGCTTTGTTGTTCTTTCTTCTTGGTCGAATTGGTCGAAAATTTCGGCGGTCTGTTCATCCGTCGCCGCATCGCCGATTTTGTTTTCGTCAATCGGGGCGTTGCCTTCGCGGTTTTGATAAATCGAACGCTGCGCCTGCGCCGCGCGAATTCGCCATTTGGCACTTCCGCGGTCGGCGCGTTTTTCCGGCAAAGTATTGCCGCCGCTCGAGCGCGCCAGCTTAAAACCATAGACTACTTCGGCTGAACGATTGATTTCGACCTCCGCCACCGTTACCGGATTAAATCCTTGCGCGACGGCTAAAATCGTATAAGTTCCGGGCAAGATTCTGGCGAGAAAACTGCCGTCCGCCGCCGAAGAAACCTGTTTCAAAAGTTTGGAAGTTCCGAGACGAAAAATCGCCACGGTCGCATCGCCAATCGGGTTTCCCGCCTCGTCGCGCACGATTCCCCTTATTACGCCCGGTAGGGAGTTCTGTTGATTGACGATTTTTTTTGAATTGATTTCAGAAGCGAGAACCGCGGCGGGCGAAGACGCAAAAAAAGCGGCGAGCGCGATTAAAAACGGCTTGAAAAGATTTTTTTTTGGAATGATAAAAAAAGAATACATCGGAAAAGCCAGCCTCCTTCGATTGCCGAAATAATTTTCCGCGCGCGGAAAATCTTCTTTGCCGTGGAAGCGCCGAAACTTTTGAAACAAAGCCGTGAAAACAAAGCTTGAACAACGTATGATATTCTGTGTCTTGCCGGCAAATGTGTCAAGCTAAAAACATCGGGAAACTTTGTCCTGTTTGATGCGACGCGCTTGACAAAGTTTGTCTCTCGGCTAGAATAAGTTTTACGCTTTTTGCAATTTGCGCCAAGCGTGAAACAAACGCGGAGACGTGGCTGAGCGGCTGAAAGCGGCGGTTTGCTAAATCGTTGTAGTCTTAAAAACTACCACAGGTTCGAATCCTGTCGTCTCCGCCATTTTTTAATTTTAGATTTCGGATTTTAGATTTTGGATTTTTTCGCCGGCTATCAAACTTGAAAAAGTTGATAGCTGTTTTAGTTTGCGGATAAAACGAATTTTCCATTTTCCATTTTTCCAATATGACAAGAGTAAGATTTGCGCCCTCACCGACCGGATATTTGCACATCGGTTCGGCGCGCACCGCGCTTTTTAATTATCTTTTCGCACGAAACACGGGCGGGAAATTTCTGCTGCGAATTGAAGATACAGACCTTGAACGCTCGACCGAAGAATCGACGCGCTCGATTCTCGACGGCTTGGAATGGCTCGGTTTCGCGCCCGACGAAGCGATTGTTTATCAATCGAACAACGCGCCGAAACATCGTGAAATCGCTTTGAAATTATTAAGCCAAGGCAAAGCATACCGCGATTTTACGCCGAAAGCGGAGAAAAGCGACAAGGATGTCAAAGCCTTGATTGTCGAACGCGCGCGCGCGCAGAAAAATATGCGCGACAATCCGTTTCGGGATTTATCGCGCGAAGAAAGCGATAAGAAAGCAGAAAGCCGTGAGCCGTTCGCCGTTCGTCTGAAAGTCGCGGAAACGGGAAAAACTACTTTTGAAGACGCGGTTTATGGACTTCAAGAACGTGATTACAACGAGATTGAAGACCTTGTTTTGTTGCGTTCTGACGGTCATCCGCTTTATAATTTGGCGGTTGTTTGCGACGACATCGAAATGCAAATCTCGGACGTTATTCGCGGTCAAGACCATCTGACAAACACGCACAAACAGGTTTTGATTTACGAAGCGTTAGAAAAAACGCCGCCGCGTTTCGCTCATCTGCCGCTGATTTTAGCGCCGGGCGGAAAAAAATTATCAAAACGCATTCACGGCGAAATCGTTTCGATGACCACTTACCGCGACGCCGGATTCCTTGCCGCCGCGTTTCGCAATTTTTTGGCTTTGCTCGGCTGGTCTGCGGGCGAAGAACGCGAAATTTATTCGTTAGAAGAATTGATTGAAAAATTCTCGCTCTTGCATATTCATAAAAACAACGCGATTTTCAACTTCGACGCCAACAACGCGAAACATTGGACGGACGATAAAGCCCTTTGGATGAACGCCGAATACATTCGCACGATGAATTTGCAGCAACTTCTGACGTTCGTCAAAGCCGAATTGCGAGCGGCGAAACTCTGGCGCGACGAATACGAAGACGACGATAAAGCGTGGTTTGAAAACACGGTTGATTTAATCCGCGAAAGGTTTTTTACCTTAAAAGATTTCTCGCAGCAAGGACGCGCATATTTCACCGAAGATTTCGATTTTGACCAAAAGGCGGTTGAGAAAAATCTGAAAAAGTTTCCCGATTTGCAAACTTTGCTTCCCGAATTGGCAGACCGTTTAGAAACCGTCGAAGATTTCACGCACGATAATCTCGAAACGTTTATCAAAGAATTTTGCGAAGAAAAGCAAACAAAATTCGGCGTTATAATGAACGGCGCGCGCACTCTTTTAACCGGACTCGCCGTCGGACCGTCGATGCTCGCCGTGTTTGAAACTTTGGGCAAAGAAAAATCCGTCAGAAGATTGCGAAGCCAAATCGCCTGGAACTGAAGAAAAAATCAAAATTGCGGACATTAAACAAAATATGGAAGAACAATTGCGAATTCGCGCCGCGCGTATCGAAGACGTTGCGGCAATCCACATTTTAATCGGCGAATTTGCTGAATTTGAAAAACTTTCCCACGTCTGCGAAGTTACCGAAACTGATTTGCGCGCGGCGATTTTCGGCGAAAACAATTTCGCGCAGGCGCTCGTCGCGCTCGACGGAAATCGTTACGTCGGCTACGCGATTTTCTTTCCCGTATTTAAAAGTTTTCGCGGCGAGCGTTCGGTTTTTCTTGAAGATTTATATGTTACGCCGGATTTGCGCGGTCAGGGTTTGGGTTTCGTGATGCTTAAAGAAGTTGCGAAACGCGCAAAGGCGCAGGGTTTCGTGCGGATGGATTGGCAGGCGCTGAAATGGAACGAGGCGGCGATAAATTTTTACAAAAAGCTCGGCGCGGAAACCGACGACGAGAATTTAGATTTTCGACTGCGCGCGGCGTATTTTGAACGTTTGGCTGAATGAAGTTCGCTTGCTTTTTTCGGCGGGCAATAATTTTTTTTTACTCGAACTGTTTTTTAAAATCGTCAAACATCTCGCGCAGCGAATTTATCTCGTCGCGCAGATTTTCCGTTTCGTGTTCCAGCTTTTCGATTCGACGTATGTTTTGCAAATCGTCCTCGACAGCCGAAGCCGAAAGTTTTTCCGGCAAATTTTGCGCGCCTGCCGTTGATTGAATTTCATTCGTTAAAAGCTGTGCAAAGCGCGCTTCTTTTTGTCCGGCAAGACGTTCGAGACGCGCGGCGAGCGGCAGGTCGCGGCGCATCAAATTGTCGAGCGTCTCCTGCACTTCGCCCAAAGTCTGCGCGCCGCGCAGCATCAAAACGCATAAAACGGCGGTTTCCGGCGGCGCGAGTTCGAGTGCGTCCGGCAAAAGATGTTTGTATTTCGGCACGCGCGAAGTGCTGCCGTAAAAAACATAGACGAGATTTTTCTCGCGCAAATCGTCAACCGCTTTCTGCACGATTTCTTCCGTGTAAGCGACGACCGGCTCGCGGTTCGTTTTCTGGTTACAGGCGGCAACCAGCGCGTTCAAAGTGAGCGGGTAGTATTCCGGTGTCGTCAATTGTTTTTCGACGAGCGCGCCGCAGATTCTCGCTTCGATTTCGGTTAATTTGTCCGTCATAATTTTTCAAACATTTTAACGCATTTTCCGCCCGCTCGCCGAATGATTTACAATTCTAAACACGGTGGATATTTTAGTGGCGCGAACCGCGCAGGACATCGAAGCGACTTACGAAAAACTCGTCGCGGCAAGCGAAATTGGCTGCGACACTGAAACCAGCGGTTTTGACGCGCGGCGCGGACGCCTGTTCAGCGTTCAGTTTTCCGACGGCGATTTCAATGTTTTAATCCCGATGAGCGAAGGCATCGGACTCGGGAAACTGGCGCAGATTTTAGAAAGTCCGAACATCGTAAAAATCTTTCACAACGCAAAATTCGATTTGGATTTTCTGCGCGAATACGGTTTTTCCGTCCGAAACTTCTATGACACAATGATTGCCGAAAAAGTTTTAACGCGCGGCGCAAACCAATCCGTTAGCTTAGCCGAAACGCTCTACCGCTATTTCGCCGTCGATTTAGACAAATCGCAGCGACAGATTTTCACCCGAAAATGGAACGGCATTTGGACGGATGAATTAGTTCACTACGCTTTAAGCGATGTCGTCCACTTGCCGGAATTAAAACGCCAGCAGGAACTCTGGCTTGAGCGTTTGGGCTTGACGGAAAGATTTCAGAAACAGATGCGGAAAATTATTTGAGACTAAATCTATGAAAGTATTCGTCAATCTCAGACCGCAGCTCAATGCCGACGCGCTCGAAAATGTCGAGTAAGTCGTTATACGCGCCGTCGCCGCCTAAGAAATCCCAGAATTCTTCGGCGACTTTTAATTCGTTCGGCAAATCGAGCATTCCGCACATTGTCCGGCGGTTGTAAGGTTCGGGCTTGAATTTGAGAGACTTATTTTTCAAAGCCGTTCGCAAAAATAAAAGCGACTCTTAAGTCGCTTTTATCAGTTACTCAAATTATTTATAGGCTTAAGTCAACAGGCAGGAAGACAATACATTTGCTCCAATAGCCCACGCAATATCTAAACTTCCGACCAATACGTTGACAACTGTGTTTTTAATTTTCATAGAATTCACCTCACTTTTTATTTCATCTCTGTAATTTAACATCGTGTTTAACTTCGTAACCATCATTCGACTTATAACAAGAAGGACTATGAAAGCCACTGCAAAGTAACCGAAACCTGCGACTCCAATTGCTGGCTTAAACCTATAAATTTCTATCAAATAACTATAGTTATTATAACATTTTTTCCTTATAAAGTCAATAATTTGCTATATTTACCGCATTCTTACAAACGGTCATTAAAGCCCGATTGAGTATCTTAATTCTTTCAAATTTTTTTCCGCTGAATATAAGTCGCCGATGTTTTCGGATTTTATGTGATTGTATCTAGTGTGAAAATCTAAAGTGTCAATTACTTGTTCAAACTTTCTTGGCGTGTCTGAAATGATATATAAACCGATATTATGATAATCAATCAAGGTTGATAATCTGCCAACGCCCGACCAAGTTCCGGTTGACATCTCGACTTCAAAGGCATTTTCGGGAATGAAATGTTTGCCCTTTTCTCGGAACCAAATCACGTCAATTTTTCTTAATAAATCATAATTTGAGAATTGCAGTTCGGGACATTTTGTTAAAGTTGAAATCTTTCCTAATTCGACATCATTAAACTTTTTCGATTTATCAGGGCAAAAGGTGTGAAAGCCGCGAATGTTTCTGATTTCAAGCAATCTGCCTTGAATAACTGAATGCAAACTTTCTTCGACAGTGTTTTGAGTTGCGGAATATTTGTAAGGTTTTAATAACAGTTCCCAAGCATTTATAAATTCTGCGCAATTCAATCTATTGCCTTTACCCAAAAGGACAATATTCAAATCGCGGTCGATAGTGATTTTATATTCGCCGTTTCTGTCGCGGCTGATATTTGGCAAAACCTTGAATAAAATTTTTGCCGGAATGATAACTGTTTGTTCAACCGAACCGCAGATAAAAGCAATAAAAGGATTATCCAAATTATTCATTTCTTCTGCGGTTAAATAGTTCAAACCGTAGAAGTATCTTCCATTCGTGCCTTCAGTCGCTGCTCTAATTAAAACATTCGCCTCAGCAATTTTGTAAGTTCTTGACTTTAAAACTTTGATTAGCTCAATGTTAGCTTGAAACTCTTTTGCTGCTTGTAAAAACTCATTTGCAAGCGATTCAGCAATATTTTTTGAGTTGTTCATTTTCTGTTTCTATATAAATCTCCCAACTGTATCCAAGTCAAAATCAATTTTCTTAATCCAAATTAAAGTATAGCCTTCGGTTCCACTAGAAAACTTTAAATTCATCTTTTGCCAAAAAATTTCAGCATTCCAATCAGCCCCAAGTTCTTCGCTTAAATACTTTTGCGCATCTTGCTCATCGTTGTTGTTAAAATAACTGACAATTTGAATAATTGCGTCTTTCTCGTCTTTAGCTCTGACTTGTCGGTAAAAGTAAGATTCATAAAAGCCTGAAAAAAATTCAAAACGGTATAGGTAATTTTTCATAATGCTAATTCGTTCGCCTGCACAAGCGTCGTTCCGCTGCCGCAAAACGGGTCAAGCACAATATCGCCTCGTTTGAAAAAGACTTCTTTTTGAATTTGTCAGTGTGCGAATCTAAAAATATTCGACAAGCTGCGGGATGAATTCCTTTATACGGATGCAGGCGGTGAACGTGCTTTGTCGTTTGCGATTCGGTGTATTGCTCGAAAGACAAAGCCCAATTCAAATCATCGCCGAGTTGTTTTTTCCAAGTCGTTTCTCGCCGATAATTTTCGTAATAATCAATGAGGTCTTGCTTGGCGACGAAAGTATTGCCGTTTGCGCCGATTTTATTTATTCTGCCGTAATTTAAGATAAGCGATGTTTGAGGGCGTAACGGATTTGCCTAAAAAATCGGTTGCCCAAATGCTTGCTTCTTTGACGGTGAGTAAAACTTTGGTTTCAGTCATTTTGTTAAATTTATTGTCATCTAACAAATTCTACTTCTGAAACGTATTTTCAGAAAACCGACGGGTCGGAAATCTTCGCCAACGCATCGAAGGTTTTTAGATGTTCGGCGGTGAATTTAAATTCCGAGTTACCTATTTTCATTCGTGCGGCGGGGAAACGGGCGATTTTTGCGAAGACTTCGCGCGCGATTGTGAAGTTGAGATATTCCATATTTTCTTTCGGCTTGGAAACGTAGCGCGCTTCGCCCAAATCGAGCGTTTCGCCGCCCGCGAAAACGGTTAAATGATGGGCTTCGGCGAAGCGCGGTTTTTTCGCCACGACCCAAAACGTCAGGTTTATCTCGCGCGGCGCAAGCGTTAGAGTTTTGTTCGCGTAGAAAAACGCCGCGCCGAAACTAAAACCTTCGACTCCGGCGCGTTTGTCCGCCTCGCGCCCGAAATCTTCGCCGCGCGCGAATATCTTTGTGTTTCCGCCCGCTTGGTTGTAGATGAGTTCGATGCTTTTCGAGGCGTTCAATCGTTTGATTTGCGCCGCGATTTGCTCGTTGGTCTTTGATTGGGCGAAGGTGAAAGTCGTTAAAATCAACGAAAAAAGCGAGACGTAAAATAGTTTTTTAAGCATTTTTTTCAACTCCAAAATAAAATATAAATACGAACTTAAATTTTAGATTTACCAGCGATGATACGCCGGATGACCTTCTTTAACGGCGACGAACAAACCTCTGCACGTCGCGCAGACCTTGTCGTTTGCGATTAATTCGGCTTCGACGGTGGCGCGGTCTTCCGTCGATTCGACGACGCGCGCCCGTAAAAAAATCGTCGCGTCGAACGGCGTCGGGCGCAGAAGTTTTATCGAATAATTCGCCGTAACCGTGCAGTCGGGTTCGGTTTTGCCGCTTCGTTTCATCAGAAAATGCGCCGCCGTCCAATTTGAATGACAATCGAGCAGCGCGCCGACGATGCCGCCGTTGAGCATTCCGGGAAACGCCTGATGATGCGGTTCGCCGTGCCATTCCGCCGTAACTTCTTCGCCGTTCGGAACGGAGCGAATCCGCAAGCCTTTTTCGTTTTTCACGCCGCAGCCGAAACAAATTCCGTCGGGCGCGAAAGTTTCCTGAAGAGATTTTTCGTCGTTCATTTTTTTAGTATAAAACATCCGCCGCCAATCAATACAGCAAAATGTTTTATCCGAAAACGCTTTTGAACGAGCGGAATTAAATTTTAGTTTTATCGAGCGTGCGCGTCGTGTTTTCCGTAACGCTTCAGAAAGATTGGCGCGGCGATTCGATTTCGGCGGCGGTTGAATTTAATTGTTCGGGCGCGCGTTTTTGTTTTGTATCTTTCTTTGCGGGAAGCGCGGTTTCGGTCAGGCGGGAAATCTGGCGCGTCAGCAGAAAGCAGATGCCGAAGACGGTCGCCGCAAACAAAACGGCGAGAAAAACGGCGTCCGGTCCGACGGCGCGGCTGCTGATAAGAATCGCTATCAGCCCGATTAAACCGCCGACGCCGACGACGCCGACAAAACCCGTCGCAATCGAAAGGCTTTTCAAAACCGAAATACGCGCGTCGCCGTCCTGCGTCGTCAGCGTGTTTCCTGCGCCGACGCGGTTTCCGCAGCGGTTACAGTAATTCAGCTCGTCGCCGATAAGGCTTCCGCACGATTGACAATACATTTTCCGTTTTTCTCCTTCGCCTGAAAATTCAATTGCGCGGCTGGATTTTATCGTCGAGCCAATTGGTCAAATCGTCGACCGCTTCGATATGCACGGGTTTTCCCGACAGCGCCTTGATTGTCCAGACGATGAACATCACAAGGGCTGCGATTTTGAAAACCGTATTGCCGAAATGCGCCAAATCCGTAATGCGCCCGATGCCGCTTAAAACCGAGCTGACAATCAAAACTCCGACGTGCGCCGCCAAGCCCTGCGCCGCGTGAAAGCGCGCTTTGGTTTCGCTTCTCGGCACGAGAAACAAAATCACGAGTCCGGCAATCAGCCCGACGTAAAAAGGAATATAAGGCAGCGCCGTCAAGATATTTTCCGGCAAGCCAACTTTTGAAACCGCGCGTTTTGAAGAATTTTCCGCGTCGCTTTCAAGCTGCGCCGTTTGAAAATTCGCCGGAACGTCCGAAGCGTCAAACGGCGAAGAATAAGCGGAAAACTCCGCGTCGCCGAAGCGTCTGGTTTGTTCTTCGGTCGGCGAGACGAACGGAAAAGGCTGAGTTTTCGCGCCCGAAGAATACGGCAAAGTTTCAGTCTGCGCTTCGCGCGCTTTCTGCGGAAATTCGGGGTCGAGCGGATTTGTATCGTATTTCTTTTTCGCCATCGTTTGTTTTTCTACGATAATTTATTTGGTTTGGTTCGGAAAATTGTCGACTTTAGATAAGACGTCATTCAAATTTGGTTTTCCTTATCGCAAAAAAACACTGCCGCTGACGGTTTTCCTTTTAAGTAGAAATCCAAAAGAGCCGAGAATACAGCCGAGTCCGACGAAAAAAGCAGCGGTTGCTAAATCATACAACCAATGCGGAACGCAGCTTCGTCCGCCAATGCTTAAATCGCTAGCGCAATCATCAAAATTAATATGAATCAGTGCGCCAAAGATTAGCACTGCAAAACCGACTATTAGTAAAATAAGAAAAAATTTCACGGCGGTTTATTAACTCGAACAATCAAAAATTTGAACGCTTTGATTGTAAATTATTCAACGATTTTTATCCCTAATTCCTTGAGCTGCGCGTCGTCCACAATGCCGGGCGAGTCCATCATTAAATCCTGCGCCGATGCGGTTTTCGGGAAAGCGACGACATCGCGGATGTTGTCCGTGCCTTGCAAAATCATTACGATACGCTCGATTCCAGCAGCGAAACCGCCGTGCGGCGGCGTGCCGTATTCGAGAGCTTCGAGGAAAAATCCGAAACGCTCTTTAGCTTTTTCGGGCGTTAAACCGAGCGCTTTGAAAATCAGATTTTGAATTTCGCGCTGGTGAATACGAATTGAGCCGCTGCCGATTTCGTAGCCGTTGACGACAATATCGTAAGCGCGGGCGCAGATTTTTCCAAGAAGTTCGGTTTCGCCGTCTTCGATTGCTCGTTTAAAGAGCGGCACGTCTTCGTCCATTAGAGACGTGAACGGATGGTGCATCGCCTCGTAATTTCCCGTGTCTTCGTTATATTCAAACATCGGAAATTCCGTTACCCAGAGCGGCTTATAAACGTTTTTCGCAATCAGATTTTCGCGCTTTGCGATTTCAATTCTAAGCGCGCCGAGCGAAGCTGCGACGACTGATTTTTTGCCCGCGACGATTAACACGATGTCGCCTTTTTCGGCGTTTGCTGTTCGCGCCAATTGCTCAATTTTTTCCTGTCCTAAAACTTTTAGAAGCGATGACGAAATGTCGTCGCCGAGTTTTATCCAAGCAAGCGCGCCCGCGCCGTAGCGTTTTACAAACTCTTGAAACTCATCTAATTGCTTGCGCGAATAATCGGCTTTATTTTTTGCAACAATACATTTTATCTCGCCTTTGTTTTCCAAAGCCGAAACGAACGGCGCAAAATCCGTATCGCGCAAATCTTCGGACAAATCGCCGAGTTCCATTTCAAAACGCAAATCGGGTTTGTCGCTCCCGTATCGGCGCATCGCATCCGCATAAGTCATTCGCGGAAACGGCGTTTCAAAATAGTCGCCGACGGATTTTCCCGAATCGGTTTCGAGCAATGAAAACACCGAGCGCATCACGCCTTCCATCGTTCGGAAAACCATTTCCTGATTGGCGAAACTCATTTCAATATCCAATTGCGTAAATTCCGGCTGACGGTCGGCGCGCAAATCTTCGTCGCGGAAACAGCGCGCGATTTGAAAATATTTATCGAGTCCGGCAATCATCGAAAGCTGTTTTAAGATTTGCGGCGACTGCGGCAGCGCGAAGAATTTTCCCGTCTGGATGCGCGACGGAACGACGAAATCGCGCGCGCCTTCGGGCGTTGATTTTAGAAGAATCGGCGTTTCTATTTCGAGAAAATCGTTGGCGTTCATAAACTCGCGCATCTTTGTCAAAACTCGCCCGCGCATCATCAGATTTTGCTGCAACTGCGCGCGGCGCAAATCCAAGTAGCGATATTTGAGGCGCGTATCTTCGCTCGCAAGGTTTTCCGAACCGGCGACTTCGAGTTGAAACGGCAAGGTTTTTGCGTCGTTCAAAATCAAAATTTCCGTCGCGTGAACTTCGATTTCGCCGGTCGGCAATTTTTTATTCACCGTTTCCGCCGAGCGCGCGACGACAGTTCCTTTAACGGCAATGACAAATTCGCCGCGCACGTTTTTCACTTTCGCGTAACTTTCCGGCGAAACATCTTCGCCGAAATAAATCTGCGTCAAACCGTAGCGGTCGCGCAAATCCACAAAACTTTTCGCCGGATGCTCGCGCTTTTTCGCCGTCCAGCCCATCAAAACAACCGGCGCGCCGACATCCGCCGCGCGCAGCTCGCCACACGTCTGCGTGCGCTCCAAATTTCCCAAAACGTCTAACATATAATTGAAAATAAAATTTTATCGCTCGAAATAAACAAGAAGATTAGCACAGATAAATACGCTTGAAAATTGCGGAAAAACCTTTGCGGCTTTAGCGTTAAATTTCGGCGACGGCGAAAAATAAATTGTGCAAGTTTTATATTCGTGCGGTTTGACCTTTTTATAACAAAGCAGCGGAAGGCGAAATTCAATACGATATAGAGGAAATTTCGGCGTTTAACGAATGCTGAAATTTTGCCCGAAGCGGAAATAAAATGTTATGCTCTTTTTTTTCAAACTGCTGATTTTTCGTATGCTTTCGGCAATTTCTTTCAACAAAAAAAATTCTTCGGCGCGGCACGTTTTGTTCATAATTTGCGCCGCTGTAATCGCCGTTCTGCCGGTTCTTCTCGGCGGCTTGCCGTATTTCAGCCACGACGGAGCGGTTCACGTCGTCTGGTATTCAAATTTCGCGCGGCAGTTTTGGGCGGGCGAACCGTATCCGCGCTGGCTTTCGGGAATGAACGAAGGTTTGGGAAGTCCGACGTTTTTTTATTATCCGCCCGTCGCATATTATCTGACCGTTCCGTTTTATTTTTTGTCGAAAATCGACGCGAACGGCTGGCATCAACTTGGCTTTGCGGCGAGCATTGCGCAAATCGCTTCGGGTTTGTGCGCGTATTTGTGGCTGAAAAACGTCGCGCATCGAAAAGCCGCCGCGATTGCCGCCGCGATTTACGTTTGGATGCCGTATCATCTCGCCTTTGACCTTTACCGGCGCGCGGCTCTGGCGGAACTCTGGACGTTTGTGTGGCTGCCGCTAGTTTTGTATTTCACGCATAAAACCTGTGCAGGAAAGAAAAATGCTTTTATCGGCTTGGCAATCTGTTACGCGCTGCTCGTAATGACGCATCTGCCGACGACGCTGATTTTCTCGCCTTTGCCAATTTGTTACGCTCTTTTTTTGTCGGAAAAGCAAAGCGGAATAAGAAATTTATTTTTCGTTGTCGGTGCGCTTGCGCTCGGCGTCGGCTTGTCAGCCGTTTATTTGCTGCCCGCGCTCACGATGCAGGACGCAACGCAGGTCGGCGAAATCGCTACCGGATTTCTTTATTACGAAAAATGGTTTTTGGTTACGCACTTGCAGCCGTGGGGTTCGGAAGCGATTTATTTCTGGACTGTCGTTGTAATGGCAACTCTGGCGACTTGCTGTTTTTTGATTTGCCGCCGCGCTCTTTTGGACAACGAAAATAATGAAGACGCTTTTGCGTTTGCGCGATTGCGCCAAGCGAAATTCTGGATTGGCGGCGTGGTCATTTGTATTTTTATGATGTGTCCGCTCAGCCAGCCGATTTACCAATTGCTGCCGGTTTTGCAGAAAATTCAGTTTCCGTGGCGATTTAACGTCGTCTTGTGCGTTCAGGTCGCCGCGCTGCTCGCGCTCGCTGTCTCATCAATCGAAAAACCGTATTTCGCCGTTCAGAAAAAAATGAAAATTCTGACGCTTTTTCTTGTTTTCTTTTCGATTCCATACGCGGCGGCGCAGGCTTGGCGCGCTTATCCGCTGACGCGCCCGATGCCGAAAGATGTCGGCGACATCGAGCGGCGCTTGCGGCAAAACCGCGACCAGCCCGAATATCGCACGGCTTGGACAAAGCCGCCGCTTGAAAAAGAAGAAAATCTGCTCGCGCTCGCCGCCGATGTCGGACAGACAGAAAACGGCGAAATCGTTCCATTGAAAATCGTCGAAGGCGCGGGCGCGGTAACGATTTTAGAACGCAAGCCGCGAGGAATCCGTTTGCGCGTCGATGCGGCAAACAATCTGAAATTTAATTTGTCGCAATTTTATTTTCCGAACTGGACGCCGGATGAAGCGGCAATTATTGTTGAACCGAGCGTGCCGAACGGTTTGATGCGCGTTTCCGTGCCAGCGGGAAATCACGAGTTTTCGCTTCGCTTGCGGGAAAACGCGGCGGAGCGCAACGGAAAAATCGTCAGTCTCGCCTCGCTCGTTTTATTGTTTGCGGCAGGATTTTTTATCTTCAAACAGAAATTGGCGGTTAAAAATTTTCACCGCAAAGACGCGAAGTTCGCGCAGAGAAACGCCGAGAAAACATCTCTGCAAAACTTGGCGTAATCTCTGCGCCTCTGTGGTGAAATCTTTCAATTAAATCGTATAAAAAGGAGCGTTTTTTGCGAATCAATCCGTCCGCACTTTCCAAAATCGGTTTAGCCATAGGCGTCGTCGGCGTCTGTCTTGTTATTATAATTTCGTGCAGCAAACAGCTTCGTCGTCAGGATTCGCGCGGCGACGTGGAAGTTTATCAGCACGCGGCGCGGCTGGTTTTGAGCGGCGATGACATTTACGCCGTGCCGACGACGCGCGGCAGACTTTTTTATCTTTATCTGCCGCTGCTCGCCGTCCTTATGACGCCGCTCGCAGGACTTTCCATCGCGCCACTCGTTTATCTGTGGGCAATTTTCAACATCTTTCTCGTCGGCTGGATTATTTTGACTTTTTACAAAATGATTGCGGGCGAATCGTTTTTTTTGCTGCCGCTCAAAAGCCGCTGGTTCGTCGGATTCTTTTCGCTTCTTCTCTCGATTCGCGCCGTTTTATATCATATCGATTTGGCGCAGGCGAATATCTTGATTTTGGCTGTCGCGGTTTTCGGCTTGAAATTGCTGGCAAGAAAAAGGGAAATGAGCGCGGGCGCAGCCGTCGGCATTTCAATTGTTTTGAAAATCATAACCTTGCCGCTTGCCGTTTTATTCGCCGCAAGGCGTAATGCGCGCATCGTCGCCGGAATATTAATCGGCATCGCGGCGGGCGTTTTTCTTCCGGCGTTCGTTTTCGGTTTTGAGCGCAACTTGTTTTACGTCGATTACTGGTTCAAAAACGTCGTGCTTTCGACCGACGTTGCGGCAAATTATAACTGGGGTTTTAAATTCAATTTCTCGCCCGAAGCCCAATTGTTTCGCTTTTTCAGTCGAGTTCCGGCGTTTGAAAATAAAGGCGTCGAGTATTATTTGATGATTTTCGAGCTGCCGAAACAAACGATTCAGTTGCTCGCCAAAGCTGCGTTCGCATTGATGGCGGCGGCGATAGTTTTCTACGGTGCGCGCTACCGAAAAAGTATTGAACTAATCGGAAAATGGGGCGGCGTCGCGCTTTGTTTCAGCCTGATGCCGATTATGTCGCCCGTAACGCAGAAACATTATTTCGTGATGCTGCTTCCGGCGCACGTTTTAGTCGTTTATTTGTGGCATTGTTTAAAGTTAAAGGATAAATGGTTTCGCGCGCTCGTCGTCGCGCATTTTGTTATGATGACGGCGACGACAAACGCCGTCGGCTCGTTTCCGGGCGCGGTGATGGCGGGCGCGGGCGGCTTGGTTTGGGGAACGCTGCTTCTGACGGCGGCGATTTTCCGCTCCGCTCATTGTCTGTCAAAATGGCAGAAAGATATTTAATAAAGCTCGTCGTTCGGTTTCTTCTCTTTAACAACTTCCAAATAATTTATGCGCTTTGTTTTCTCGCGTCGATTTTTTATTCTTCTGGCTGTGGGCTTTGTTCCATTGTCGCTTTCGTGGAACACGCCCGCCTTGCGGATAATGGTTTTCATCTATGATTTTCTTCTCGTCGCGCTCGCCTTCGTCGATTATTTCCTCAGCCGCAAACTGCCCGAAAATTTAACCGTCGAGCGCGCCTTTTCAAAACGCTTCGCCATCGGCGACACGAACGAGATTCGCCTTCTGATTGAAAACCGCAGCCCGAAAACTTTTCGTCTGAAAATCAAGGACGAGTTTCCGCCCGAAATGGTTTTGGGCGACCGGCGCGAAGCCGAATTCGTCGTCGAAGCGCAAACGGACGCCGAGTTCACTTATGATTTGACGCCGCCGCGTCGCGGGCGTTATCAGTTCGGGCGAACAGCCGTCAGGTTTCTTTCAAACTTTGGGCTGGTTTGGTGTCAAACCGATTTGAACAAAAGCGAAACGGTCAAAGTTTATCCGAACGTGCGCCGCGCGCGCGAAATGGAATTGAAGGCTTTGGGCGCGCGTTCTTTTCTGGCAGTTCAGAGAAAATCGTTGCGGCGCGGCGAAGGGCGCGAGTTCGAGTCGATGCGCGATTACGTGCGCGGCGACGAGATGCGCCATATTTCGTGGACGGCGACGGCGCGCCGAAACAAATTAACCACCCGCCAATATCAAATCGAGCGCGACCAGACAATTGTTATTGCCATCGACGCCGGACGCCTGATGACGGGACGCATCGGCAACGAAACGAAATTCGACACGGCAATTCACGCCGCGCTCGCTCTTGTGTCGGCGGCGGCGCGCGGCGGCGATAATTGCGGCTTAATGGTTTTCGGGCGGCGCGTCAAAAAATATCTGCCGCCGAAAAAAGGCGTCGAACATCTCGAAGCGGTTTTAGAAGCGCTGCACGATTTAGAACCGGAACTTGTCGAGCCGTCCTATTCGCGCGCGTTTCAATTCATCGCGTCAAACTCGAAAAAGCGCGCTTTCGTCGTAATTCTAACCGATTTAATCGACCGCGAAAGCTCGAAAGAATTGCTGACCGCGCTCAAACTACTGCGTCCGCGCCATCTGCCGCTCGTCGTCTGCATTGGCGACCGCGACCTAAACCAAACCGTGAGCGAAATTCCCAAACAGTTAAAAGACGTTTTCACGCAAAGCGCTGCCGAAGAAATTATCCGCCAGCGCGAAGCGGCTTTAAGAGCGGTAGAAACTTTGGGCGGATTGGCGCTCGACGTTACGGCAAACACACTCGCGCCGCAATTGCTTGAAACTTATTTGAGAGTTAAGGAAAGAGGTTTGTTATAAAAATACTCCGCAAAGCCTTAATTCGGCATAATTATTTATGCCGAATTTCCCCCGTCAGTTTTAACAAGCTGAAAGCTCGATATTTATTGACCTTTAAAGAAAAATAGCGTAGATATAATTCGGTATAACACAATTTTAATTCAGTAGAATACAAAGTTGGGCATCTTCCAGCTATTATGAGCATTTGAATTTATGAAGAAGAGTATTTCCATCACATTTTGCTTATCTTTCCTATTGATGTTTTCAACATCCAAAGTTAATGCTTGTTCTTGTGGCGACGACACTGATACAAAAACAATATTTTCTAGCTCGGACACTGCTTTCATTGGAAAGATTATAAAAATTGAAATTGTAAAAGAGGCGGGCATTGTCCTGCCGTTCAAAGAAACTAAGGACGGCTTAAAACCTACGCGCTGGGAGAAGGAAGTTGAAAAGGCTCGAAGAGTAACTTTTCAGGTTGTTGAACCGTTTAAGGGAGTAAAAGAAAAAACATTTACTTTAACTTCTTCAATGGGAAGTATTTGTGATATTTCATTTAAAATAGCAGAGATTTATTTAGTTTTAGCAAGAAAAATCCGACCTTATATTATTGAAGAAACAGATGAACCTTACGAAAAACGGTTGAAAGAAAAAGTTAATAGATTTAATAAAAATTTACCGTTTTACATAACAGGTGTTTGCGACCTAACATACAATTTAAAATCAAGAGAAACCGAAGTTCAGGAAATTCGTAATTTTCTCAAAAATGGAATATGGAATGAGCCAAAGGAAACTCCTTTGCAATAAGGCGATGCCCAACAATTCAATGGACGTGAGGGCGAAACAGCGACTTTCTTATCGCGTTGTCCGTTAAACTTTAGCTTGCGTGTATTCGGTTTCGCCCCACGTCATCTCAATCGTTCGGTGCTTTCTTCTAATCTCAGACGCGAATTGTTTGACATCGTATTTTTTACATTTTACAGTTAGGTCGTTGGGCATAGGTTCTAAACAAAACCTGTATTATGTATATTGACGACTTTATATGGCTTCCGAGCATTCTTGATAAAGTAGAAGTCAAGCATCAAGTTTTGCAAGATGAAGTTGAGGAAGTTTTCTTTAATCGTCCGCGTTATCGTTTTGTTGAGTTAGGACATCAGAAAGGCGAAGATGTTTATTCGGCAAGCGGGCAAACAGAAGCAGGTCGTTATCTAATCATATTTTTTATTCATAAATCGTCAAACACGGCTTTGATTTTGAGTGCGCGGGATATGGATAGAAAAGAACGCAAGCGTTATGGGCGAAAATAAAAAGACACAACCAAGTAGCATTTCACAGGCGCAGACTTTAGAAGAAATCGGCGAGTTTTGGGACACGCACAGTTTAGATGACTACTGGGACAAAACCCGCGAAGTTGAGTTTGAAGTGCGGGCTAAACAAAGAAGGCGCGTAACCGTTGAGCCGCAAATCTACAAAGAACTCGAAACCGAAGCACGGGTTCGCGGCGTTGTTCCTGAAACATTGGTCAATTTGTGGTTAGCTGAAAAACTGCAAGCCTCAAAATGAAAGCCGCATCTAACAAATCATTGGACGTGAGGGCGAAACAGCTACTCTTTAAAACTTGCGTGGTAAATTTCAACTTGTGTATTTTCTTTTCGTCTGGGCGTCAATTCCAACGTTAATCCAAACTCACAAAAGTCAGCGAAGAAGTCGCGCTCAAGCCGTTGAGCGCGTTTTTCAGTTGCGGGATGATTTCTTCATTTTGCAGATAATCTCTGCCTAAAAGACGGCTGAATTTTTTGTCTTTTTTCTCGCCCGTCAGTTCTTTGAGCATCGCGCGGCAAAACGCCGTAACGAGTTCGGGGGCGAATTGTTTGCCGGAATTTCTTTGAAGGTCTTCGACGATTTCGTTTGCCGCGCGGCGCTTGCGGTATGGGCGGTCGCTCGTCATCGCGTCGAACGAATCGGCGAGGGCGACGATTTTTGCGATATACGGAATGTCGGTGTCGTATAAACCGTCCGGGTAGCCGCGCCCGTCGAGGCGTTCGTGGTGATATTTGGCGGCGAGCGGAACGTCGGCATACGGGTGATTTATCGGCAGCAGAATTTCGTAGCCGACGCCCGGATGTCGGTTTAATTCGGCGTGTTCGCGCGCGTTGATGCGGTAGGGCGCGTTGATGATTTTGCTTTCGACCGTTATTTTCCCGACATCGTGCAAGTAACCGGCGACCGCCGCGCCTTCGATTTGGTCTTCGTCCCAGCCGAGTTCCGCCGCGATGATTTCCGAATATTTGCCGACTCTGACCGAATGACCTTCGGTGTATTTGTCCTTAATGTCAATCGCCGTCGCAAAGGCTTTCACGGTGTCTTTGTAAGTCATTCGCAAATCGTCGTAAAGCCTGCGGTTTTCTTCGACGCGGCGTTCGAGTTCCGCCGTCAAATTGCGCTGCGCGATGCCGACGCCGATGTGCCGCGCCATCGCGCAGATGATTTCCTTGTCGTCCGAAGTGTATGGCTCGCCGTTCGCCTTTTCGCCCAAGAAAATCAGCCCGACGATTTCGTCGCGGATAACGAGCGGCACGGCAAGCTCGATGCGTTTTTTCTCGAAACTGCTGTCATAAACCTGAAAAAACGGCAAAACTTTTGCCTGCGAAACTTCAATAGCATTTAATCCGTTGATTAAAAACTGCCGTTCGTCTTCGTAACACAAAGAGAGACTAAGCGGAAAATCCTCGCCCAAACCGCGCACCGAAAGCATATTGAGTTCGTGTCCGAAGCGCGAATAACGCGCCACGCCGCCGCGCATAATCGCCAGACTTCCCAAGAGAAGATGCAGGGAAGTGCGAATCATCTCTTGAAAATTCTGCTTGTGCGCGACTTCGTGTCCGAGTTCGGCGAGCGCGCCGAAAGTGTGAATTAGTTTTTGTTGATTTTCCGCCATTTTTATAAGAAGGATTTACCACAGAGGCACACAGAACACGGAGAGAAATTTAATAAGATAAAAGAATTAACGTCGTAAAAAGTTTTTTGTTTTGCCGCCAAAAAACTCTGTGTTTTCTGTGTCTCTGTGGTGAAAAAATTAGTTCACAGTAACGTGATTGGTTAAGCCCAGCATCTCGAAAAGCTCAACCGTGTCGCCGTTTACGTCCGAGAAAACGATTTGCGCGTCGGCGTTCTGCGCCGCGTCGATGACGCCTAAGAGAATCGAAACGCCGATGCTGTTGACGATTTCGGTTTCGCGGAAGTTGACGACGAGCGTTTTGCAGCCGGCTTCAAGCTGCCGTTTGCACTCTCGCTCGATTTTCTCGCCGCTCAATTTGTTTAAATATTCGTTGGCGAAAACCGTCGCTGTATCGTTGGTCGTAACGACGGAAATGTTTGTTTCGTTGTTCACGGATTTAGTTTGTCCTTGCTAGACTTAGAACTTGAAAGCTAAAGTAAAACTTTAATTTTCGATTGTCAACCCTTTTTGTGAAAAACGATTTTGATTTGTTCGGATTTTCAGTCGCCCGTCATCGTCTCCGGCGGCTTGCTCGACAATTCGCGCCACGTCGTCGGATTGCTTCCGTCGTCCAATCGAATCATTGAAATCGCGCCGGGCGCGGGGCAAACCAGATAACAAAGATTGCAGCCGACGCATTCCGGCTGGTCAACAATCGGGTAACGCAAACCGTCAATTTCGGTAAAATCAATACATTGATGAGCGCCGTCTTCACAGGCGATATGGCAGAGATTGCAGCGAATACAATTTTCAAAATTGACGCGCGCGACGGTTTTATAATTTAAATCCAGCGCGCCCCAATCGGTTACGCGCGGGACGCTCAAACCGATAATATCGTTAACGTTCGCAAAGCCTTTTTCGTCGAGATAATTATTTAAACCGTCAATCATATCTTCGACGATTCTGTAACCGTAATGCATAACGGCGGTGCAAACCTGCACGTTCGACGCTCCCAACAGCAGAAATTCAACTGCGTCGCGCCAATTATTTATGCCGCCGATGCCCGAAATAGGAATGTTTATTTCCGCGTCTCGCGCGAGTTCCGAAACCATATTCAAAGCAATCGGTTTGACGGCAGTTCCGCAATAACCGCCGTGCGCCGCCATTCCGTTCACGTTCGGGTAAGGAATCATCGAATCAATATCGACGCCCATCACGGAATTTATCGTATTTATCAACGAAACCGCGTCCGCGCCGCCTTTCGCCGCCGCGCGTCCGGGCGGCACGATGTTCGTTACGTTCGGCGTCAGCTTAACAATTACGGGCAAACTCGAAACTTCCTTTACCCATTCGGTAACCATCTGCGTATATTCGGGAACTTGCCCCATCGCCGCGCCCATTCCGCGCTCGCTCATTCCGTGCGGGCAGCCGAAATTCAACTCAAAACCGTCCGCGCCCGTGTCCTGCGCTCTTTTCACAATCTCGTGCCACGCTTCGCGCTTCGATTCGACCATCAAAGAAACAATCACGGCGTTGTTCGGATATTTCTTTTTACACTCGTAAATCTCTTTCAAATTCACGTCGAGCGGACGGTCTGTAATCAGTTCGATATTATTCAAACCAATCATCCGATTCGCGCCGTTATCGAGCGACGCCAGCCGCGAGCAAACATTAACAATCGGCTCGCCCAAAGTCTTCCAAACCGCGCCGCCCCAACCCGCGTCGAAAGCGCGTTCAACCATCGAACCCATATTCGTCGGCGGAGCAGACGCCAGCCAGAACGGATTCGGCGATTTGATGCCCGCAAAATTAACAGTTAAATCAGCCATAAAAGTCCTTGTATTTTCTAAATTAGTTTATCCGAAGTTTTACCCGAATATCGGTTGCAACCTGCTTGCTGATATTGGTGACTGAAACATTCCAATCTCCGCTGCGAAGGTTGAGCGGTATCTTAACTAACATTCGACTTAATAAAATCTGGGCTGAAGGTTTTAGAACAATTTTTTGCCCTTCATTTTCAAGAACCACTCGTAACTCATCAGCCGAACCGACAAAATAATTGCCTTCAATCCGCAAATTTTCACCGGGGCTTATTTGAAAAACTTCAGGCGAATCGTTGCCGATATAAAAACACTCATCAAAATTAGCGAATCCAAAAGATTTTCGCGGAAATCCATTCTTTCGGAAATCAAATGTTCGATCCAATTTCCAATCGGTAAATTTTCCGTCCTTCCAAAAGCGCGTAAAAATTTCTAGTCGTCCCTCTTTGATTTTTTCCGAGATTGGAACTTCGGGGTTAATATCAAAAACAATCAGCAAAGTTGCCATAACATTACCGTTTTGTTTGAACATTGCCTCTGCCCGCAAAGGGAGGTTTTGAAAACTCCATATTTTGGGTTTTACCGAATTCTCGGCAACTTCATACTCGACGGATTCTGACCATTCCGAAACTTCCTTGTTTATCCATATTCGATTTTGAATTTCGATTTTTCCCGCCGAAAAAGACTTCGGTATCTGCAATCGAATATCTTTGAAATCCTTTACGAAAAAGGTTTGTTCCTCAACTCCTTGCCGCAGAAGGAATTCGATTTTTGTTGCCTTTTCCAAAGGTTTATCGCCCGTGTGTATCGCTTCAAACCATTGTCCGGCTGATACAGATTCCAAATCTTCCTGCGAAAGGTCGAGCGGAACGGCGGTTCTTTTAACTCTAAATGTTAATGAATTGCTCGCTTGATAAAGTCCGCTCCGATTTTCGATAATTTTTAACGCTGTTGTGCTATCAGGTATATCATCTCCGAGAACAAATGAGATTGTATCTGCTGATGAACTGATTCCGGGTTTTACGATATGCGTTTTTCCGTTCGTATCAACGAGTTCGGCAGTATCGTTGATGTTAAAACCGACACCTTCAATCCAAACGGATTCTCCCGGCATCGCAATCAATGGACGAAACGAGACAAGTTTTGGCGGTTTCGGCAGTGACAACACTTCAACCATGAACGGTAAACTTCTTTGTCCGTTATTTTCAATAATTATTTGACATTTTCCCGATGAAACTTCTTCGGGAACCGTAACATTCATTTCCTGCAATCCTTGACTAAGATTAGCCTCTTCCCACGAAGCGCCGTTCTGGTTCGTGACAAGTTCATCCGTATTTTGTAAAAAAATAACTTTGACCGAATCGTTTGCGCCGAAACGATAACCTTCGACTTTCAAAGCCATTCCGGGCGTGATTTCTTTCGGCTGAATGTCGGAAATTTTGGGAAGATTTTGTTTTGACGCGGCGGTTTCCTGCCCGATTGTAAATTGAACAAACGGACAATAAATTATTAAAGCGATTGTCAGAAACAAAACACACCGAAAACTTTTCCGCTCAGAAAGGCATTTATTTCGCATATTTTCTTAAAGAAGCTACTTATTCCTGCCGCTATTCGTTGTCCTTAATAATTTTTATTCGCTTCCGCAAAATTTACTTTATAAATTAGTCATACGATTTCACGCCCAGATCTTCTGCCGAAACTGCTGGTTCATTATACGCCGCCGGAATGGGCAAAGGCAGCTCGCCGTGAATTTTTTCGATGAAAGGAAGGCGCGCGCCCGCAAATTCAATTGTTTCGCCTGTCAAATTAAAATGAATACCTTGCGCCGCGAGTTTTCCGGTTTGCGCCGCGTCAACCGCTTCGCGCCCGCCGTTGACGCAATCGCCGCCCGCGAAAATGCGCGGATTTGTCGTCTGCATCGTGTCAGTATTGACACGCACGCGACCTTTTTCGTCTAGTTCGACATCAGGGATTTGCGATAAAAATGAAACGCTTTTTTGCTGTCCGATAGCTTTGATAACCATATCGCAGGGAATTTCAAACACCGCGCCCGCAACCGGCTGACCGTTTTTGGTTTTCACGCATCGCAGAGCCGCAACCGATTCGCCGCCGACAATCTCGACCGGCGCAGTATTCCAAAAAAATTCAACACCGTCTTTTTTCGCTAATTCGTATTCGTATTGATAAGCCGAAATATCTTTTTCCGTGCGGCGGTAAATCATCAAAACTCTTTCCGCGCCCAATCGTTTCGCCTGCGTAACGGCGTCAATCGCCGTATTTCCCGCGCCGATGACGGCAACGGTTTTGCCGAGCGGAACAGATTTCCAATCGCGCGTTTTTATGCGTTCGATAAAATCGAGCGCGTCCATTACACCGTTCAAATTCTCGCCTTCGATGTTTAATTTATTGGTCGCGCCCAACCCTATGCCTAGAAAAATCGCGTCGTGATTTGCCTGCAAATCTTCAAACGAAATTTGATTTGAGCTTTGGACTTTGGACTTTAGACTTTGGACAATTTCAGTTTCCAACTGAAATTTAACGCCGAGCCGTTCAACCATTTTTGCTTCGTCAACCGAAACGCGCTGCGACATTTTATATTCCGCCATCGCGTAAGTGTCGAGTCCGCCGGGAAGCGATTTGCGCTCGTAAATCGTAACTTTGTAGCCGAGACGCGCCAGATAAGTCGCGCACGAAAGTCCGGCAGGACCCGAACCGACGATGCCGACCGATTTGCCGTTCGGCGCGCCCGCTTTAAAAACATCGTGCTCGTTTCGCATCAAAAAATCGGTCGCGTAACGCTGCAATCTGCCAATCTCAATCGGCTTCGCCATCAAAGTTTTCTCGACGCACGCGCCTTCGCACAAAACCTCGACCGGACAAACGCGCGCGCACGTTGCGCCAATCGGATTAGCGTCGAAAATCACACGCGCCGAACCCAAAAGATTTCCCGACGCGATTTTCTTGATAAACGAAGGCACGTCGATATGTGTCGGACAAGCTCGCGTGCAGGGCGCATCATAGCAGTAGACGCAGCGATTCGATTCGAGAACCGCTTCGGCTTCCGAAAGTGCGGGCGCGATGTCGCGGAAATTGCGTTCGATTTGTTCGATGTTCAAAGGCGAATGATGATTGATAGACATAAATTTTTGAAAGAAAATCAGCCGCAGATTTGCAAGGCGGCGTGTAATTTTGCGAGCGATATTTTTAAGAAAGTCGCTGTTTGGCACTCGCGTAAATTAATTTGTTCGATAGTGTGTTAAAAGAAGCCACTCAATCCGCTCCTTGCAATTCTAGCCATCGCTTTCGATAAAAGTAATAAACTGACGAAGCCTTTTCAACATACGCATCATTGATGCCCTGATGTTTAATTGTCGGCGGTTTCAGTCCGCCGTATTCGCGGTAATGTTCGAGAATATAATCTTTGTCAACAACGTCAATGGTTCTGGAAAAACCAATCGTGCCGCCTTCGCTTATCGTCTGCAAAAAATCTTTGTCATCGGAGCGCGCAATTTCAGCGACGGATTTTGTCGAACCGTTCCAAAAAACCAGAATAGCCGAAACGCGGTTACGCGAACACAAAACAGCCCAATCAAACTGTCCGCTTTTGGCAAACTGTCCGCGAATGACATTGTGCGGTTTAGTTTCACCGAACGCTTGCGGCACAGTGCAACCACGCGCCTGAAGATACGAAATGATGTTTTTTGGCAACTGCTGAAATGCGGACGGTTTTAGTCGAACCGTTGCCTTATCTGCATTGCCCATTTGTTTTGCGCGTTCGCTTGCGGCGAAAACATTAAGATGAAAGCCGTAAAAATCAGCGCAGGTAATTTCATATTAACCTCAACAAAAGTGAAATCATCGAACTTTGTATAAAACGCAATTAACACCTGTTACGCTTTTTGAAATAATAATCTTTATACATCACAGCTAAAATTTCTTAGTCGGCAACCAAAACGTCGTAAGTATCAGGTCGGCGGTCGCGGAAAAACTGCCACGTATTGCGGACTTCGCGGATTTTATCCATATCCAAATCGGCGATGACTAAATAATCTTTATCGCGCGGCGCTTCGGCGATGATTTGACCGCGCGGGTCGCAGAAATAGCTTTGACCGTAAAATTCGCCGATGTCCCACGGCTGTTCGTGTCCGACGCGGTTGATTGCGCCGACGAAATAACCGTTGGCGACGGCGTGCGCGGGCTGCTCCAGTTTCCAGAGATATTCCGAAAGTCCGGCGACGGTTGCCGACGGATTAAAGATAATTTCCGCGCCGTTCAAACCGAGCGCCCGCGCGCCTTCGGGAAAATGGCGGTCGTAGCAGATGTAAACGCCGATGCGCGCAAACGCCGTTTCAAACGTCGGATAACCGAGATTTCCGGCGCGAAAATAAAATTTCTCCCAGAAACCGGGCGCGACCTGCGGAATGTGATTTTTGCGATATTTGCCCAGATATTTGCCGTCCGCGTCAATAACCGCCGCCGTGTTGTAATATATGCCTGTCATTTCTTCTTCGTAAACCGGCACAATCAAAACCATTCCGTATTGCTTGGCGACTTCCTGCATAAACTTGACGGTTTTGCCGTCGGGAACTCGTTCGACCGCTTCATACCAGCGCGTCTGCTGTTCGGCGCAGAAATAAGGCGTCGTGAAAATCTCCTGAAAACAAAGCATCTGCACGCCCTGTTTCGCCGCGTCCTCGACCATTTTCATTTGATGTTCGAGATTCGCCCGTTTAATTTCCGCAATCGGCGCGTCGGTCGGCGCGACGTTCGCGGCTTGAATAAGACCGCATTTTATTATTCTTGACATAATTTTTCCTCGCTGATTTTTACCAGAAAATTTCGACTAAATTTGAATTCGTAATTGCCGCGTCCTTCGTGATGAGCGGAAGTTCGAGACGGCTTGCCGTTGCGACAATCACGCTGTCGAACGGGTCGTTGTTGAAATTGTAGCCGACCGCTTTGCCGATGATTTCGGTTTCAAGATGCGTAATCGCAAAACCGTTTTTCGATAACAATTTCGCCGACCATCTTTCAAAGTTTTCGACGAGTTTTATTCTGCCTATTTTGTCGAGCAGAGCGATTTCCCAAAAGACGGCGGCAGGAATATAAATTAAGGGTTCAGACTTTTCCGCTTGCTGAAAGACGGACAAAACCTTGGCGGAAAGCGCGGAATGTTTCCCGCTTTCAAACCAAATCAAAGGATGCGTGTCCGTTACATAAAGCGACATTAAAGACCCGAATTATTATCCAAAGATTTTTGAAACAGTTCGGAAATTTCACGGCTTCCGCCTTCCAAAGCGCCGTCGATTATTTCAATCGAACCGACGAGCGACTCGTTTTCAGTCGCAATTTCATCGTCCAAAATTGTAACCAAAACCCGGCGCGTTTTGTCCAGATTCACTTTTTCTTTCAGTGAAATTCGACCTTGTTTATCTATCACGGCTTCGATTGTTTGCAGCATTTTTAACACCTCTTTTACTTGCAAATCATAACAAAAAATTATTTCGTCGGCGCATTAAATTTCGCGTCGTCAATCGCCTGGTTGTTTTTCACTTCCAAAATTTTTCGCGTCCAGCTAATGTTCGGCGAAGCGTAGCGAACGGTTGCGGGCAATTTCACGCCGCCGAAATCTTTGTAATCATTGTAGTCAACTTGATACTGAAAAACACCGAGAACGGTCGGAACGGACGAAACGCGGCGGACGAGCAAACCGTTGACGACATCGAAATAAAGCCGCTCGCGCATATTTTCGGCGGTCGTCGCATTGATTAAATAAACTTCGCGCCCGTCGATTTTATCCCTAAAACGATATTCGATTTTCGAGTAAACCGTTTTCAAATCGTTAAAAACGAAAATCTGCGCGTTGCGTTTTATCTGCTCGGCTTCGTCGGTTTTTAATTTAATCTCGTCTGCGCCCGCGCGCTTCCAGACATTCGCGCCGTCGAACGCTTCGGCAACAACCGCTTGCGGATATTTCGTTACGATTAAAATTTTACTTCCTTTCTGCGAAATTTCTTCCGGCTCGGTTTTGCCGTCCGGCTCGACGCGGCTTGCCGTAACGACACGCGAATTGATTTTCGCCAGATTTTCCCTGCCGCCGACCGCCTGCGTGTATTTTTGCAAAATCGCATCGACGAGCGGTTTCGTCGCGGGCTGTTTCGGGCGCGCATCTTCGGCGACGGCTGAAACGACGTTCAAATTCGGAGCGTTTTGTGGATGTGTTTTGCCGTTATGACAGGTGTTGCAGGAAATTTCGGGGCGATTATCAAAGTAATTTTTATTAAGCGCAAGCGTCATCGTAATCATCTGCCGCGCCGCCTCTTTTTCCTCTTTGCCGTCTTTGGCAAAATCATTTTCGACGTGGCAGAAATTGCAGTCCACGCCCAAGGAAGCAGACATCAAATTCATCACCTTGCCCATCTGGTCGGCGGGCATATCGTTTAAAACCTTGATGTTTTTGAAGCGCTGTCCAGCAGTTTCGACCTGTTTCGTCTGCATCTCGCCGCTTCGAGTGAAAAAAAGCGCGCCGGCGACGAGGAAAATTGAGAGGACGATGATTTTAATTTTTTGCTTCATAATTTTTAGAATGAAAGGATTTTTATGTTAATACTTCGCGGAAAAATTCGTTTAGTTTTTCAACTGATGTTTCCGGCTTTTTCTCGCATATAATTTTCGACTCAAGCCTTTTCAACTCGCTTTCAACAAAATCGCTTATGACGTTGATTCGCGGCTCGCGGTCGAGTTCTTGTCCTTGCTTTTTTCGTTCGAGCAACTTTTGTATTTCTGCTTTTAATTCTATTGATTTTACGGAACGCTCAACTAGAGTTTCAAACTCCATCGGCACAACATCCGATTCTGTTTCAATCCAATTGATTGCCAAAAGCGGACGTAAAACATAAAAATATTTTTTTATCCAAACAATCTCGCCTCTCAGATATTCACGAAAATTTCCCTGCGCCATATGTAAATAATGATGAATACAAGCTGTCGGCGAATAATATTGCGGCGCGAGATTTTTGAATTTCTCTGCAATCGCAGAATTTTCCAAATAAATAATCGGTGAATTCAACCATTCTAAAAGTGGCGGATTTGATTTTCTCAGCAGTTTCACTGCTTTCCGCAAATCCCATCCGCTAATATCAAGTTGCTCATCAATCGGACGTTCAATCACATCGCGCTTTTCTTCAACGTCAATAGATAAATACCAATCTTTTCGGTGAACATATAAAAAACGCACATCATAATCGCTGTCTTTAGAAGGAAAACCCCAAGCGCGGCTGCCGGACTCACAGGCATAGAAAATAGTTACATCTTCCTGCTTTTCAATTTCTAACAACTGCGTTTTTATTTTATCTGCAATCATCTAATTGGCTAAATTTTCTCTTTCAATTTCCGGCGGCACAATCTTCATCAAAACCAAATGCGCGAGGAACGAAACGCCGAAGCCGACGAACCAGGCGTAATCATACAAAAATCTGAGAGAGGGAATTATCAGCCCAATCCACGCGAAAAAGCAACCTAAAATCGTTGCCAGAACAGCGCGCCAATTCCAACCGCTCGCGTATCGGTAAACGCCGCGCGCGCGATACAAATCGCCCAAGTTTAAATTCGTATTTCTGACAAGCCAGTAATCGGCAATCAAAACTCCGGCAATCGAACCTAAGCCGCCCGAATAGCCCAAAAGCCACGAGAAAATATAACCGTTCGGGTCGGCTAATAATTTCCAAGGCTGCATCAAAATTCCGACGATGCCCGTAATCAAACCGCCGGTGCGGAAAGAAATAAGGCGCGGAAAAGCGTTGGCGAAATCGTTGGCGGGCGAGACGACGTTTGCCGCGATGTTGACCGAGAGAGTTGCGACGACAATCGTGAACATCGAAACGGCGACGACGAGCGGCTGCGAAAATTGTCCGACCAATTTCACCGGGTCCCAAAGCTCGTCCGGCTTCATCTGCGGAAACACGACGACCGCCGCCGAAGTTATAAGAATTCCCATTGCGGCGAAAATAACCATTGTCGTCGGAAGCGCGACTGTTTGCCCGACAACCTGCTCGCGCTGGCTTTTGCCGAAGCGCGTAAAGTCCGGCATATTCAAACTCAAAGTCGCCCAAAATCCAATCATCGCAGTTAAAGACGGAATGAAAATCTTCCGGAATTCTCCCGCCGTTTGAAACTTTCCGGGTTCGTTTAATAAAAAACCAACGCCGCCTGCTTGATACAAAATCCACGCGAGAAGAAACGCCGTCATAATTAAGACAAACGGCGCAGCCCAATTTTCGACGTGCCGCAGCAAATCCATTCCGCGATAAATAATAAAAATATTCATCGCCCAGAAAATTAAAAACGAAAGCCATTCGGTCGGCGTGTGTCCGTTGAAAATTGCGCCGCCGAGCAGTGTATTCCAATTCGGAATAACGGACGCAAAAAATATGTGAATCGCCTGTCCGCCAATCCAAGCCTGAATGCCGAACCATCCGCACGCGACTATTGCACGCATCAACGCCGGAAGATTCGAGCCGTAAGTGCCGTAAGCGGCGCGCGCAAACACGGGAAACGGAATGCCGTATTTCGTTCCCGGATGCGAATTTAGAAGAATCGGCGCAAGGACAATCACATTGCCGAGCAAAATCGTCAGAAGCGCCTGCCACCAATTCATTCCCGCCGAAATCAAGCCCGACGCCATCATATAAGTCGGAATGCAGTGCGCCATCGAAATCCAGAGCGCGGCGTAGTTATACGTCGTCCAGTTACGTTTCTCAATCGGAACGGGCGCAAGGTCTTCGTTGTAGAGCGGGCTTCGAGAAATTTCTTCCAAAGCATCTGCTTTTAATTCAACTCTTCCGTCGCTATGTCGAATTGTCTCAAGCATAATTTTTAAATGTTCACGCAAGTTCCGCGTTTCAAAAATTGCCCGTCGCCTGCCTTTCCTTTGTGTTCGCCGTTTTCAATTACGACGCGCCCGCGCGATAAAACGGTTTCGACTTTGCCTTTTACTTTCCAGCCTTCGTAGGAAGAATAATCCACGTTCATATGTTCGTTCGCTACGCCGAAAGTGTGTTCTCGTTCCGCGTCGAAAATCACGATGTCGGCATCGCTTCCGACGGCAATCGTGCCTTTTTTCGGAAACAAGCCAAACATTTTTGCGGCGGCGGTTGATGTTAATTCGACAAAACGATTCAAAGAAATTCGATTTTCGACGACTCCGCCGTTGTAAATCAGCGACATCCGATTTTCCACGCCGGGCGCGCCGTTCGGGATTTTTGAAAAATCATCGCGCCCCAATTCCTTTTGCTCTTTCATACAAAACGGGCAGTGGTCGGTCGAGATGACTTGCAAATCGTCCATTTTCAAGCCTTTCCACAATTCCGCCTGATTGTGTTTTTCGCGCAACGGCGGTGTCATCACGTATTTCGCGCCGCTAAAATCGTCGCCGTAATCTTCGATTGAATGAAAAAGATATTGCGGGCAGGTTTCGGCAAACGCCGCGATGCCTCTGTCTCGCGCTTCGCGGACTTGATTCAAAGCGTCGGTGCAAGAAAGATGCACGATATAAACGGGCGATTCAGCCATTTCCGCAATCGCAATCGCGCGATGCACGCCTTCGGCTTCGGCAATCGTCGGGCGCGTCAAAGCGTGATATTTCGGCGCGGTTCGCCCTTGCGCGAGTGCGCGTTTGATAATTTCGTTGATGACAATTCCGTTTTCGGCGTGCATACAAATCAAACCGCCGCGATTTCCCGCCGCGCTCATCGCGCGAAAAATCGTCGCGTCGTCCGCCAGAAAAACGCCCGGATACGCCATAAACAATTTAAAGCTCGTGATACCTTCGTCCATCAATTGATACATCTCGCGCTCATCGCCGTCTTCAAATTCGGTCGTAATCAGGTGAAAACCGTAATCAATCGCGCATTTGCCTTCCGCCTTTTTGTGCCACGCATCCACGCCCGCCGTCATCGAATCGCCTTTGGTCTGCACGGCGAAATCAATAATCGTCGTCGTCCCGCCAAACGCCGCCGCCCGCGTTCCGGTGAAAAAATCGTCCGACGAGTGTGTTCCGCCAAACGGCAATTCCATATGCGTATGCGGGTCAATGCCGCCCGGAATGACGAGTTTTCCCGAAGCGTCAATTACAACATCAGCTTCCATTTCGAGCGTTTTGCCAATAACGGAAATTTGTTCGTCTTCAATTAAAATATCTGCACGGTAATCATCAACCGCTGTTACAATTCGTCCGTTTTTGATTAGTGTTTTCATATTTGTAGTGCTTGTTTGTTAATCCTTTTCTAAGAACGCCAAGTCTCCGATTCTTTCTCGATTTTCCAAACTCCGTCTTTGTTCGTCAAAAAATAGTAAGCTCCTTTTCCGCACAAAGCGTTGCAGACATCGGAAAAAAGGACTAAGGCTTGTTTACCATCCTTACTAAAACCGACTCTTGAAAAGGCGTAATATCTGCCAGACTCCGAATGGTTTTTATTCACAGTGGGTTTAATACCCCGTCAGCTTGCTGCGGCTTTATACTGGATGAATGAGCAAGTTCATTCATAAAAAGCACAATGTGTCGGTCTTGATGTATCACATCGTCTGTCCGACAAAA
>JAABUN010002461.1_pt1 | contig 32886 bp, 24 predicted proteins | sample 5559311 | NCBI WGS metagenome assembly JAABUN01 (sample SAMN10711877, study PRJNA513370) | rock metagenome | isolation source: Antarctica rocks | place: Antarctica: Victoria Land, Siegfried Peak sud | reverse complement strand
AACTCATATTCAAAAAGCCGGTAAAGTTCGTTCTGCCGATGGCTTGATGCTACACTGTTGGGGAAAACTGGCAGTGGCTTTCTATTTGCTCGTTTTCAACTACTGATTCGCATATATGTTTATCTTTTCAATCTTTACTCTTTCGTAAGGTTCGAGCAAATTCAAAATTTTAAGCATTTTAGAACAGCCGATAGATAAGCCGACTTCTTCAGTAATAATTGCTCTTGCGTTTGATACTAATTTGCGAATGAGACTTTTGTGATATTGTTCATTCATGTCAATCTAATTTTGTAATAACTCTTCTCAATAGCTCCTTAAACGTCGCCGCGACCCGCGCGCCCGTTTCGATTACTTCTTCGTGATGAATAACGCCGTCACCGATGCCCGCCGCCATATTTGTAATGCAGGAAATTCCGATAACCTTCATTCCCATATGTCTGGCGGTTATCGCTTCGGGAACGGTCGACATTCCGACGGCATCGGCGCCGAGCATTCTGAGCATTCTGATTTCCGAAGGCGTCTCGTAACTCGGACCCGACAGCCCGCAGTAGACGCCGCGCCGCAGAAAAGATTTAGTGTCCTGTTTTTTGCCCGTCTCCGCTTCGGTTCTCGCCGCTTTTTCCTTTGCCATTTGTTTGGCTTCGGCAATGACTATTTCCTGATAATCGAGCGAATAAACTTCGGTCATATCGGGAAATCTCGCACCGAAACGCTCGTCATTGGCGCCGCGCAGCGGATTGACGCCCATCAAATTAAGATGGTCGCGGATAAGCATCAGAGTTCCCTGCTTAAAATCCGTATCGACGCTACCCGCCGCGTTTGTCAGAACCAGATTTTTCACGCCGAGCAAGCCGAAAACGCGAATGGGGAAAACCACTTGCGCGATGTCGTAGCCTTCGTAATAATGAAAACGACCTTGCTGGACGGCAACCGAAACGCCCGCGACTTCGCCCAAAACGAGTTGTCCGGCGTGCCCTTCGACGGTCGAACGCGCAAAATACGGGATTTCTTCGTATGGAACTCTGACCGCGTTTTCGACTTCTTCGCCGAACGCGCCCAAACCGCTGCCTAAAACGAGCGCGGTTTTTATCTCTCTATCATATTTCGAGCGGATAAATTCAGCCGCTTCCAATGCTTTTTCATAGCTCATAAAATTGACGTTTAAAAGTTTCTTTATTGCGGCAGGTAAGCGTTTGAAATCGGTTTGTCGGTTGCAATCCCAAACGCCGTCGCGCTGTATCCGTTTCGGCTTTGCAGTAAATACCAGACGCCGTTCGACGGGCGATAGACGGCAACATCGGCTTTGTTGTCGCCGTCAAAATCGCCGGTTACGGGCAAATCGCCCGCCTGTCCGAATTGGACGGCGGCAAATCCGGCGGTGCTTTGAAGCATATACCAGACGCCCGCGCGGAATACCGCAAAATCCGTTTTGCCGTCGCCGTCGTAATCGCCTTGCACCGGCTGGTCGGTCGAGATCCCGAAACCGGCGCCGTAGAAAGTTCCGTCCGTGCTTTTCAAAACATACCAGCTGCCGCTCGACGGGCGATAGACGGCAATATCGGCGTGTCCGTCGCCGTCGTAATCGCCCGGCACGGGTTTATCGCCGGTTGCGCCGAACTGGACGAAAGTAAATGTGCCGCGGCTGTCGCTGTTGGCAATGTACCAGACGCCGTTTGACGGGCGATAGACGGCGATGTCAGTTTTGCCGTCGCCGTTATAATCCGCGGGAACGGGAATGTCGCCGTTTGAGCCGAACTGCCGCGAATTAAAAACTCCGGCTTTGGTCAAAAAATACCAGGTTCCATCGCCCGGACGGAAAACCGCCGTGTCCGTCTTGCCGTCGCCGTCGTAATCGCCGGGCGCGAGAATGTCGGTGCTTGCCCCGAACGCGACGGAGCTAAAGCTCGAATTCGAGCTGTTCAAAATATACCAACTGCCCGTGTCGGGACGATAAACGCTGACATCGGTTTTGCCGTCGCCATCGAAATCCGCCGGTTTGTTTCTGGCGATTGTCGCGCCCGCCACCGGCGCGTCCGAGATGTCGCTGTCGATATTAAATGTCACGCCGCCCCAGGTCTCATTGTGTCCGCCGAGATATTGATGAATGCGCTGATGATTTGTCCAAACGTCGTCGGGCAGCGGCGCGACGCCGAAAACCGAAGCGACATTGTTCCAGCGCGCCATCCAAACCGCGTCCATCCGGCTGGCGAGCGGAATGTTTATCCAATCATTGACGGCATTGGTTGGCGAACCATAAACGCCAGAAATATAGCCGCGTTCCTTCAAGCGGTCTGTCCAACCTTTGAGAAACGCTTTGGTCGGCGTCGAACAAGCTCCGGTTCCGCTTAAATCGTCGTAACGCTCCATATCGTAATAAAGTATCGTGCCTTGTATCAGTCCAAGATTGTTCGCGTCGGTAATGGCAATGTCCGCTTCGCCGCGTCCCTGTGTTTCGGCAGCAGTAGCGTCCGAACTGTGTTTTTGACAAGTCGTGCAAACCGAACAGGGAGATTGATAACCGACAATCGTCGGAATCAATCCCCAGCCCATCGCGGAAACTTGATTAACCCAGGCGGCGTTTAATAATGTTTGGGAGCAGCCGCGATTTCTGCCGCTGATGTAAATATTTGAATCGTAAAACGGTGACGTGTCCCACCACGTCTGCATCTGCGACACGGGCGCGGCTGTGCATTTGTCGAAACCGCGATTCAGACTGATGCGCGTATTTCCCGCAGGCGGCGCGGCGAAAATAGAATTTTGCGCTTGCAGGCTGGCGTTTTCCTTTTCGAGGCGGGCGAGATTTTTTATTTCCGGCGGTGTGATTTCCCCCACTTTGTTAAAAACTTTTGTTTCCTGTACGCAGCCGCTCTTTGAATTTTCGCAATTTCCGGCGGTTTGCAAAGTCCAGTTACCGGAACTTTTTGGGGAAGAAGCATCGTCATCGCTGCGAATTTCAATCGAGCGTTCAAAAAACTTCCAAGTTCGCCCGTCATCTGAGGATTTGTAAATAATCTTTCCGGCAAAATTTGAAGTCGTCGGAGCGCGAAAAATTAAAGTCGAATTACCGTTGTCGTCAATTCTGAACGAAACATTTTCTAAATCGGCTTCCCGCAAATCTTCCTGTCGCAAATCGATTGGCGTTTTCGTCCAGAAATTTCCGCCGTCGCTTGTTCGGGCAAATTCGAGACGCGCATTTTGCTCGTCAGCCAAAATCGCCCAGCCGTCGTTTTTATTCTCGAAGAAAACCGTACTGATTGTTTCCGAAGAGCTTTTCGGCAAAGTGATTTCGCGCCACGCCGCGCCGTTGTCATCGGTTCTCCAAATAGCGTCGCGCGTAAAGGCAATGCCCGACTGCTCGTCGAAAACTTGAATGTCTTTTATTTGCGGACTCGGCTGCGGCGAGCGCTGCAGAGCAATTATTACTTCGAGATTTTTAAAGAGATTGGCGTCAGAAACCTGCGCTCTTACGGAGAAGCTCAAAAAAATCAGCGATAAAGCAAATAACGACGTTAGAAACGGGAAGTTTTTCATTTTTGAACTCAAATTTATCGAAAAAGCTAATGGTTGTCGCGGAAAGTATAGCTTATTCAAATAGTTTCTCCTACGAACAATTTCTTCGCGCCGAAACGCGGGGCTATTTTTCCTTGCGATACGGAATGCCCAAAGCCCGCGGCGCGCGCGACGAGCCGATAAATCCGGCAAGCACGATAATCGTGATGACGTATGGAATTATCTGGACAAACTGCACGGGAATGTTTTCGCCCGAAGCCAGTTTGAAGTTGGCGAGCGGGATGGTTAAGGCTTCCATAAATCCGAAAAACAGACAGGTAAAAAGCGTCGGAATCGGTTTCCATTTGGCAAAAATGAGTGCTGCGAGCGCTATGAAACCGCGTCCCGCCGTCATATTTCTGGTGAACAGGGAAGATTGTCCGATTGACAGATACGCGCCGCCCGCCGCCGCTAAAATGCCGGAAATAATCACCGCCGTGTATCTCAAACGCGAAACATTGACGCCCGCCGCGTCAGCCGCCGCCGGATTTTCACCGGTTGCCCGAAGTCGCAGACCGAACGGCGTTTTATAAAGCGTGTACCAGCAAATTGGGACTAATGCCAAAGCTAAAATCGAAGCAAAGGAGAAATTGAAAAATTCGGGTAAAAGATGCTCTTTTGAAATTTGCGGCGTCGAACCGGACGAGTCATAAACCGCGCCGCTAATCAGCGCCGGAAGTCCAATCATCAGAAAGTTTATCCCCATTCCGCTGACAACCTGATCGGCTTCAAATTTGATACACGCGACGGCGTAGACGAAAGCTAAAACCGCGCCTGCCAAAACTCCGCACAAAAGTCCGAGAAACGGATTGCCGAGTTCGTAGGTTGCAACCGACGCCGTAAACGCGCCCGCCAGCATCAAGCCTTCGAGCGCGATGTTGATCACGCCCGAACGCTCGGAAAACATTCCGCCGAGCGCGGCGAAAATCAGAGGCGTGGCAAATCTGACGGTTGCAAATAGCAAGGCAAACGAAAAAATTTCATTCATATTCTTAAATTGCGCAATAGTTTTTCGAGCCGAAAATTCGCTAAACAATTAAATTTCTAACTTTTTACCTTTATTTTGTCCTGCGAAAATTAACCTTCTGAAATAACCTTCGCAGGCGACGAACAAAATGATGATGGCTTGCAAAACAAAGCCTAAATCCTTGGAAACCTTCGGCGTAAAAGCGTCAACGAAAATTTCGCCGCGCAGCAAAACACCGAAAAATATCGCCGCGATAAAAATTCCGAGCGGATGATTTCTGCCCAACAGCGCGACGGCAATTCCTAAAAATCCCCATTCGGCTGAAAATCCGTCGTAATAGTTATGGCGATTGCCCAAAACTTCGCCGACGGCGACCATTCCCGCGAGCGCGCCGGAAATCGTCATCGCAATAATGATTTGTTTTTGCGGCGAGATTCCGCCGTATTCCGCCGCGCTCGGATTTTGCCCGACGGCGCGGAGTTCATAGCCCCATTTTGTTTTCCACAAAAAGACATAAACCAAAACGCACATCAAAATCGCCAGCAAAAACGACACATTGAGCGGCACGTCCTTTGGAATGATCGGCAAAAATTGATTGAGCTGTGGAATATATGCAGCTGTGCCAATCGGCGCGGTTTGCAGAATCGCGTCGCCCGGAACCTTGTAGTGATACTGCGTCAAATAACTGACCAGCGCGATGGCGATAAAATTCAGCATTATCGTATTGATAACTTCGTGCGAGCCGAATTTCGCTTTCAGAATTCCCGGAATTGCTCCCCAGATTCCGCCGACGACAACTGCCGTCAAAATACAGAGCGGAACAAGCACAATCGCCGGAAGACTCGCCCAGGAATAATTAACGTCCGTGCCGAAAACATTGACAACCGTTCCGCCGAAAGTTATGCCGACCCAAGCCGTCGCAAACGAGGCAACGTAAAGCTGACCTTCCGCGCCGATATTGAGCAGCCCGCAGCGAAACGCGACGGCAACCGCCAAGCCGGTAAAAATCAGCGGCGTGGCGTAAAAAAGCGTCCAGCCGATGTCTTTTGCCGAGCCGAACGAGCTTGATAAAAGCCAGCCGTAAGCGTTTAGCGGATTGTCACCGATTAATAAAATGATAATTCCGCCCACGATAAACGCGGCAATTACCGCAAGCAAAGGCGATAAAATCTCATGAAAAATTTTCATTACAAATAATTCTGACGAATTTTTAGATTAGTTTTGAAGATTAAACCTGCTAACTATAACCTCTTTAAGTTAATCGTGTCATCTAAAAAGGAAAAAAATCTATTTGGGCAAAGTAAAAATTTCCCATCTGAATACTTGACAAAAACACACTCAGGTTTTATTATCGCTAAAGACTAAGCAAGTTAAATTTTATTTATGAGATTCGATAAATTTACAATTCGCGGGCAGGAAGCGGTTCAAGAAGCAATCGGGGTTGCCGAAAAGAATCAAAACCAACAGGTTGAGCCGGAACATCTGCTTGTTTCAATGCTTGAGCAGAAAGAAGGAACGCTAAAACCGATTTTGGGAAAACTCGGCGCGAATACCAATGCGATTTTAACCGAAGCGCAAGCGGCGATTGCCAAATTTCCGAAGGTTTCCGGCGGGCAGCAGTATTTCAGTTCGCGCTTTAATACCGTTTTTCAGAACGCGCAGAAGGAAGCGGAAAAAATGCAGGACGAATACATTTCGACCGAGCATCTTTTACTGACTATTAGCGAGGAAAAAGAAGGCGACGCCGGGCGCATTTTGCGCTCAAACGGTGTAATGAAGGAAGATGTTGAAAAAGTTGTTGCGGAGATGCGCGGCGGTGCAAAAATTACCGACCAGAACGCCGAAGAAAACTTTCAAGCGTTGGAAAAGTATTCAATAGATTTAACCGAACGCGCCAGAAAAGGAAAGCTGGACCCGGTGATTGGGCGTGATGACGAAATTCGGCGAACAATTCAGGTTTTATCGCGCCGCACGAAAAACAATCCGGTTTTAATCGGCGAGCCGGGCGTTGGTAAAACAGCGATTGTCGAAGGTTTGGCACAGCGAATCGTTTCGGGCGACGTGCCGGAAACTTTGAAAAACAAAAAACTTGTCGGGCTTGATTTGGGTTCGATGCTGGCGGGCGCGAAATATCGCGGCGAGTTTGAAGACCGTCTAAAAGCGGTTTTGAAAGAGATTGAAAAGTCGGACGGGCAGATTATTTTATTTATTGACGAACTGCACACGCTCGTCGGCGCGGGCGCGTCCGAAGGCGCGATTGATGCATCGAATATGCTCAAACCGGCTTTAGCGCGTGGAACTCTGCGGTGTGTCGGCGCGACGACGCTCAACGAATTTCAAAAGTATATCGAAAAAGACAAAGCGTTGGAGCGGCGTTTCCAGCAGGTTTACGTCGGTGAGCCGAATGTTGAAGACACGATTGCGATTCTGCGCGGTTTGAAGGAAAAATACGAAGTTCATCACGGCGTTCGCATCAAGGATTCGGCTATTGTCGCGGCGGCAACTTTGTCGAATCGTTATATCACGGACAGATTTTTGCCCGACAAAGCGATTGATTTAATTGACGAAGCCGCGTCGAAACTGCGAATTGAAATTGACAGCTTGCCGCAGGAAATTGACGAACTCGAACGCGAAATTTTGCAGCTTGAAATTGAAAAGCAGGCACTTTCACGGGAAACCGACGAAAAATCGAAATCGCGGTTGGGCGACATTGAAAAGCGAATTGCCGATTTAAAGGAAAAATCCGGTGCGATGAAGGCGAAATGGCAATCGGAAAAAGAAGAAATCGAGAAGATGCGCGGTGCGAAGGAAAAACTCGAGGAAGCAAAGCTGCATCTTGAACAGGCGCGTCAGGCGGGCGATTTGAATCGAGCCGCCGAATTGCAATACGGCACGATTCCCGAACTCGAAAAACTTCTCGACGACGAGCAAAAACACTTGTCCGAACTTCAAAGCGAAGGCGTTTTCCTGAAAGAAGAAGTTGACGAAGAAGATGTGGCGGACGTCGTGGCGAAATGGACGGGCGTTCCCGTCTCGAAAATGCTCGAAGGCGAGATGCAGAAACTCGTTTCGATGGAAGAAAATCTTCGCAAACGGGTTATCGGGCAAGACGAGGGTTTAACGGCGGTTGCAAACGCTGTTCGCCGCGCGCGAGCAGGTTTGCAAGACCCGAATCGTCCCGTCGGTTCGTTTATCTTTTTAGGTCCGACAGGAGTTGGCAAAACCGAAACTGCTCGCGCTCTGGCTGAATTTTTGTTTGATGATGAACGCGCGATGGTGCGGCTCGATATGTCGGAATATATGGAAAAACACGCGGTTGCCAGAATGATTGGCGCGCCGCCCGGATACGTCGGTTATGAAGAAGGCGGACAGCTTACAGAAGCCGTCAGACGCAGACCGTATTCGGTTGTGCTGTTTGACGAAATCGAAAAGGCGCATCCCGATGTTTTTAATGTTTTGCTGCAAATTCTCGACGACGGACGCTTAACCGATTCCAAAGGTCGCGTCGTGGATTTCAAAAACACGGTTTTGATAATGACTTCAAATCTCGGCTCGCGTGAAATTCAATCGTCGGCGCTCGTCGATACGCCGGTTAAAGAAATGGTGATGGGCATTTTACGCGAACATTTCAAGCCGGAATTCTTGAACCGGATTGATGATATTGTTGTCTTCAAGCAACTGGAGCGCGAACATATTTCGCAGATTATCGACGTGCAGCTTGAACGCTTGCGCAAAACTCTGGCGGAACGCAATATCAAAATCGCTTTAGACGATTCGGCGAAGGAATTATTAGTCAAAGAAGGTTACGACCCGACTTACGGCGCAAGACCGCTGAAACGCGCGATTCAATCGCTGATTCAAAATCCTTTGGCAATCAAACTTTTGAACGGCGAGATTGCATCGGGGCAAACCGTTAAAGTTTCGGCGGAAAACGATTCGATGAAATTTACGCCGAAAGTCGCGACGCCAGCGGCGGCGTAAGAAATTCGATTGATAGACGCAGATAAATACAAATTAAAGCTGATTTATCTGCGTCGCCGGTGCTTATCGGCGGTTTCTAATTTACCTTGGGATAAATGGTTTGTTAGACTGAACAAAGCAGATTATTTATCAAATTTTATGAGCTGGTTTAATAAAAAGACAATGAACGAACAAGATTTTAACGACGAAGAAATTTTTGAGGAAAACGCGGAAGAAATTCCGTTTGCGGACAAACGACAGTTTAACGAAGCGGGCGAGAAGGTCAGAGAGGACCGAAAGGCTGAAAAAGAGAAATTAGCCGAAGTCATCAAATTGGAAAACGAGTTAAAAGACGAGCGAACGCGCCGCGAATCAGCCGAAGCAAAACTCGTCGGCGTGCAAAAGAAGTTTGACGAGATAAAATCGCAGATGGAACGCGAAACGAGCGAAATGCGCCAGCGTCTGATGAAAACTCTGGAAGACCGCGCTAAACAGGGACAATTTAATTTTTTGACGACGCTTCTGCCTGTTTTGGATAATCTGAATTTAGCGGTTAGCGCCAGCGAAACCGATGCTTCGTTTGAACATCTGCTCGAAGGCGTCAAAGGCACGGCGAGAAGTTTTGAACAAGCGCTGACGAGTGTCGGTATCGAACCGATTGCGTCCGTCGGCGCAGACTTTAATCCAGAGCTTCACGAAGCGGTTGATATGATTCCGGTTGCGCCTGAGAGTGACGACAAAATCACCGCCGAATACGCACGCGGCTATAAATTTGGCGATAAATTGCTTCGTCCGGCGCGTGTACAGGTTGGCAAAGCAATACAGACAAACGCAAAGGGCGAATAGTTTTGGAGATGAAATGGATTCACAGCTTTTACGCTCGGAGGAACTCGGCATCAGACTCGAAATCGTCAACGGTTTGCCTGTCTGGGAAGCCTCGCCCGTTATCCGGCATCAAACTGCTGTTGATCGCATTCGTGAATCCATAAAACATTCGGAAACAAATGCTAAAACCTGTGATTGTTTCCACGTTGCCGATATTTATATTCAGTTTCCCGACGGCTCTTTAAAACGTCCCGACATTTCAGTCTTTTGCAAAACTCCGACTGAAACAGATGAAGCCGTCAAAGAGATTCCCGATGCGATAATTGAAATTATTAGCAAAGGCTACGAGAAAAAGGATTTGGAAATCGGCGTTCCATTTTATATCGCAACCGGCATAAAAGATGTCGTCGTGTTTAATCCATACACTGACGAAGTTTTGCATTTTCGCGCGGGCGAAACGCGAAATTTTACTTCACCGATTGCGATTGAATTTGAATGCGGTTGCAGTTGCACAATTTAGAATTCAAACAACGAACAACTGTTAACCGACAACTAAGCAAACAATGTATCCAGAACTTTTTCGCATCGGCAATTTCCCGATAAACACATACGGCGTTTTACTGGCAATCGGTTTGATGCTCGCGCTTTTTGTCGCTGCGCGGCTCGGCTCGCGCGACGGTTTGCCGAAAGAGCGCATTTACGATTTGGGTTTGTGGACGATTATCGGCGGGCTTGTCGGCTCGAAGATTTTGATGTTTTTTACCGAAGACAACGTCAATGTCTTTTCGCTGGATTTTCTGCGTTCTGGCGGCGTTTATTACGGCGGATTTCTCGGCGGTTTAATCGCGCTCGTTTTTCTGATTCGCTTTTACAAATTCAGTTTTTGGAAAGTCGCCGACGCTTTCGCGCCAGGCGTTGCGCTTGGACAATTCTTCGGGCGGCAAGGCTGTTTTTCCGCCGGTTGTTGCTGGGGAAAACCGACTGATTTATCTTGGGGCGTGCATTTTACCGAAGCCGGGCATGAAAACACGGGCGTTCCGATAACGGACGTGGCAGGCGGCGCGCTGCATTTGCACCCGACGCAGCTTTACGAATCTTTTGCGATGCTCGCGGTTTTCGGCGTTCTATTTTATCTGCACAAACGCAAACGCTTTGACGGGCAGGTTTTAATCGGCTATATGATTTTGTATCCGATTGTCCGTTTTATAATTGAATTTTTCCGCGACGACCCGCGCGGCGATTTGTTTGGGCTGACGACTTTAACGGGACTTTCGACTTCGCAAATCATCAGTTTGCTTGTTGCCGCCGGAGCGATTGTTTTTATGATTTACCGTTTGCGAACGGCGAAAAAATTTGAAGTAAATTAATTTTCTGCCTGCGATTATAAATGCGAAAGTTTTTCTTCGTGTTTTTACCTTTTTCGCAGGCAAAATCTTTTATGAACGAAGAAGTTTCGACATTAAATTTCAAAACCGAAACCGAAGATGCAGGCAAACGTCTCGACGCTTTTCTTTCGGAGAAAATTGAAGGCTGGAGTCGCTCGCGCCTGCAAAAATTGATTGATGACGGAGATGTTTCGGTTAATCAAAATCAAGCGAAATCTTCACATAGGCTTCACATCGAAGACCAAATCGAAGTCGAACTCGTCGAAACTTTAATCGAAAAATTTGAACCTGAAAACATACCGCTTGAGATAATTTTTGAAGACGAAAGTTTAGCCGTTATCAACAAACAAGCGGGAATGGTCACGCATCCGGGCGCGGGCATTTCGCGCGGAACGCTTGCCAACGCGGTGGCTTACCGGTTCAAAATTCAAAATTCAGAACCGGAAACCGAAAACATTCTGGACGAAAAATCACGCATACAAAATTTGAGAGCTAAAATCGGAATTGTTCACCGGCTCGATAAAGACACTTCAGGTTTAATCGTCGTGGCGAAAAATGAATCGGCGCACGTCAATTTGAGCGAACAGTTTAGAAACCGCGAAGTTTATAAAAGTTACGTTGCGCTGGCGCACGGCAAAGTTGAACGCAATACAGGAAAAATTGACGCGCCCATTGCGCGTGACCGGCACAATCGCTTAAAAATGTCCGTTCAAAACTCGGGACGCAATGCTTTGAGTTTGTGGAAAGTGCGACAGAGGTTTGAAAAATTCACGCTGCTCGATTTTGAAATAAAAACCGGCAGGACGCACCAGATTCGCGTTCATCTTTCTTACATCAATCATCCAATCGTCGGCGATGAAACCTACAACAGCGGGCGCGACAATACGGTTGCCGATTTAGAAACCCGCCAGGCAATCAAAGACTTGAATCGCTTTTTTCTCCACGCCGAACGATTGAGTTTCACGCATCCGACGACCGGCGAAAAAATGGATTTTCACGCGCCTTTGCCAAAGGAATTGAAAGATTTTCTTGCGCTGATTTAGGATTTCATATTAAATTTTCCGCTAGATTTTGTTCACCTCAAAATAAACTTTTATCGCTTTATTCGCGGCGGCGTTGTTCAAAATGTCGAAAACTTTGCCAAAATTTTCCAAGCCTTCGACTTTATGCGTCAGCATTTTTTTGAGCCAGCCCTGATACATCGCCTCGCTTAAAGCCAAATCCTTTACGCCCATTTCAAAATGCTCACGGTTGGCGTTGACCGTGCCGAACATAAGACGGTTTCCCAAAACGAATTGCTGGTTGATTTTATCGGCGGGAATTTGGTCAATTTTTCTATCGCCGCCCGTAACTGAAGACAAAATTAACACGCCGTTTTGATTCAGCGCGGTCATCGCTTCAAAAGCAATCGGCGAATACCCGGTGCATTCAAAAATCGCGTCGTATTCGCCGTATTTTTTCACCGAATCGGCAACCGAGATTTCCATTGTCGAATCATAAGTCGCGCCGATTTCTTCGAGCAAATCGGCGTTGAAATATCCATCGCGCTTGTCTTTACCGAAAGCGTGGACTTCCAAACCGCGCAGGCGAAAAGCCAGACTCGTTAAGAGTCCGACTGTTCCGGTGCCGAAAACGGCGGCGGTTTTCGGTCGCCAGATTTTCATCCGCTCTTGAATTGCAAACGCTTGCGAGATGCCTTTTTCAATAATCGAAAGCGGCTCTAAAAGCACAGCGATTTCGACAATAGCGGGCGGAATTTTTACCAGCCAATCCGCGCTTTCCGCGTAAAACTCAGCCATATAACCGTGCAGACGCGAGATGCCGCGCTCGAAATAATCGTCGTCGGTCGTCATATCCTGCTCGCCGATTACGTCATAAATCGAGTGTCCCGGACGGCGCACGCTCGCCACGACAAAATCACCCGTTTGAAATTCTTTGACGTTTTCACCTGTTTCGACGACGCGCCCTAAATTTTCGTGTCCGAGAACGAGAAAATCAAAACCTTCGGGCGCAACGCCGTATTCGCCGCTGTTGATTTCCCGATCAGTTCCGCACGCGCCGACGCGCAAAACTTCGACCAAAACTCCGCGACCGTTTGGAATATCGGCTAACTTAGGCTTGTCCATTTCCACCAGCCGAACTGTATTCGCCTGTTTCGGTGTAACTGCTATTGCTTTCATATTTTTGTTTTAACCTTTTATTTTTCTATTGTTTTTCTATTGTATCGTTTGTTTCTTTTGCCGTTTCCATATCTCCTGTTTCCGTATATTTGCCGCTTTGTTCTTCAGCATACTCACCCGCCTGCTGTAATAATTTGCCGATTAATCCTGTCCAGCCTGTTTGATGACTTGCGCCTAAACCGCATCCTTTGTCGCCATGAAAGTATTCAAAAAACAAAATATAATCGCGCCAATTCTCGTCGGTTTGAAACTTTTCGTCGTTGCCGTAAACGGCGCGTCTGCCTTCCGTGTCTTTTAAGAAAATGTTGGAAAGCCTCAAAGATAATTCCTGCGAAACTTCCCACAGCGTCAGCATTTTTTCAGAACCCGTCGGAAACTCGATTTTAAAATCTGTGCCGTAATAGAAATCGAATTTCTGTAAGGCTTCGATTAACAGATAATTGACCGGAAACCAAACGGGACCGCGCCAATTCGAGTTACCGCCGAAAAGTCCCGAACGCGATTCCGCCGGTTCGTACTTGACTTGGTATTTCGCGTCGCCGGCGTCGAAAACATACGGATTTGCCTTGTAATAACGCGACAGGGCGCGGATGCCGTAATCGGACAGAAATTCGGCTTCCGAGAGCATCACGCGCAGTACGCGGCGAAGACGTTCTTCGTTGACGATGGCTAAGATTCTTCTGTTTTCTCTGCCCGCCGTTTGCATACACGAAATCTGGTCGGTCAAATCGGGACGATTCGTTAAAAACCATTCGGTGCGTCTTTTGAAATTCGGCAAATTATCCAGCCATTCTTCTTCTAGAGTTTCGACTGCAAAAAGCGGAATCAGACCAATCATCGAGCGCAGGCGAAGCGGAATGTTGCGGTGGTCTTTCAGATGCATCACGTCGTAATAAAAACCGTCGCGCTCGCTCCAAAGTTCGGTGTCTTCAGTTCCCACATTGTTCATCGCGTCGGAGATATAAACGAAATGCTCGAAAAATTTGCTCGCCACGTCCTCATAAACTTTATCTTCCTTAGCGAGTTCGAGCGCGATTGCCAGCATGTTCAGGCAAAACATCGCCATCCAGCTCGTGCCGTCGGATTGTTCTAAAAACGCGCCGTCGGGCAGTTTCGTGTTGCGGTCGAAAACGCCGATGTTGTCCAAACCTAGAAATCCGCCTTCAAAAACATTGTTGCCTTCGGCGTCTTTCCGGTTGACCCACCACGTAAAATTAAGGAGCAATTTGTGAAAAATCTTTTCGAGAAAATCGCGGTCGGCAACACCGCGTCGCTTGGCTTCGATTTGATAAACGCGCAGGCTCGCCCAGGCATGAACCGGCGGATTAACGTCGGAAAACGCCCATTCGTAAGCGGGAATCTGCCCGTTTGGGTGCATATACCATTCGCGCAGCAGCAAAATCAGTTGATGTTTGGCAAATTCCGAATCAACCAGAGCCAGCGAAATGCAGTGAAAAGCCAAATCCCACGCCGCGTACCACGGATATTCCCATTTGTCGGGCATCGAGATAACGTCGTCATTATAGAGATGTTTCCATTCGTGATTTCTGCCGTCCAATCTCTCTTTCGGCGGCGCGCCGAATTTAGCGTCGCCTTCGAGCCAGTTTTTGACGACATAGTGATAAAACTGTTTTGACCAGAGCATTCCGGCGAGCGATTGGCGCATCACGTTTTTTGCGTCTTCGCTCGAATTTTCGGGAATGATTCCTCGGTAAAATTCGTCAGCTTCTTTTTTTCGCGCGACGAAGATTTCTTCACATTCTTTAATAAAATTGCCGCGATTTAACTTCTCCGTGTTCTCCGTATCTCGGTGGCGAAAATTCGTATTTGAAAGCCGCAAGTAAATCGTTTTGCTCGCCTGTGGCGCGATGTCGAAAACGTAATGCGCGGCGGCTTTCGTTCCCGTTTGTTCAGGATTGACGGCATCTTTTTTACCGCTGACGACAAAATCGTTGATGCCGTCTTTGACAAAGGGCGAATTGTTTTTACCGCCGTAAATTTTCTCGAAATTCGTTTCGTTTTCGGTGAAAAGCAATTGGTTTGCGCCTTCGCACATAAAAAAATAATCGCCGCGCTTTTCTTCGTTTAAATGGATGAGCGAAAGATTTTCAGTTTCAATTTTAATCTCTTCCATTTTCGCTTTTTCGGCTTTTTCATACCATGACCAGCGATTACGAAACCAGACGGTCGGCAAAATGTGAAGCGGCGCGGAATCACGCCCGCGATTGTGCGCCGTGATTTTTATATAAATGTCTTCCGCGTCGGCTTTGGCATATTCGACAAAAACATCGAAATACCTGTCTTCGTCAAAAACGCCTGTATCCATTAGCTCATATTCGGGTTGTGATTTATCACGTTTGGCATTTTCTTCGCGCAATTTTTCGTATGGAAATTCACTTTGCGGATATTTGTATAAAAATTTCATATACGAATGCGTCGGCGTGTTGTCGAGATAAAAATAATATTCTTTGACATCTTCGCCGTGACTGCCTTCGTTGCCGCCAAGCCCGTAAAGTCTTTCCTTTAAAATCGCGTCTTTACCGTTCCATAAAGACAAAGCAAAACAAATTCTCTGTTTGCGGTCGCAGATTCCGGCGATTCCGTCTTCGTTCCAGCGAGACGCTTTTGACGCGGCGTGTTCAAACGGAAAATAATTCCAGGCGTTGCCGTCAGCCGAATAATCTTCACGCACGGTTCCCCACGCCCGTTCGCTCACGTAACAGCCCCAGAGCTTCCATTCCTTTTCTTCGACGCGCGCTTCTTCCAGTCGTTTTTCTTCTGCGTTCAAAAGTTTTTCCTCTCGAATAAATTGCTAAAAGAATGTCACAGAAAATGCTTTTGCGTCCAGCCGAAGGAATTTGCTCGAGAAAAAACATAGACGCGCACGGTAAATTTTGATACATTCACACCGAGATAATTTTAATTTAAAAAAATCTGCTTCACGGTTTAATAAAATTCAATTAGTGAAAAAAGGTTTGTATTAGCAGTCTCTCTTTTTTATTGCGGGATGAAAAAGGATTCGTTTTCGACCAGGATTTTCCAATCGTCAGATGTTGCTTCGCTTTTTGAAGCCGCGACGGAAGTGCGCCACCGCAAGTTGAAAACTATTTCCGACGAAGGCTTGGCAAAAACTTTCGCTGAAATCGAGCGGAAAATAACCGAAGGATTTTCCAGCGCGGCGGAGAAAATTCTCAATCAAACACTCGCGCATTATTCGCACACGCCTGGAAACGAGGCAAATCTTTACCGACTTTTGTCCTACACGCTCGAAACTCAGGGACGCTACAAGGAATCGCTCGAAGTCATCAGAAAATATGATGATGCGGAGCTTCTCGGCGAAACCGCGCCGAAGACCCAGGTTTGCGTCATCACGCAGCTCGCCATCGCTTTTAACAATAGCAGCGATTACCCGAAAGCCGTCGCGCTTTTAAATCACGCTTTGGAAGAAGCCAAAACAAATAATCTCAATGGGCTTTTCGGCGCGATTTACGTCGCTTTTTCGCGTGTCTATCGCAAACTCAACGAATGTCCGATTGCCCGCGATTACGCCGAAAAAGGACTTGTTTATTACCGTGAAAACGGCGATTGGCGCGGAATGGCGGAAGCCTATCACCTACTGGCGTTGACTTTTCATCAAGAAGGCAACAGCGAAAAGTCGCTGGAGTTTTTTAACCTGGCAATCAAAATTATCGGCTCACGGAACGCGCCTTATCTTTTAGGGAAGATTTTTTCCGATATATCGGGCGCGTACTGGTTTCTGCGCCGTCCGCAAGACGGCATTGCCTGTCTGGAAAAATCCATCGAATTTTTCGAGCAGACCGAACACAAAGTTCAGGCGACCGCCGCGTATAACAATTTAGGTTTACACCTGACGATGCGCGGCGAATGGACGAAAGCCGAAGCCGCTTATAATCGCGCTTTGGAACTCGCCATCGAAGCCAGACACGTTCACGCCGCGGGCATTCTCGATTCTTTGGGCGAGCTTAAAATTTTGCGCGGCGAACTCGGCGAAGCCCAAAATTTGCTCGAACGAAGCATCGCGCTTGCCGAACAAGGCAAAAGGGAATGGTACGTCATTCAATCGCTGAGAAATTTAGCCAGGTGTTTTTTGCTGCAGGGAAAGCTCGCCGAAGCCAAAAAGAAAGCGCGTGAAACAATCGAGCTTTGCCGGAAAATCGGCGAACGGCAAGTCGCCAATATGGCAGGGCTGGTGCTGGCGGAAGTTTATTTAGAAGAAAACAAACAATCCGAATGCGAACGCGAGCTGCTGGCGATTGAAGCGACCGACCCGTCTTCGGATTTTTTCGTGCTGGGAAATATTCAAAGAATTCGCGGTCTGCTGATTTTAGAAAATGACGACGAAGAGTTAGCCGTTCATCATTTCAGCCGCGGGCTGACGATTTTCGAGGCGGCGGAAGACGTTTATCACACGGCTTTAATGCATTATTTAATCGGCAAAGCCATTTTCCAGACGCAGCCCGACCGCGCCCGGAAACATTTGATTTCCGCCGGCGAGATTTTTCGCAGACTCGACGTTAAATCGCTTTTGAGCAAAACCGAAAAGACGCTCGAAAAACTGAAAACAATCGAGACGCCGAAAAAGCGCGTCACATCTGCCGGTTCACAGCTTTTAATGCTTCGCCTGGCGGAAGCGACCGCTTCGCGCGAACTGCTTTTCCGCGAACTCATCGCTATTCTTCAACAGGAAAGCAAGGCGAATAAAATAATTATCGTCGAGATAAACGACCAGAAAAGATTTTACCCGTTTATCACGCACGGCTATGTTCCCGCCGAAAGTATGGAGATTGTTCTCAAACTGCAGGAAGCGATTCAGAAAAATGATTTGGAAAACTTCGCCAAAACAAAAAATCTAAAGATTTTCAATCTCCGCGCGCCGAGCGCCGCGCCCGCGTTTTTGATAATCGCGCCGCGCGGCGGCGCCGTTTTAAATGACGAAGGCTCGCTTCAGCCGCTTCTGCGCGTCGTCGAACTCGGAATGGACGTGTGCGCTCTGCGCGACAAAGACAAACATCAGTCGTCAGACCCGGAGACGAGCTTGTTTACGTCAAACAGCCTGATGCCCGGTTTTATTCATTCTTCGCCAGCGATGACCGCGCTCGTCGAAGAAGTTTATAAAATTCGCTCGTCCGACGTAACCGTTTTGGTAACGGGCGAATCCGGGACGGGCAAAGAACTCGTCTCGCGCGCGATTCACACGATTTCCAACCGCAAAGACAAGATTTTCGTCCCGTTCAACTGCACCGCCGTACCGAAGGAGTTAGCCGAAGGTCATCTTTTCGGGTATAAAAAAGGCGCGTTCACCGGTGCCATTAACGACTCGCCGGGAATTATCCGCGCAGCGGACGGCGGAACTTTATTTCTCGACGAAATCGGCGATTTGCCGCTCGACGTGCAGCCGAAAATTTTAAGATTTTTGCAGGAAGGCGAAGTTCAGCCGCTCGGCGAAAAACGTCCTGTTCAAGTCGACGTGCGCGTGATTGCCGCGACGAATATGCCTCTGGAAGAAAAAGTCGCCGACGGCAGCTTCCGCGAAGATTTATATTATCGTCTGAACGTCATTCGCCTGCGCGTTCCGCCGCTCCGCGAACGCCGGTCGGAAATACCGCCGATGATTAATTATTACATCAATCAATATTCGGCGAGATTCGGCAAGCGCGACATCTCGATTACGCCGCAGACAATTGATTTATTAATGGTTTGCGATTGGGCGGGCAACGTCCGCCAGCTCTGCAACGAAGTGCAGCGCGTCGTCGCTCGCGCCGTCGACGGCGAGAAAATCACGCCCGAACATCTCTCGGCGGAACTCAAACGCAGCGCCAAACCGCTTGTCGCTTTCGGCGATAACGGCAACGTCAAGCCGATTGCTTCCTACGACAGTCTTTTCAACTCGTTTAACGTCAGCTCAAACAGCGGAACGCTCGAAGAAGCCGTCTCCGAGCTTGAAACGCAAATGATCAAAGACGCCCTGACGCGCCACAAATGGAACATCTCGCGCGTCGCTGGCGAACTCGGACTGACCAGACGCGGTTTGTATATGAAAATCGCCCGCTACGGAATCGAAAAAGCAGCCTAAAGACTAATGATTTAGAGGGTTTGAAACTTCAAATTTACTCTTAAATCCTCGGTCTTGAATTCCGAAGCGCGAGAGAAACGCCGATTCCCATCAATAAATAAAAAACCATCGCCACTTCCGAATCGCCGAGACTGTAATTGACCAGACTGCTGACAAAAAATCCGACTAAACCGCCGAGACAACCGAGCAGAATACCGAGCGTTTGCCAATCAAACGATTTTGGATTTTGGATTTCGGATTTCGGATTTGAAGAATCAAACGCCGAATCTTGAATTCTGAGTCTTGAATTTTGAATTCCGCGCCACAGAGTTTTCGCGTAAATCAACAAAATCCAGAGCCAGAAAAGCAACGCGGGCAATCCGCGTTCGACTAACAATTGCAGCGGCGTCGAATGAAAATGACTCGCTTCGAGTCTGCCGTCGTCAAACAAATGCCACGCCTGTTTGAAGCGTTTTGCCGAATCCATTCCGACACCGAGAAAAAGATTGCGCGGGCTGCTCGTCCACAAATTAAATGCTTCGCGGTAAACCGTCTGCCGGTAACTAACCGACGCGTCGCCTTTTCCGTCGACGTTTATCGTGCGGTTTTGCTGAACGAAAAAATATCCGGCGAGCGCGAGTGGCAAAATTATAATTGCTAAAGCCGCCAGTATTTTGCGGCTGCCGTTTGCCAAGACGATTGTGAAAGCGGAAATCAAAAGGGCGAGCTGCGCCGCGCGCGTCGAAGTCATCAAAAGCGCGAAACTCATTCCCGCGAGACAAAATAAGAGAATGACCGGCGCGGCGCGGCGGCGCGGCGATTTGAAAAACGAACGAGCGAATTTTTCTGCGCCCGAAATTTCCCGCCGCTCTCTTGCCGCTTCTCCTTTATTTCCGAGAGCGGCGATAAAAAGTCCGAGAGCGAGCGACATAATCATTTGCAGAACTTCGGCGTAAGTGATGATTTGCCCGTAAAATCCGGCGTAACGCCAATTTCGGTTCGGTTTCCAACTATCGATGCCGAGTCGGTCGAGCGCGGTTGCGCCGTCGAGCAATTCGGCGCGGCGCACTTTAATCGAAAAATAAAGCGGATTGTGAAAATTTTCGAGATATGTAACGTCGTTTTTCTCGATTTCCGCCACTAATTCCTCGGGCGTTCTGACGTTGACGACGCCCGCTCTGGTAATCGCGTCGCCTTCGACGACTGGCAGAGGAGTAGCGTCCTCCGGCTTCGCATTATCGAAAGGTCGCGGGTCTCTGCCTTTCGCGCTCAGATATACGTCGTGGTTAAATTCGATTGCTCTGGCGAAAAGGCTTTCGGCTTTGATGCCCGAAATTTGGACTCCGCGACCGTATGCGCGCTCAATCGGCAGCCACAACACACTCGCCATACAAGAGAAAATTAAAGCTGCCGCCAGAAACTTAATTGCGCGAATGTTTCGCAGATTATTCAAGACGAAATAAAAAATCAGAAAAAGCGCGACGCCGCGAAGTTTGCCGATTGAAATGTCGGGCGCGTAAGAAAAAGCGGCGGAAATCGCCGACCAGCCGAAAAAAATCCACAAAGCCGAATCGAGCGGAGTTCGGACGAGTTTCGGGCGCGGTTTGACGAACAAGCGAATCGTCCATAAAAACATTCCCGAAAGCCAGGCGATTTGCGTCGCGGCAATTGAGTGCGGTGCAGATAAAACCATTAAAATTAGAAAAACGAAGGCAGCGCGCTCGAGCCATTTGACAAGATGATTTTCCGTTTCAATGCCCGCGAGTTCGTCCAGCCGATTGAATAAACTTTGCATAAAAGAAAATTAACCGCAGATGACCACAGATTAACACAGATAAATACGAGGCAAAAAGGATTGATATTTTCCGTCCCAGCTTTTTTCTTCGTCTTGAAATCTGCTTGTATCTGTGTTTATCTGTGGTTAATAAATATGAATGCCGAAAATTTGCAGACCGATTTGAGCGTCAAAGCCGAAATCAAACTTTACTACGATTTAGACGTTCCCGAAAATGCGGAACACCTGGCGCCGCTGCTCATTGCCGTTCACGGCTACGGAGCGCACAAGCGTTATATGATGCGCCAAGCCAAACTCGTCGCGCCAGAAAGTTTTGTCGTCGCGTCGCTGCAAGCGCCGTATCAACACTTCCGCGAATCCGGCGGCGCGTACAAAGTCGGGTTCGGCTGGCTGACCGATTATAAATCTGAAGAATCGGTTGCGCTGCATCACGATTTTTTGCTTAAAGTTATCGAAAAACTCGTGAATGATAAAATTATCGACGCCGAAAAAATTTATCTCTACGGCTTTTCGCAGGCGTGTGCGCTGAATTTTCGTTTCGCTTTTACTTTTCCCGAAATTTTGCGCGGCATCGTCGGCGCGTGCGGCGGTATTCCTTCGGATTTGGCGACAAACGAAATCTACAAACCGACTGACGCCGAAGTTTTATATTTTTACGGCGACCGAGATGAGTTTTACCCGTTTGAAAAATTCCAGAATTTCGAGCGAAACTTGAAGGATTATTTGCCGAATTTCCAATCAAAAACTTACGAAGCGAAACACGAAATTACTGATGAAATGCGCGAAGACGTGAGAAAATGGATAATCGATAACGGATAATTTGAGCGGAAGATTTTGGTTATTCATTTTCCATTATCAATTATCCATTAATCAGTTGATTTTAATTTTTCTAATCTCGACCTTTTCCTGTATTTCGATTGGCAAAATCAATTGCGGGAAATTTTCGCCCGCCTCGTTTTTAAACAAGACGACCGGCAGATTTTCCGCTTTTATCGATTCGACAATCGAACGTGCGCCGTAAAGCACGATTGTCGCGGTTTTGGTCGCGCCGTCGGTTTTAACGGGAACGGAAAAAAGCCGCTCCATTCGCTTTTCGCCGATTTTGAAAACGACATCGACCGCTGTGTCGAGCAGCGTCGCTTTTGGATTGACGAGGTTGAGTTCGACTTGTTTCACCGTGAAATCCTCTCGCCGGTCGGCGATGTTAATTTTTTCGGTCGAAATGAAATCGAGTGATTTAATATAACTCTGCGGCGCACGCACGCGCACTTTTTGCGGCAGAACGGTTTCGCCGTAAATCTCGAAATTTTCGTTCAAACTGCCTTCGGTTTCGGCTTTGACTGCAATTTCGCGCTCCTCGACTTTTTCGAGCTTGACGGCGATTTTGTTCGGTTGAATTTCTTCGAGCCGAACTCCGGTCGGCAACTCGACGTTGACGTTTTCGGGCGTAATTTGAATCATGCGTTCGCCCGTCTGAATGTCAGCCAGATCGAGCGAGACTATTAAATCGCTTTGCTTTATCTGGTCGATTTTTCGCTTGTCACCCGTGATTACAAGGTCTACTTCCTGCGCCGGCGAATTGGTAATCTCGGTGTCGTTGGAAACGCGAAGTTTCAACCCGACATTATTCAGACGAGTCTTAGTCGGGGCGTGAAGTCCGGTCACGCCGAGCCACAAGCCGAGCGTGATTGCCAGCGCGATCAATTTTATCAGCCAATCCTCCAAAAAAACGCGCCGAAAAACCCGGCGAATCAGTATTTGCCGTTCCTCTTTTTGGAAAAATTTTTCAGTCGGGAAAGAGAACATAGTTCAAAGTTCAAAGTTCAAGGTTCAAGGTTCAATTATAAAGTCCGACTTTGAACTTTGAACATTGAACTTTGAACTAACCGATGGTTATCTCGCTTTCGGTTTCCTTCATCGTTTTAGTGGGCGCACGCTTTTTCTCAATCGGTGGTAAATCCATCGCCCGCAAAATCAAATTGCGGAGACTCGTCGTGTCTAAATTTCGCTTGACGCGCCCGCCGTCAACGAAAGTAATCAAGCCGGTTTCTTCTGAGACGACGACCGAAATCGCGTCCGTGCCTTCGGTGACTCCGATTGCCGCGCGGTGGCGCGTGCCGAGTTCGCGCGAGACAATCGGATTTTTCGTCAGCGGCAAAAAAACCGAAGCGGCGGCGATGCGCTCCCGCTGTATAACTACTGCGCCGTCGTGCAGCGGCGTCGAGGGATTAAAAATCGTGACGAGCAAATCATAACTGAGTTTGGCGTCGAGCGACACGCCTGCGTCGACAAAATTTCGCAGTCCGACATTCCGCTCGATAACAATCAGCGCGCCGATTTTTTCCGACGAAAGCGTCGTCGCCGCCAAAACGATTTCATCGTAAATCGTGTCGCCGAGTCCGCCCTGCACGCGCCTGAGGACGGGAAAACGCAGGCGGTTGCCGAAGTAAATCAAAGCCTGCCGGATTTCCGATTGGAAAAGAACGATAATCGCCACGCCGATATACAAGACCGCCGAGCGAAGGACGAATTCGAGCGTGGCAAGGTCCTGCGCGACGGCGAGCCAGTATAAAAGCGCCAAAACAACCATTCCGATAACGGTCGGCACCGCCCGCGTTCCGCGCAAAAGTTTCAGTACGACGTAGACGATAACGAAAACCAAGCCAATATCCAGCGCGCTGCGCGCAGTGTTGATGGTCGGTAAGTAATCGCTGAACGTCATTTTTATCTAACCGGAAATTGAAAAATGCGAGTTAAAAAATGGGATGTTTCTAAACTTCTACATCTCGTCTTTTTTTGGCTGTTTCTAAGAATATCACAACTATTTTCGGTGCAGCATTTATTTTAATTTCGATTTTAGCGGCAAGTTTAGTAAGCAATCGAGCGGCAATCGCTTCTGAAATTGACGAACACGCCAATCGAATTTCTGCGGGTAATCGAAATTACAGCTGCTTCGCATAAGATGCGGTCGACGGAGTTTGCAGATTGCCGGATAATTCACACCTTACGATTTTCTGCCGTGCATAAAGCCGACGAGATTTCCATTCGCATCGATTACGCCGAGCGCACCGATACCGTTTTCGCGCATCAACGTCCGCGCTTTGGTCAAAGGCATCGTCGATTCGACAAAGTATTCGGGCGTCACGGGTCGCATCACAGTTTGAACGAGCGTTTTGTGCCAGTCTTCGCGGCGCAGTTTTTTCAAATCTTCGAGCGACAAAATGCCGTAAAGCTGTTTATCTCTGGCGACCGGGAAAACCGTCTGACGGTGGAGCGGCAAGATTCGGTCGACGAAATGGAGAACGTCGGCGTCGGGATTAACCGAAATTGGAATTCGCATTACGTCTTCGACAATCAGTTTCTCGGAATTTTTAACCTCGCGGATAATTCCGTTTGCCGCATCGTAAAGAAAGACGCCGACGATAATCGTCCAGAAACCGGTAAAAAAATTGCCGCGGACGAGCGCGATAAAAGTCCCGAAGGTTATCAATACTCCGGCGATGACCTGTCCGCAGCGACCGGTCAAAACCGTTGCTTCGTTCAAATCCGCGCCGCGCCGCCATAAATAAGCGCGAAGAACTCTGCCGCCGTCGAGCGGATAACCGGGGAAAAGATTAAAAACCGCCAGCAGAAAATTCCATAGAAAAAGCAGAAAAAACAGCTTCGCAATAATATCGGTGCCGAGCAAATTGGCAATCGCCATCAAAGCCAGAAACAAAAGCGCGAGCAAAAAACTCGCCAGCGGTCCGGCAATGGCGATGCGAAATTCGGCGCGCGGCGTGTCCGGTTCGCGTTTGAATCGCGTCAAACCGCCAAAGGGATGAAGCACGATTTCTAAAACCGGCACGCTTTCCCGGCGGGCGACGACGGCGTGGGCGACTTCGTGAATAAAAATTGAGACGAAAAACACGACGGTCGTCAAAAATCCGAAAAATAAACTCGCAAAAACACTGTCAAAAGCCGAATCGATACTGCTCGCCGTCAGCCAGGACATTAAAGCCAGTACAAAAAACCAGCGGTAATCGACGCGCACGGGAATCCCGAAGACATGCGCGATGAGAAGCTGACGCTTGAATAATTGGAGAAAACGCATCGGTAAAAAATTAAAACATAAAAACGGGTCGCGGTGAAACAGAAACGCGGCGATACGAGAAAAATTCTACGTATCGCCGCGTCGAAATGTTGCCGTTTTTCACATTATGCTTCAAACGGAACTTCGGCATTTTGCAGAAAGTGAAGCTCGTTGCGCGAGACCTTTTCGAGCAGCGCGGGTTCGTCAAACATTTTCACCAATCCGCGAACCGTGGCGTAGCGCGGTTCATCGGAAATCGTGACCGGCAAATTTACAAAGTTGCGAACATATTGGTCGAGACCGCTCAGAAGGGCGCCGCCGCCGGTTAAAATAATTCCCCGGTCGTAAATATCGGCGGCAACTTCCGGGCGAAGCTCGGTCAGCGTATCGTTGACGATTTGTGCCACGCGGCGCACGATTCCTTCGACGACCGGATAAATTTCGCCGATTGTAATATCGACCGCAGCCGGGCTGCCCGTCTGCACGTCGCGTCCGCGCACGGCGATAGTTTTTTCGATTTCTTCCGGCAGAAAAGTAGTCGCAAATTGGGTCTTGATGTTTTCGGTCGTCTCTTCACCGACTTGCAGCCCGCGATTGCGCCGCAGATGATTTGCCAGCGCCAGGTTGATGTCGTCGCTCCCCAGCCGTTCCGAACGCGAATGAACGACCGTTCCTTTGGCGATGACGGCAATGTTAGTCGTGCCGGCGCCGATGTCGATAACCGCCGATGCGCGTTTGTCGCGTGGCGTGACGCCCGCGCCGAACGCCGCTGCCAGACCTTCTTCCATCATATAGATTTTACCGATGTGCGCGTCTTCCGCTGCATTTAGTAAAGCGCGCTGTTCGACGTGCGTGACATCGGAAATCATACTCATAACGGCTTGCAGGGAAACTTGCGAGCCGCCGGTTTTAGCTTTTTTGACGAAATGCGCGAGCATTTTTTTCGTGCGCTCGAAATCCGCCACCACGCCGCCGTTCAACGGTGCCAAAACGGTAATATCGCGCGCCTCGCGCCCGCGCATATCGAAGGCTTCCTGACCGTAGGCGACGATTTCTCCCGTTAACTCGTTGACGGCGATCATCGACGGTTCGTCGAGGACAATATCGCGCCCTTTGACGGCAATCAGCGTGCTTGCCGTTCCCATATCAATCGCCATCGAATCGGTAACGAGTTTTTTTAATGATGAAATTCCTATCATAAAGGCATTTCCCCTTGTTTAAGTACAACAAATCACGACGTATTTTCTTTAACGCGCTCAATTTACTTTAAATACGTCTAATTTTAGCTTAATTCCATCTTACTTCAAATAGTGAAACAGGCTGCAAACGATTTTTTACCGTCAACGGTTCCTGCGTCGTTAAGGTAAACAGGTTTCCGCTCGCCCGCGCCGTCGCTTCGCTGATTAAAATTTGTCCGCCGCGGGCGTTCGCTTCGAGCCTTGCCGCCAGATTGACCGTATCGCCGATTGCCGTGTATTCCGAGCGTTGTTCGGAACCGATGTAACCGATTGTCGCTTCGCCGGTGTGAAGTCCGATGCCGACGTTTATTGACCCGAAACCTTCTGATTCCAACTCTCGATTTAAGGTTGTAATTCGTTTTTGCATCGCGGCTGCCGTTATGACGGCGTTTTTCGCGTCTTCCGGCGTGGCGTTCGGCGCGCCGAAAATCGCCATTAGACCGTCGCCGATGTATTTATCGAGCGTTCCGCCGTGCGCGAAAATTATCTCGGACATCGCCGTAAAATAATGATTGAGGAGACCGACCACTTTTTCCGGCTTTTCTCTTTCCGAAAACGCGGTGAATCCGCGAATATCAGCAAAGAGAATCGTAATCGTTTGATTGACTCCGCCTAATTTAAACGAGTCCGGGTTTTCAAGCAACTGTTTGACGACGTACTCGGGCATAAACCGGCTGTAATTTGCCCGCGCTATTTCTTCGCGTGCCAGACGTTTATGCGCTTTGACCGTTTCGACCGTCACGGCAGTCTGCGCCGCGACCGCGCTGATTAACTCTAAATCACTTTGACTAAACGCGGAGAACGGATTCAGCCGGTCGGCGTAAATCACGCCGTGGACATTCGATTCGGTTATCAGAGGCGCGCAGATGGTCGAGCGCACGCCTTGCAAAATAATTGATTCCGCGCCTGAAAATTCAGCATCGGCGGACGCGTCCTGCGATAAAAGCGCGACTCTTTCGCGCATTACTTTTTGTGTGATTGTGCGACTCACCGACAGATTTTCCGCCGCGTGCTGCGTTGTTGCGCCGCGCGTTCTGACGGCAATCGGAAGAAGGCTGTTGCGCAAAATTTTACCGTTCGGCGTCTCCTCGGCAATCAGGGCGACGACTCTTTCGGCGGGCGTTCCGCGAAAAATCAAATCCGTCGCTTTGACAAATATTTCTTTCAAGTCAAAAACCGTGCCAATCGTTCGACTCATTTCATAAAGCAAATCTAAAATTTTCGCCTTACGGCGCAGTTCCTTGATTTCTTCGGGCGTCGCCGTTCCCGCGCTGCTGGAAAAATCCGAGCGGCTGCCGATGATTTCCTGTGCCGACATCAACATCTGCGTGTGTCCAAGCGGCTGGTTATTATATTTTACATTTTTTATAATTTCCGCCGCGCCGGCTGAATCAGCGAGTGAATCGACAAAATTTTCAATTTCGCTTTTCGGCAATTCCGCGATCTGCGCTTCGCTCGATTGACCGAAGCGCAATTGTGTTTCGCCGATGGTGATGACATCGCCAGGCGCGAGAATTTTTTCAAAGCGCGGAGTCCCATTGACAAAAACCTGATTGACGCTGCGTTTGATTTCGCCGCCGCCGGAATAACCGCCGACGATTTTATAGTCCGTCGCCCCGGCGATAATTTGCGCGTGGCGGCGCGAAACGCGGCGGTCGTTGAGAACAATGTCGTTGTCTTTGCCTCTGCCGATACTGTAAACAGTAAGCGGAAGCAGTTTAACTTCCCATTTGTTGCCGCCCGATTCTGTAACTTTAAGAGTTGCGTTCACTTTTTTAGTAGTACACGGTAAGCTCTAAATGGTAAATTTATAATGTTTTAATTTAGCATTTAACGCTTACCGTCTGCCACTATTTAATGATTTATTTCGATAATAATGCGACCACCGAAATCGCGCCGGAAGTTTTTGAGGCGATGAAACCGTTTCTCACGAAATTTTACGGAAATCCGTCTTCTGCTTATAATTTCGGACGCGACACGCGCAAAGCCGTCGAAAACGCGCGGCAGCAAGTCGCCGACTTAATCGGCGCAAAAGATTCGCCGGAAATTGTTTTTACTTCCGGCGGAACGGAAAGCGACAGTTGGGCGATTTACGGAACTCTGACCGCTAATCCCGATAAAAAACACATCGTTACGACGCGAGTCGAACACGAAGCAGTACGAAAACTTTGTGAAAAGCTGGAGAAAAACGGTTTTGAAGTTGCCCGGCTCGACGTTTCGAGCGAAGGTTTGCTTGATTTAGCCGAATTAAAAAACGCTCTGCGCGAAGATACGGCAATCGTTTCGGTGATGCTGGCAAATAACGAGACGGGAATTCTGTTTCCGGTCGAAGAAATTGCCGAAATCGTCAAAGAAAATTCCAGCGCGGTTTTTCACGTCGACGGCGTAAACGCGGTCGGCAAAATTCCAATTGATTTACAAAAGACCGCAATAGATTTGTTCAGCATCTCCGGTCACAAATTTCACGCGCCGAAAGGCATCGGCGCGCTTTACGTTAAAAACGGCATCGAACTGCCTTCGATTTTTGTCGGCGGCGCACAGGAAAACTCGCGCCGCGCGGGAACCGAAGCCGTGCATCAAATCGCGGCAATCGGCGCGGCGGCGAAATTCGTCAAAAATTTTTCGGCGATAGAAAAAATCAAGAATTTGCGCGACAAACTCGAAAACGAAATTTTGCAAAAAATTCCAAATTCTCGGTTAAACGGAACGAGTGATGCGCGTTTCCGCCTTCCGAATACGTCCAATATTTCCTTTGAAAATCTTAACGGCGAAGCGATTTTGGCGAAATTAAACGACGCGGGCGTCTGCGTTTCGACCGGCTCGGCTTGCAGCGCCGACGCGCACACGGCTTCGCCCGTTTTGCAGGCGATGGAAATTCCGTATCGGCAAGCGATGGGCGCGATTCGCTTTTCGCTTGGGAGATTTAATACCGAACGGGAAGTTGATTTTGTATTGGAAATTTTGCCGAAAATTATTGCCGATTTGCAGCAAATGTCTCTTTGAGAACTGTCTGTAAAATTATCCGTTTCCTAAATGAAGCAGCGATTTTGATTCGAATTGCGGTTCGGAATGGTCGAAAATCTCGTCGAGTTCTTTTTCCACGCTGCCGTGAAGCGGTTTCAGTTCTTTAATAAGCGGCGCGAAATTTTCAAAATCGTAAAGCTCGGCGTCGAGCAGGTGCGAGCCGGTGACGTTGGTGAGAGCCGTCATAATTGAAGAACGAACGTGCGGAATCTCTTTTGCCAATTCGTTGATCAATCTTTTGACGCGGGCGCGTTTCAAATTCGGCTGCGAGCCGCACAGATTGCACGGAATTATCGGAAACGCTTTTTCTTCGGCGAATTTGATAATGTCTTTTTCCTGACAATAGACGAGCGGGCGAATGACCGTGTTGCGCCCGTCGTCCGAGCGCAGAATCGGCGGCATCGCTTTGAGCTGTCCGACGAAAAACAGATTTAATAAAAAAGTATTGATCACGTCGTCGGCGTGATGACCGAGCGCGATTTTCGTGCAGCCTTCGCGGACGGCGGTCGTGTAAAGAATTCCCCGACGCAGACGCGAGCAGACCGAGCAGAAAGTTTTGCCTTCGGGAACCAATCTGGTGACAATCGAATAAGTGTCTTCTTCGACGATTTTATAATCGACGCCGACGCTTTCGAGATAATCGGGCAAAATGTGTCCGGGGAAATCCGGCTGTTTCTGGTCGAGATTGACGGCGAGAATTTCAAATTTAACCGGCGCGCGTTTCTGCACATCGAGCAGCAGTTCGAGCATCGTGTAACTGTCTTTGCCGCCCGACAGACAGACCATTATTTTATCGCCTTCGGCAATCATCGAAAAATCGCGGACGGCTTCGCCCATTTTTTTGAGCAGTTTCGTTTTCGTTTTACTTTCTACAAACAATTTCCAAATCTCCTTTGTCTATTTCTAACATCGCACGAAAAAAGCGGCATTTGCAACTTCAGCGCGAGAGCCGCCGGAATATAAATCAAAATGGCTGCGGCGAACCGGGCATCCTTGAACTGGCATTTTTAATCATATAATTCTCTCCAACTTAAGTTTTTTATCGGAGAATCGAAATATGAAAAAATTCGCAGTTGTCTTTATCTGGCTCGGTCTTTTGGGAATTTCAGCAGCGGCGCAGGCGGGTCGAACGACGCGCCCGCGAATCGTCACCGTGCAGACACCGCCGCCGATTGAGCAGCCCGATTCTTCCGGTCAGCCTTCGACAAAGCGTCCGCCGGTTTTAATCGGCGACACGAAATCCGGCAATCAAACACCGACCAAAACGGACGCGCCAGAACAAATCGGCGAAGACGACGGCGAAGTTATCAAGGTCGAAACCAATCTCGTCACGATGCCCGTTTCGGTGCTTGACCGCAGCGGCAGATTCGTCGCCGGGTTACAGCAAAAAGATTTTCATATTTTTGAAAACAATTCCGAACAAAAGATTGAGTATTTCGCGGCGGTCGAAAAACCGTTCACCGTTATTTTGATGCTCGATGTCAGTCCTTCGACGCAGTTTCAAATCAATGAAATTCAGGACGCGGCGATTGCTTTTGTCAATCAGTTGCGACCCGACGATAAAATCGCGGTCGTCTCGTTCGACGAACGGGTTCATCTTTTAAGCCCGCCGACAAATAACCGAAACGCTTTGCGAAACTCAATTCAGCGCGCTCAATTCGGCGACGGAACGAGTCTTTACGACGCGGTCGACGACGTTATCAGGCGACAGCTCAGTCAAATCGAAGGTCGCAAAGCGGTCGTGCTTTTCACCGACGGCGTGAATACGACTTCGCGGCGGGCGACTTATGAAAGCACGGTGCGCGAAACCGAAGAAATCGACGCGCTGTTTTATCCGATTCGCTACGACACTTATCAGGATATGCAGAGCAGAAACGGCGGCGGCTCGAATTATCCGTATCCGCAGGGGCGCAACGTCGGAATCGGCGGCATTATCGGCATTATTCTAGGCGGCGGCAATGTCCCAATCGGCGGCGGCTCGCGCGGCGGCAGTTCCGGTTCGAGTCGCGCCGAATATGAAACGGGTCGGCGTTATCTGGAAGATTTGGCGCGAAACACCGGCGGCAGAACTTTTGAAGCGAACAATAATTTAGACGCGGCGTTTTCCGGTATCGCCGAAGAGCTTCGCCGTCAATACACCATCGGTTATTACCCGGAAACAGCCGGACAAAAAGGCGAACGCCGACAGATTCGCGTGCGCGTGCAGCGTCCGAACCTGGTCGTCAGAGCGAAAAACAGCTATATCGTCGGCGAGCGCGACAGTAAAGTCGCCGGAAAATAGACGGAGCGGAGAACACATTTATATTTGGTCGCAAGTTATTTTGTTCAAACAACTTGCGACTTTTTTGTGTGAGCCGAGCAAATAAGTTTTGCAAACTTCGCGTAATGTTTCGAGTTGTTTTCTACATATTATAAGAGGTTTTCGCGTTTCAATTTTTATTTCATCACTTGAAACTTTTCGCGTTTCTCAATTAAACTATCTGTTTTTGGACGAGTCCGAGATTTACACAATAATCTTTAACAAAATTATCAGACAAAGGAATTTAACAAATAATATGAAAAGAGTCGGTATTTTAATGGGGCGCGAAGTGACGTTTCCCGAATCGATTATCAAAAGCATCAATGAAAAAAGTAACGGCGAAGTCGTCGCCGAAATCGTTAAAATCGGCGGCATTCGGCTCGATGACGCGAAAAAATATGATGTGGTAATCGACCGCATCTCGCACGAAGTTCCGTATTACCGCGCGACTTTGAAGCAAATGGCGCTCGAAGGAACGTATATTATCAACAATCCGTTCTGGTGGTCGGCGGACGATAAATTTTTCAATTTCTGTTTAGCCACAAAACTCGGCGTGGCAATTCCGAAAACCGTTTTGCTGCCGCAGCAGGATTATATTAAAGACATCACGAGCGAATCCTTGAGGAATCTCGAATTTCCCCTTGACTGGGAAGGCATTGTCAATTACGTCGGCTTTCCCGCGTTTCTGAAACCGTTTGACGGCGGCGGCTGGAAAAACGTTTCGAAAATCTGGTCGCTCGAAGAACTCTGGCACGTCTATAATCAGACGGGAACGCTCTGTATGACTTTGCAGGAAGGCATCGAATACGACCAATTTGTGCGCTGCTACTGCGTTGGGAAGGAAAAGGTTTTGATTATGCCGTATGACCCGTCGAAACCTTATTTGTCGGGAATGCAGTATGTCAATGTCGATGATTATCTCTCGCCGGAGCTTCACGCGAGAGTCGAAGGGGATGTCAAAACAATCTGCCACGCGCTCGGTTACGATTTGAACACGGTCGAATTCGCCATCAAAGACGGCATTCCGTACGCGATTGATTTTATGAATCCCGCGCCGGACGCCGAGCTCGCGTCGGTCGGTGAATACAACCACAACTGGATTGTTAATGAAATGACCGATTTTATTCTCGGTAAATTGCATGAAGGTTTTGAAACGCCCGAGTATCGCTGGTCTGCGATGCTCAATCCAGCTGTGAAAACCAGGCAAAAAGCAACTGCTAAAGTGACGACTTCAACCGAGACGGCGGCAAAAACCGCTAAGAAACCGATTGAAAAGAAACCGCGCGCGAAAAAAACGGATGTGAAATAAAACTGCTGAAAGATTTTTAGCGATACATTTAGAAAAGGCAACCTCAAATTCAGAGTTTGCCTTTTTCTTTAATACTTTGATTGTCCGCAGATATTATGTTTCCGAAGAAAATAATTTAACGTCAGTTCGAGATAAGAGTCAGGCTAAAACCAAGTCTTTTCTCAGATGCAAATTCGGTTTCTTTTCCTGATATGTGTAAGCAATCAGACC
>JAABUN010002459.1_pt1 | contig 32893 bp, 31 predicted proteins | sample 5559311 | NCBI WGS metagenome assembly JAABUN01 (sample SAMN10711877, study PRJNA513370) | rock metagenome | isolation source: Antarctica rocks | place: Antarctica: Victoria Land, Siegfried Peak sud | reverse complement strand
GGCTTCTCCCGTAAGTGCTGCATAAAGTCCGCCATTGCTGTTAGACATAGCAGCAATGATTGCAAGAGATGACAAGCCTAATAACCCTCCATTGCCAAATATTTTCGATACCGTTAAACCGATGATAACGGCAATGATATATTTAGAGATTAGTAATGCACTTCCTTTCATTAATGCCTTAGGGGCAGCTTTCAGGCTGATGCCGGAGCCCATGCAAACAAGGAACATTCCTATAAGGGCGGTTGCGCCATTTTTAAATAAAGCAGTGGTGAAACCTCCGATCTCCAAAGCCCCTGGAAAAAAAGTATTTATTAACGCTGCTATAATCAAAGGAACAACCATCATACCGCCAGGTATCTTTTCGATGTTGCCTTTGATATTCATGATTTGGTTCTTGTAAAAATAACGGGATTGAAAATTTATCTGTCAATCCTTTAAGGTTTTGTTTTTCTTTGTGTTTTCCTCCTCTACTTCTTAAATTTATAAATCAATAACCCATACCCCACACCAGCGGGTTCATGAGACCGGGCCATTTGAAATGCCATAAACTCTCCATTCGTTGCCACTACCGGGTTTGATACCTTTCCGCCTTTGTAATCGTTGAAGGTGGTTAAGCGCACAAAATCCTTTCCTGTTCCATCAAGCCTTAATTTCCAAATGTCGGCATTGCCAGAACCATGTCCGCCAAGCCAGGCACTTTGGCGGTCACTTTCCACGCACACATATTTACCATCAGGGAAAATGCCTTCTACTTCATTGTATGTACCGGGAGCTTTTGTAAAATTGGTCACCTGTTTTGTAATCAGGTCAATACCCATCACCGATCCGTTATTGCCGGGTTCATAACAGGTGAAAGTCAATTTAGAATCATTATCATAAAAATCTCCTGGTTCTACTGTGCAGCTTCTATCGGGGCTTTCAAAAACTACTTTCCTGTTAATGAGTTTTGGTGTACCTGTGGATAGATCGAAGTCAACCACTACTATTCTCGAAGCTCCGGCTGGCACCTCAGGTATCTGGTCGTGTAATTCTGCAAAAGACAGCTTCATTGATGTTTTAGAGATGGCAACACCTTCAGACATTTTTTGACCTATCTTAACCGGTTTCGATCCCGGTACTTTACTTAAATACCATAACTCATTATCGCGGGTACGACTGGTTCTAATGTCTTCAAAATGATCAGCGCCAATCAGCAGGTAATCACCATTGGATAGATGCATTACCCTTAGAAATGCAGCCGCAGGTATATTACAGGTTAAACAGGAAATCTGGCGGGTTTTTAAATCTATCAGCATTGCGTCGCCAAAACTTTTAGCCATAAAGGCTACGCGTTTGTTGTCAGGAGAAATATCTGCACGTTCTCCAAAAAGCGTGAGCCGCTCAATGTTTGAAGGGAGTACAGCAAACGGATCACCGGTTTTTCTTTTGCCCGTTGCGGTATCATTACCGGTGTTTACAGTTGTTGCCGTTTTGTTACCCTGGTTAGTTTGGGCAACTGCCAGATGTTGAAAAGCAATCAAACTAAAAGTACTAACGAAGTGGCAAATACTTTTTTTCATGTAATTATTATTTGTTGTATGGATGAATAGTTATGATTGAATTATTATTTTGAAACCTTAGCTACTACATATGGTGTTTGTATTTCAAGGTCAGGATAAATGATACCCCGGAAAAGGTGAAATTGCTCCAACTATCTGTACTTGTACCAGCAATAAAATTGTTTTTGTATTTCTCACAATAACCATAACTCCTACCTCCGGATCACTGTTTTTATTTGGAACTAAACCTTTTACTACACTGCTTCCAGACTGTGCATTTAAGATAGATGAATTAAGGATAAAAAGAATGAACATAAGGGCTAAAAGCGAAGCCCTAAAATTAATTTGATTGATTATCATACAGCAGTGATTTATTTTTTAAAAACAGTCTTACTATTATTCCAATCAGCATCTCTACAAAGGGAGACTACCATCGTTATTTTAATGGTTTCTTATTCAACACCAATATAACTGCAAAAGAAGGAATGGATTAAAATAATTTTTATTTTCTATTGATATATATATTAAGTGAACGAACAATAAAAGGCTTACCCTTACATGGAATAAAAAATAATTTGGATAAAATCCATTCCAAATCCAAATTCAATCTGGCAATAAGAACAGATGAGTTGAATACCCTTTGAAAATTATTTCGAAAGCAGCCTCACCAAATTGTTTTGTCTTTGCATAAGGGTTCACTTTTGTCATTATTAAACTTTAGTTTACGGGGTATTTTGAATGGCGGGGGCGAAGATTATTGGGTTACTAACTCAAGATGTTAGAACACAAAATAAAAATTTTGCAATTTAAACTTCTGCTTTTTTTCTCATCAACAAACATTTTGTTTAGAAGAATAAACTATAAGCATTAGAAATTTTAAAAAAACAAATGCAGGGGTTTCTTAAAAGCGTTGAGAAGATTGCACAAAAAACCGCCCCAAATAAATTTGAGACGGTTAGTTATAATGTACTACTACTGTTATTGCCACCCCGGGTTTTGCATTAATGTAACCCCTCTGTCCTGATAAAGTTTTATTTGATCAAGAGGCAGGGGATCAAGGTAAACTTTGGGATCAGTAAAAAGACGTTGAGAGGCTGCACTGGGAGCGGGTATTATATATCCTTCCGGGGCATCGTTCTCAATTTTTACACTTGCTAATAAGCCGGGATAATTTGATCTTTTAATCCACGCACCTTTGTTAATATCCGGTTTAGCCTGGGTATCAGTGTACTCCAACTTTTTCCATCTTTTCAGGTCCTCTAAACGAAACCCTTCAAACAATAATTCTGTTCTACGTTCCCTTCTTATTTCCCAGAGTAAGGACGATACTGACTGGTCTCTTTTTGGATCATCGTAAACCTTACCAGTAATTGCTGGTTGACCCCCAACAACTTGTAACTTAGGAATATTAATACCAGGTCTTGCTCTTAAAAGATTAATTGATTTATCGAGATCTGCCTGAGTTAATAATCCTAATTCAGCAGTAGCTTCTGCATAATTTAATAAAACTTCTCCATAACGAATAACTGGTGCATCAGTTATATTAAGCTGGCCGTTACCTTCCAATCCATCTTTTAAAGCTTCATTATAGAACTTTCTTACTGCATAACCCGATGTGGAATAATTGGTAGCTATACCGGTTAAACGCAGATCAGGTGCAAAAGTTTCTGTTAATCGGGGATCTCTATCAGTCATTACATCAGCAATAGTTTTATCTCCCTTATATAAAGGAGATACCGAAATAGGTAAGCCATCTTTTGCAAGGAAAGATTCAACAGCATCTTTAGAAGCGCCGGTTTGAGGTTCTTTGTTAACATAGCTATGCAAGCTATGAGTAACGAGACCGGTTTCATATTTACGATACATTATAATTTCTTTTTTACCTGCAAGATCAAGGGAGTTAAATAAACTTCTATACTCGTCAGTAATAGAGAACTTACCCGATTTCATTATCTCGTTAGCAGCCCACTGGGCAACTTCTAAATACTCTTTAGACTTTGCCAGGTTAATATTGTGATACTTTAAAAAAGTGCCTTCAAACAGGAATATTCTCGACATAAAGGCAAGCACAACAAACCTGTTAACCGTTAAACCATCATTCCCATCACTTAAGCGAACATTCTCAGCAGCATATTTAAAATCGGACAAAACGCTATCCATTACTAAAGTTCGGGGTTGGCGGGGCTTATATAACTCTTCATCAGTAGGGGTAAGTTCTTTGCCATACCAGGGCACATCACCAAATGATTTTACCAGATCACCGTATTCCATTGCCCTAAAAAAGCGGCCAACTCCTGTCCAATGTTTTATAGCCTCTTCATCCATTGGCACTGTTTGCACTCTATTTATAAACAGGTTTGCTTTTCGTACAAATGTAAAACTCCAGCCTCCTCCAGATGTAGGAACGTTACGGGTAAACTGGGTTGGGCTGGTTGGTGCAAAGTCATCATTAAGACTTTGGGATGTAAAATACCGGCCAAATCCCGAAAAGCCAGAGGAATAACCAACAAAATAAGCAGTATAGAAACCGTATGAAAATGTTCTTACACTGTTTTCGTTAGTCCAGTATGCTTCATCTACAAATGCATCAAGGGGATAACGTTCTAAAAAATCTTTTTTGCAGCCTCCTAATATTACAATCGCAGCAAAAAGAACTGAATATATTCTATTTGTCATAATTATGTTTTTAAAGTGTTACTTGTACTCCTATAGAATATGTTTTACGATATGGATAAACCCGGCCAAAGGTGGATGTATCATTCAAACCAGCACTTGTATAATTCACTTCCGGATCAATAGGAATAGAAAGATTGTCAATGGTTAAAAGGTTTTCGCCACTAAAGTAAATGCGGGTAGTTTGTAATTTTATTTTCTTGCTAATTTTAGCCGGAAGCGTGTATCCCAAATTTATATTCTTTAACCTGGTATAAGCCATGTTGAGCAGATATTTCGTTTGTGGTAAAAAGTTTCTTGTTGCATTTGACTGAAGCTGATCTGTTGGACGTGGATAAAAAGCATTGGGATTTTCTGGCGTCCAATAATCTAATTGATGCTGATACCAGGCTTCAGCGGGTCTATAGCCAGGAATAAATACAGGACCATTTGCCCAGAACTCTCGTTTTGCTACACCCTGGATAAACAGGTTAATATCAAAACCTTTCCAATCTGCACCAAGTCTTAAACCATATTGATAACGGGGTGTAGAATTACCTATTATGTGCTGGTCTCCAGAGCTGTCAACAGTGTTTCTGCCAATGTCAATCTTGCCATCGCCATCCAGATCTTTGTACTTAATATCACCGGGGCCATAGTAGAAAGTGCTAAGTTCCCACCGGGTTTGGGTTGGTATTTCAGGTTTCATTACATATTTACCAGCTTGCACAATTAAATTCCCGCTGGCATCTGATACAAAGTCATCTTTAGTGAAGAACCTATCTGTTTCATATCCCCAAATTTCTCCTAATATTTTCCCTTCGTAATTGGAACTTATCAACTTAGTGGTATTGGCAAATTTGGTAATTTTTTCCTGAAAGTCGGATAGCAGACCTGTTACATTAAAATTCAAATTATTATTAAACTTATGATTCCAATCAATGGCTAATTCCCATCCTGTGGTTTGCATTTCGCCATAATTTTGTACAGGAGCACCGGTGCCTAATGAGGTTGGTACTGTTGCACCCGAAGTAATCATATCGCTGGTGGTTCTTTTGTACCAATCGAATGTGACACCAAGATTTTTAATCAAACGGGCATCTGCACCAAAATCAAGCGTTGTAACTCTTTCCCAACTTAAATCTGGCGAAACTAAACCGGGAGTACCTACTGTAAGCATATTAGTATTACCGATTACCCAACCTGAAAGAGAAGTATTCATAACCCTTAAAAACCGGTTTCCTCCAACTGCCTGGTTACCAATAGAACCATAGGAACCTCTGAATTTAAGTGAGGTAAGAACGGGTTTTGCGAAATCCATGAATTTTTCCTGGGTAATAGTATAGCCCGCAGAAACTGACGGAAAGAATGCCCACCGGTGATTTGTTGGGAAGAAGGATGAGCCGTCGTACCTGCCGTTTACTTCTAAAAGCAATTTGTTTCTAAAAGCATAGTTAATCCTTCCAAAATAACCTAATGTAGCCCAATGGCTGGCGCTGCTGCCTGCAAATTGATCGCCTGCAGCTAAATTAACTTCTGCCATTTGAGGGTTTAGTAAACCTCTCCGTTCTGATCTTTGAGACGTGGCTTTAAATACTTCTACATCAGTACCTGTAATAAATTTAAAATCGTGGTCGCCTAAATCTTTATTGTAAGTGGCGAATGCTTTAACAGTATTTCTTTCATTCCAGTCCGAAATATATACGGCTCTGTCGTATGTTGGGCTTGTATATTTTCCATAAGATAATTTCCCCCCACCCGACCAAAAGTCCCAAGCTGATACACTGCCACCGCTTTGGTGTTCATGTCCATTATTGTTTGCATAAGTATAATCAGCATCAAAGGTTAACCCTCTTGCAATTTTAAATGTTCCGCCTATCTGGATACGGCCCAGAGTGTTTTGTTCAGGCGTTACACTTGCTTGCTGTACCTCTGTTAATGCACTTCTAAAAGGTTTTCCCTGGTAAGTGCCGTAAGGATAAAAGGATGGCCATCTTGACAAATAATACCATGGATCATAAGTATCAGAGGAGAAATAGTAGGGTCTTAGTCTTGTTGCTCTGGATAATATTACTTTGGCCCTCGCATCTAACCAGTTGGTAACGCTGGAGGTAACGCCAAGGTTAATATTAAATCTTTCAAATTCATCCGGATTTACTTTTAAAACACCTTTTTGTCCTAAATAACCTAATCCGAGAGTATAGCCGGTTTTAGCAGTACTGCCGCTTAAGGTTATATTATGTGTTTGTTGGGGAGTCCAATCTCTCAGGTACATTTTATTAGGATCCCAGGTGCGATAGAAGAATAACCGTCCATTTCTTATTTCAAAATCCCTTCCCATTTCCATCTCATCCCCAAGGTTTTGTCCGCCATATTTTGTTTGCCATTCGCGCATTTTATCTATTGCAATCGAATCTATATTATAACCTACAGCACCAAAAACAGTGGTGTTTGGGTTAGTACGCTTCATAGCGCTTAGCGCCATTGCAGCTCCTTCGGCGCCGGAAGCTACATCAGGAACTACAGTGGGCCTGCTCCACGAAAAGTTGTTTGAATAACTAATTCTATTTCTATCAACTCCTTTTTTAGCTGTTTTCGTAGTAATTAAAATTACACCCCATGCACCGCGGGTACCGTAAATTGATGCTGAGGCAGCATCTTTCAAAACAGAAATAGATTCTATATCATCCGGGTTAATCATACGCAAATCCGGAAGTTCTACGTTATCAACAAGAATAAGGGGTTGTGCACCAGGCCCGTTTAAAGAGCCGCTAATACCTCTTAAACGAATTGCCGGGTTAGTGCCTATATCACCACTTGGGGTAGTAATGGTTAAACCAGGCACTGAGCCTTGTAAGCCACGGGCTACATCGGTAATAGGACGTGATCCTAATGTTTTTTCAACGTTCACTGTAGAAACCGCACCAGTTAGGTTAGCTCTTTTTTGGGTGCCGTAACCTACTACAACCACCTCATCTAATGTACCTGGCATTGCAACAAGCCTAACTGAAATTGTAGGTTCAGAACCAACAACTGCATCTTGTGTAGTAAAGCCTACATAAGTAAAAACAAGTCTCTGTCCTCTTGCCGCTTCGATAGTAAAATTTCCGTTCTCATCGGTTTGAGTTCGGTTTTTTGTAACGTCATTTGTAATGGTTACCCCTTTCATTGGAGTTGCATCATTATCTGCCAAAACCCTTCCTGAAATAAGATGGGATTGAGCCCAGGAAGGAGAAGAGATTAACAACAGCCAGATAAAAGATAAGGTGAAGCAAGTAAACTTTCTCATATGGATAAATATTTGATTTAAAAACTATAAAAGAAATAGATGGTACAAATTAGCAAAAGGCAGATTAGCAAAATCAGCATGATCTCTTGACACAAACTCAAAAGCAAGGTTAAGTAAAATTAGGTCGAAAATTAAAAGTTTTTATAAATAGAAGTTAAATTATTTAAAAGGGACATGTCTTTTTTCTAAAAAGCTGCATGAGCATTATACAAATTATTTGCAGGTAAACATATCTGTCCGTTGACATTAATCTTTCATTTTCGATATTTATACTCTGCCAAGCTGACACTATCCATCAATTTATCCTATTTTTGCCCTCTTAATTTTTTTTGATGGAAACTCTTGAGTTAACCAGAAAAGTGCATGCAGAACAGCGTCAAGGTGAGGCTTTTGCTCCTTTTGCTGTTGAACCAAATATTTATAAAAAGAAGTTTTACATAGAAAGCTATGGCTGCGCAATGAATTTTTCGGACAGTGAAATTGTTGCATCTATTTTAAGTAATGAAGGATTTGGTGCAACCAAACAATTTGAAGAGGCCGATCTTGTATTAGTAAACACTTGCTCAATCAGGGAAAAAGCCGAGCAAACAGTTAGAAAGAGATTAACTGAATTTAAAAAAGCCAAACAAGCCAAACCGGGAATGCTGGTAGGCATTTTAGGTTGCATGGCCGAACGTTTAAAAGGCAAACTGCTTGAAGAAGAAAAATTAGTTGACCTTGTAGTTGGCCCTGATGCATACAGAACACTTCCCGATTTAATTAAAGATGCAGAAACAGGCCAGAAAGGCGTAAATGTTTTATTAAGTCGTGATGAAACTTATGCCGACATTTCCCCTGTCCGCTTAAACAGCAATGGTGTTACCGCGTTTGTAAGTATCATGCGTGGCTGCAATAATATGTGCAGCTTTTGCGTAGTGCCATTTACACGTGGCCGTGAACGTAGTCGCGATGCTTTCAGTATTGTGAAAGAGTGCGAAGAATTATTCAACAACGGATACAGGGAAGTAACCTTGCTTGGACAAAATGTTGATAGCTACTATTATGCCCCGCCTCTCCCGGAAGAGGGGATTGAAGAAAGCCCATCCTTTTCGGAGGCGCCTTCTTCAAGGGGCAGGGGCGCTACCTTTGCCAACCTTCTCGAAATGGTAGCCAGGATAAGTCCGTTGCTTAGGGTTCGTTTCAGCACTTCGCATCCTAAAGATATTACAGATGAGGTGTTACATACAATGGCTAAGTACGAAAACATTTGCAAGTACATTCATTTGCCTGTACAAAGCGGAAGCACGAGAGTTTTACAGTTAATGAACCGTACCTATACACGTGAGTGGTATATGGCTAAGGTAAAAACGATTAAAGAGATAATGCCCGATTGCAGCATTACCAGCGATATTATTGCAGGATTTTGCACCGAAACAGAAGAAGATCACCGGGAAACATTAAGCATTTTGGAGTATAGCAAGTACGCTATGAGCTACATGTACTTTTACAGTGAAAGACCGGGAACACTTGCTGCACGTCGCTTTAAAGATGATGTTCCCTTGAATGTAAAAAAGAGAAGACTGGATGAAATTGTAAAACTTCAAAACCGCTTATCCCAGGAGAGTAACCAAAGAGATATTGGGAAAACTTTTAAAGTACTGATAGAAGGTAACTCAAAAAAAAGCGAACACGATTGGGCAGGAAGAAGCAGCCAGAACAAGGTAGTTGTTTTCTCAAAAGGAAACTATCTATCAAGCAAAGGTAATTATGCGATGGTAAAAGTACATGCTGCAACAGGCGCAACTTTAATTGGTGAAATTGTATAAATATTATTGTATGGAAAGTATATATGCTCTTTTCGATGGAGAGAAACTGGTTCCTTTCTATAATAAAATGCGTTTTATGTATTGAAGGTGTCGTACTTTTCAAACACTGGTTTAAAGAAAACTTCAGTTGTTAAGTGCGATAAGCTTATGACCATTAATCAATCTATTATAACAGGATTACTGGGTGAAATACCGTCGGATATCATTACAGTAATCGACAAAAAACTTAAAACAGCACTTTCGCTTCAATAATGGATTTACAATTAATTAAAAACCGTTTTGGAATTATAGGCAACAGCCCCGCTTTAAATCATGCCCTTAATGTGGCCGTACAGGTTGCCAACACCGATTTAAGTGTATTAATAGTGGGCGAAAGCGGCGTTGGAAAGGAAGCCTTCTCACACATTATCCATGCCTTATCTGCACGAAAACATAACTCCTTTATAGCCGTTAACTGTGGTGCTATTCCCGAAGGCACGATCGATTCAGAATTATTCGGACACGAAAAAGGCTCTTTTACAGGAGCAGTAGATAGCCGTAAGGGTTATTTTGAAACAGTGAGCGGAGGAACCATTTTCTTAGATGAAATTGGTGAGATGCCTTTAGGCACTCAGGCAAGATTACTTCGTGTTTTGGAAACAGGCGAGTTTATACGTGTAGGTTCTTCAAAGGTTCAAAAAACAGATGTAAGGGTTATTGCCGCTACCAACCGCGATCTGCTTGAGTTTACCCACAACGGCAAATTCAGGGAAGACCTGTATTACCGGTTAAGCACTGTTCCCATTCGTGTGCCTGCATTGCGCGACCGACCGGAAGATATTCTTATCCTTTTTAGAAAGTTTGTAGTTGACTTTGCCGACAAGTATAAAACAACTCCTGTACAGTTAGACGAAGAGGCTAAAAACCTGTTAATTAACTACCAGTGGAAAGGAAATGTAAGGGAGTTGAAGAATATTGCAGAACAGATTTCTGTTTTAAGCACCGAAAAGTTAATTATAGCTAAACAACTAAAGCAGTTTTTGCCTGATACAAATAATAACCGCTTACCAGTTTTAGCACATACCGCAAATCATAATCAGCACAACGGAAACGAATTTGCCAACGAACGGGAAATACTGTATAAGCTTTTCTTTGACATGAAGAAGGACGTAACTGAATTAAAAAAAATGTTTGTGGAAATCTTGCAAAATCCTTCATCGGTTAGTGCTGCCCGTGAGTCTTTATTGCATGAATACACGCCTTCCAAGGGTGAGTACGTGCCGGCACATCAGCCACCCGCTATTCATCAGTCGAATGTCATCAATCATCCTCAACCGGTTATTTATGATGATATTCACCAGCATGAAGAAGTGGATGAATCGCTAAACATTATGGATAAGGAAAAGGAACTTATCATTAAAGCTTTAAAAAAACACAAAGGCAAACGCAAAGATGCTTCAAGCGATCTGGGTATTAGTGAAAGAACACTTTACCGTAAGCTGAAAGAGTACGACATTGATGAGTGAAGTACGAAATACGAAGTCAGAAGTGGGAAACACGAGGTACGAAATAGAAAGTAAGAAATACGAAATAAAAAACACAAGTTGGAAGTAAGAAATACGAAGTTTGAAGAACGAAGTACGAAATACGAATTTAGAAATTCGAAATCAACTTTTGCAATTGAAAATAGAGTGTTGATTGTTGCGGGTTATTTTAATGAATGAAGCTGTACAACTTAAACTCCTGAATTACTGGATTATGAAAAATAAATTACTCCCTACTTCCTCCCCTTTACCTCGTACCTTAAACTTCCTATGTCGTATTTTTTCCCACTTACCTCATCCTTCGTATTTCGTACTTCGTACTTTGTATTTAAGACCTCGTACTTCGTACTTCATATTTCGTACTTCTTATTTCGTACTTCTTATTTCTGTCTTTTTTATTTCATGCAAAATTTACTCTTTTAATAATGCAACGATACCTCCCGAAGTTAAAACCATAAGAATCGGATTTATTGAAAACAAGGCGAGGTATATAGACCCGCAATTAAGTCCACGATTAACTGATAGGCTGCAACAAAAAATAAGCAACCAAACGAGGTTAACACGTACTACCAGTGATGATGCACATTACCAGGTAAACGGCTATATTTCTCAATATGATGTTGCTACATCTGGCATCTCAAATCAGCAGGCTGCTATAAGCCGTTTAACTGTAGGCGTTCATATTGTTTTCAGAGACACGTTAAAAGACTCCACTCAGCAATTTGATGTAAGCAGAAATTTTGATTTTTCTGCCAACCTTACTTTAGAACAGGCGAAAGGATCTTTAACCGAAGAAATCCTTCGCAACTTAACAGATGAAATTTTCAATCGCCTTTTTTCTAATTGGTAAGGTAATTGTATTTTCACTGTATGAACCAATCTTGCAATAAGGCGCTGCAATATCTTACCGGCAATGGCAACATAGAAGTGGTAACCATTGAAGAATTGGAGACGTTGATAAAAAATCATCCTTATTTTTCGGTTGCTCATTTTTTACTTGCCAAAAAACTCAGTAATGAAAATGACCCGCGCTTTCTGCCACAGGTTCAAAAGACTGCTTTATACTTTTCAAATCCTCATTGGCTGCACTACCAGTTAAACTATACGGCTGATGAGATCAACAAACAAATTAGGGAGGAAGATAAAGAAATAATTACACGCGATCATCCTCACCACAGTATCATTATAGATGAGGAACAATTGCAAGAGCTTACTATTCCTCAAACAGATGCAGCGTATAAAAAGGAAGATAGTTTTGAAGAACTTGCAGCTGCCCATGAAAATAAGCACCCGTTAACCACTGAATTTTCTGCTGCCGAATTGAAGGTTGAAAATAAATCTTCTGGAAATAACTTCACCTCAACTGATGAAGAAAAAAGTGATGTAGCAACAACAAATGATACAACCTTTACCCAAAACCCCGAAGTGTTGATTACTGTAAATGAAGAAAAATCAGAAGAAACAACTCCGCAGATACTTTCAACACCCATTGAAAAAGCAAATGATCTTATTGAAATAAGTGATTCGTCTAAGCAAGATGATGCAAAAGCTGTAAGCCAGCCCGAAGAAGAAATGGCTGCTCTTACCCGCGAAACAAATGAAACTACAAAGCAGTTTTTAAATGAACTTGAAAAACAGGAACCCGAAAAAGAAAGCATAGCACATACAGTCGAAGACGCAATGCCAATTGAAGAAATTTCATCATCAGTGCAACCGGCAACATTTACAGAAGCGGAAGAATCGGAGCCTGAGTATCAGGAAGAACAAACAGATGAGCATGAAGAAGCAGATGAACATGAAAAGATGTTTCGAAACATTAAGGCAATGCTCGACGCCTCTGCTAAAGAAGCAAATGCCGATACTAAAAATGCTGTTCTTCCCATTGACCCTTATTATACCATTGACTATTTTGCCTCGCAGGGAATTAAACTTGACCTTCAAAAGAACCCCGATCGGCTTGGAAAAAAAGTAAGAAAATTTACCCAATGGCTCAAGCACATGAAAAAACTCGGCCCCGAAGATGCACTTGCTTCTGAAAGCATTTCAGCTTCTGAAGTGGAAGCCCAGCGTATTGCAGATGCATCTAACACTGCCCGCGAAGTGGTTACCGAAGCAATGGCATTAGTGCTTGAAAAACAGGGAAAAAAAGATAAAGCCATTCAATTATACAGGAAATTAACTTTTTTAAATCCCGACAAAAGCGCTTACTTTGCTTCCAAAATTAAAAACTTAAACGGTACATAAGATGACGATCCTGTTCCTTATTTTAATAATTCTGGCTGCTGCAGTTCTTGGCTTTGTTATTTTGGTTCAAAACCCAAAAGGCGGCGGATTAGCCGGAAATATTGCTGGTTTTAATAGCCAGTTCATGGGTGTAAAGCAAACAACAGATGTGCTTGAAAAAGGCACCTGGATATTTGCAACAGTTATTGCTTTACTTTGCCTGTTATCGCCTTTTTTTATGACCGGCAACACCGATAACAAAAACGACATTCTTAATAAAATAAATACTAACCAGGGCACTACTGCTCCTATGCAACAACCACAGCCCGCGCCTATGCAACCCGCAGCACCTGCAACTAACCAACCAAAAAAATAACTGCATATTTTAGCATACTATATCTGCCCTGTCTATAATAAAGACAGGGTTTTTTATTTACTTTACGACAATATTTTTTATGAAAAAAGTCATCGTCTCTGTTATATTTATTGCAATAGTCATTGCTGCAATAGCTGCCTGGATTTTTATAGGGCCGGCAACATCCTTTAGCGATAAGAGAAAGTATCTTTTCATTCATTCAGGTGAGGCTGATCCGGAATTAGTAATAAATTCAGTTACTAAAGACGATATTGTAGAACATCCCGCAGCATTTGAATGGCTGGCAAACCGCTTACATCTTTGGGATAGATTAAAACCCGGCAGGTACGAAATAAAAAAGGGCGAAAGCCTGTTAACCATTGTGCGAAAGCTAAGGAACAACCAGCAATCTCCCGTAAATCTTGTTATTAATAAGATACGCACCAACGAAGATTTCGCACATCTCATTTCAAAAAATTTTGAAGCTGATTCTCTTTCTGTTGTCAGTTATATAAATAATCCCGACAGCTTAAAACAATTAGGTGTTGATGAAAATACTTTAATGACATTGGTTATTCCAAACACCTATACTATGTACTGGACAACTAAACCAGGCCGTATTTTTCAACGCTTAAAAACCGAAAAAGATAACTTTTGGAAAAAGAACGACCGTGAAAATAAAGCCGAAAGCATGGGCTTTACACCTGCCCAGGTTTATACCATTGCTTCAATTGTTGAGGAAGAAACAAATAAGCACGATGAAAAAGGGGATGTAGCAAGTGTTTACATTAACCGTTACAAAAAAGGGATGCCTTTAGGCGCCGACCCAACCATAAAATTTGCACTAAAAGATTTCAGCCTTAAAAGGATATACGAAAAACATTTGCAGGTTGCATCGCCGTATAATACTTATAGAAACAGGGGCTTACCTCCGGGCCCTATTTGCACGCCTTCTTCAAAAACAATTGATGCAGTTTTGAATGCACCTGAAACAGATTATACCTTCTTTGTAGCAAAGAGTGATTTTTCAGGTTACCATACTTTTAGCACAACTTATGCTGAGCATTTGCAACATGCAAAAGAATACCAAAGAGCACTAAACGAACTTATCCTGCGTAAACAACAGAATGCAAAAGCTGCCCTGTGATAAAGCTTGAAAGGTTAATATTACAAACACGCCCCCTTGCTTTTATCATTCATAAAAGTAAGCAAATCGTTCTTCCGGGTTTTTATGGCGTACCTTTATACGATGCATTTGTCTTCTTTCTTAAACAGGTAAATAAAGTTGGCATAAACGAAAGAGCAAAAGCCATTTCTTTCAACTTTTTAATGGCAGTGCCTGCAGCATGTATCTGCATATTTACCCTTGTACCCTATTTACCTATCTCCAAACAATTTACTAAAGAGTTATTAAGAATAACAAGAGATGTTTCTCCTAATCAAAATACGTATAAGCTCGTTAATAATTTTTTGCAGGACTTCCTAAATACACCCCGCGGTGGCTTACTTTCATTTGGTTTTTTATTGGTAATCTTTTACGCTTCAAATGCCATGCTCGGCGTTATGCGAACTTTTGATACATCCATTTACGAATATAAAAGTAAAACCAATTTTCTTAAAAAAAGGTGGCGGGCTATAAAGCTTACACTAATTTTTTTCGCGCTGATTATAGGGATGATCTTATTATTGATTGGACAAGGTTACGCTTTTGAAAAAATTATGAAATGGCTTCACATTAAAGGGATGGGAATTTTTTGGGTTAAAGTTTTACGATTGATTGTTACCAGTTCATTATTCTTCTACTCCATTTCTTTCATCTATAAATATGCCCCTTCAGTTAAGAAACGATGGCGTACTGTTTCACCCGGTTCAATCGTTGCTACAATTTTATCCATTATAACCACTATCGCTTTTTCATATTGGGTAAATCACTTTGGCAACTTCAATAAAATATACGGATCAATAGGTACGGTGCTTATATTAATGCTGTTCATTTATCTTAATTCCCTAATTCTGCTTATTGGCTTCGAGCTAAATGTTAGCATCACCTTTTTAAAAGCTGCGGCTGAAGAAAGCCGGCAAAAAGAACTGAGTAGCCTGATAGAAAAAGAAGTTTTAGAGAAATCAAAAAAATATGAATAACTCCTGCTGTCTTCTATAATTTATGTTGCATCAAAATGTGAGGTACGACTTTTGAATTCTCCTGATTATGAAAGTACCATCACCCTTTATACAAGGATCAAAAGAAGTGAATGCCGTTATAGAAACACCCAAAGGAAGCCGTAACAAATATGTATATGACGAAGAAACCGGTGGTTATAAACTTAAAAAGGCGCTTCCCGCAGGTATGGTTTTTCCTTTCGATTTTGGTTTCATTCCCGCTACAAAAGCGGAAGATGGAGACCCCATGGATATATTAGTGCTTACGGATGCACCAACGTTTTCGGGCTGTATTATTGAATGTAAAGTGATCGGCATAATAAAAGTGCAGCAGGAAAAGAAAGGCGAGGATGTTCGTAACGACCGGGTAATTGCTGTACAATTAGACTCACGGCAATATGCTTCTGTAAACAGGTTAGGAGATTTGGAAGAAGGTTTGCTGAAAGAGATCATTCACTTCTTTGCATCTTACAACAATATAACCGAAGATAAATTCATTCCGCTTGGAAATGACGGAGCTTCAGAGGCAATCCGCTTAATAGAAAAAAGCATTCAGACGGCCACCGAACAATAGTTATTGCAGACATAAAAACATTCCTTCTATGAAATTAAGTGAGAACTTGCAAAAAAAGCTAAGGAAGATTTATGAACCTTCTGCAATGGTTGAGTTAACATACAAGGGTTACGATCTGGGTGTTAAAACAGATGAAGATGGAAACGCTATCTTATTATTTATAGGCAAAAAAACTGAACAGGGAACCATTAAAGGTGAGCGCTATGCACGCACTTTAAAAAAAGACCGCGAAGGAAAAATCTTTAAAGATCACTGGGAGTTGAAAGGGAAAGCGAGTTGAAGTAGGAAATACGAAGTACGAAATAAGAAATACGAAGTACGAAGTACGAAATACGAAGTACGAAATAAGAAACCTTATGACTTTTTGACCCAATGACTAATAACTTAACCTGATGACCAAATGACTTAACCCAATGACTAAAGGTTTAAAACAACTTCGCAAACTCAATCGCCAATCGCTCTCTTGTTAATTGGGTTGAATAAAACTGCTTATACTTTTTTGCATTATTAACAAACATAGATGCAGGTATAGCGCCGCTTGTCCATTGCTTATCAATCATTGGGCAATAATACTGGGGGTTTGTTTCATTTAAATAAACAATTTCACCTTTATAACCCTTCTTTTTTACAAAGGCTGTTAATTGCTTTGGATAAGAATCTGGAAAATCAAGGCTTACCAGTACAAATCTTACAGGCCTGGCTGAAGTTGCAATAAGACTGTCAAAATAGGGAATTTCTCTTATGCAAGGCCCGCACCACGAAGCCCAGAAGTTTACAATCAATGGCATAGTGCTGGTATCTATCAATGCCTTTACATCTTTTATAGAAACCTTTTTTATAATTGCCGCATTTGCTGGTTTCACTTGTGCCTCCGAAACCAATCCTGTCATAATTGAAACTGTAATCAAGAGTATCTTTTGCATCATCCTTAATTTACTTATTATTTAATTCTTCATTTATAATCCCCACTCGTGGTAAAGATGGCTCATCTTATCTTGCGATAACGACGGTTGTTTATAATGACCCGCTAAATTCTTCTGACGGTAAGCCTCGTACAAAGTAACACCACATGCAACAGAAATATTAAGGCTTGAAATCATTCCAACCTGCGGAATTACAAAACTGCCATCTGCAAACTTTTGTATTTCGTCGTTCACTCCATAACATTCATTACCAAAAACCAATGCTATGCTTTCTAAAAAATCAACTTCATATAAACTTACAGACGAAGCAGCAAGACGGGTTGTTAATATTTTTGAGTAATTCTTTTTTACCTCTGCAAAACATTCTTCTGCATTTGTAAACTGGTACGTTGTAATCCACTTATTAGCGCTTCTGCTACTTTTAAAACCCCATTTTCGATGCAGGGGAATACGGGTATTTAAAATATATACCTCCTGTATTCCCACGGCATCGCAGGTTCGCATAACAGCAGATACGTTATGCGGATCAAAAACGTTCTCTAAAACAACGGTTAAATTGCTTTGCCGTTTGTGTATAACAGATAGTAATTTTTCTTTTCGTTCAGGTGTCATCTTATATAATTCTGCACAAAAAATTAAATGCTTCAGCAACAGTTCGAAAAAACAATTTTAGATAAAGCTTTAAAATAAATGCCTGTAACTATTCATCCCTTTGCAAAATAAATTATATTTATTGTTTAACTTCTCCTTTCTAAAACAACATTTCTTATGAAATATCCGGCTTTAAAAAATTATATCAATGGTTCATTCACCTCATCAAAATCTGCACGAACACTACAGGTTATCTCGCCTGTTGACGGAACTTTTTTAACTGACGTTCCTATGTCAAACAACGAAGATTTGCATGAGGCCGTAGAAGCTGCAAGAGCCGCCTTTCATAAATGGAGTAAAGTACCCATTAAAGAAAGGGTGCAGGTTTTTTTCAGATATAAGTTTTTATTAGAAAAAAAATTAGATGAACTGGCAAAGCTGTGCCAGGAAGAAAACGGGAAAACATATAGCGAGGCAGTTGCTGAAATAGAAAAATGTATTGAACTAACAGAGTTTGCCACCTCGCTTCCTCAATTAGTTACCGGCGAAGTGTTGGAAGTAAGCAAAGGTGTTGAATGCCGAACCGAGCACGTGCCACTGGGTGTTGTAGCCTCGATTGTTCCTTTTAACTTTCCCAGCATGGTTCCTAACTGGACGATACCAAATGCCATTGCGTTAGGTAATTGTATGATCATGAAACCTTCGGAGAAAGTTCCCATCAGTTGCGGCCGTATCGCTGAATTATTGAAAGAAGCAGGCTTACCCGATGGTGTATTCAACGTAGTTCATGGCGATGTTGAAATTGTTGAGGCTATTTGCAATCATCCCGGTATTGAAGCGGTTTCGTTTGTTGGCTCAACTAAAGTTGCCAGGCTCGTTTACCAGAGAGCTACCAATAATTATAAAAGATGTTTAGCCCTCGGCGGAGCAAAAAATCATTTGATGGTGATGCCTGATGCTATCCCCGGCATGACTGCACAAAATGTTGCTGCAAGTATGAGCGGATGTGCGGGTCAGCGTTGCATGGCAGCAAGTGCAATGGTTGGTGTAGGCAACATTGATCATATTATTGATAAAATTTGCGAGGAAGCAAAGAAGTTTGTTCCCGGAGAAAATCTGGGAGCGGTTATAAATAAAGAAAGCAAAGAACGCATTGAAAAATATATAACAGAAGCCGAGCAGCAAGGCGCTAAAGTATTGGTTGACGGACGGGGAGCCCAAGTAGATGGTAAAGAAAACGGCACCTACGTTGGACCAACCGTTATTGATTATGTAAAGCCTGAAATGAGTGTTGCCAAAGAAGAAATTTTTGGCCCTGTTATCAGCATCATGCGCACCAGAACAGTGGATGAAGCTTTGGCTATTGAAAATGCAAACCCTTATGGAAATGCTGCCTCGGTATTTACACAAAACGGAGGTGTTGCCCGGTATGTAATAGACAGGGCAAGCGCAGGAATGATTGGCGTGAATGTAGGCGTACCTGTACCACGGGAGCCCTTCAGTTTTGGCGGATGGAATGAAAGCAAGTTTGGCGTAGGTGATATTACCGGTAAAAGTTCTATTGAATTTTGGACGAAGCTAAAGAAGAGCACGGTTAAGTGGAATGCAGAAGCGGGGGTTAATTGGATGAGTTAATCTGAACCGGGATTTATGAGATTATTGGATTATGGGATAAACTGGATGACACAGTTTGTGATATTTATTATTCGATGAAACTTGAGGTACTAATTTGGCACCTCAAAATATTTCCAATAATTCAAGTGAAAGTTGAAGGGGACAGAAAGTAATGCTGGATGAAGACCTTGCCTTACTATATCAGGTAGAAACAAAACAATTAAAGAGACAGGTAAGAAGAAATATTCACCGTTTTCCCGAAGATTTCATGTTTGACTTGACAAGTAAAGAAAATCAAAACCTAAGGAGCCAATTTGGCACCTTAGAACAGGGGCAATATTCTAAATATCCACCTTTTGCTTTTACCAAACAAGGCGTATCCATGCTTTCTGGTGTTTTGAATAGTCTGGTTGCCATTCAGGTTCACATACAAATCATCAGGATTTTTACAAAGATGAGAGAATTGTTATTGACTGATAAAGACATATTACTAAAGCTTGAAAAGATGGAACAGGACGTAAAAGAAAATAAACAGGATATAGCAAAAATTTTTGAGGCACTGAAACAATTGCTCAATCCTCCAAAACAAAAGAGAAGAATGATTGGTTTTAAACAGAATGAAGAAGAGTAAAAATTTAATTTTAAAAAAGAACAACTTTAATTATCCGCTATGCTTGAAACACTCTTACATAAGAAAACAGAAACCGAAGAAATTATACAAGACAACCTTGATTACACCTTGTTCTCGTGGAGCAAGCAAAAAGGGATAAACCCTATTGCTGTAAAATATGGCGAGGGTGTTTACTTGTACGACTACGAGGGTAAGCGGTACATAGATTTTTCTTCGGGACTAATGAATGTAAACATTGGTCACGGTAACCAAAGGGTAACAAGAGCCGTTGCAGATCAAATGCAATTGGTAAGTTATGTTACACCCAATTGCGTTACAAAGGTTCGTGGAGAGTTGGGTAAAAAGTTAGCTGAAATTTGCCCGGGTAATTTGAACAAAGCATTCTTTACATTATGTGGCGCATCTTCTATCGAGAATGCAATTAAGCTTGCAAGGTTATATACCGGAAGGCATAAAATACTAAGCCGCTATCAGTCGTATCATGGTTCTTCCAATGGTGCTATGACGGCAAGTGGCGATCCACGTAAACTTCCCGTTGATTCTCAGCAGGCGCCAAACTTTGTGCATTTCGATCTTCCTTATGCTTATCGTTGGGAATATGGTGAAGAGAACCTGTTGAAAGAAGCAGTTGCCCAATTAGAGCGTGTGATTGCTTATGAAGGACCGGCAAATATTGCAGCAATTTTATTGGAAGGCGAATCGGGATCATCGGGTTGTTTAAAGTACCCCGTAGGATATTTAGCGTATGTTAGAGAAGCATGTAATAAACACGGCATTTTATTAATTATAGATGAAGTAATGAGCGGCTTTGGCCGTACCGGTAAATGGTTTGGGTTTGAGAACCATGATATTGTTCCGGATATGATAGCAATGGCAAAGGGACTTACTTCGGGCTACTTACCGTTTGGCTGTTTAATGGTAAGCGATAAGATCGCTGCAAAGTATGATGATAATCTGCTTGCCTTAGGCCTCACCTATTCTGCCCATCCTGTTGCCTGTGCTGCAGCTCTTGAAGTTCTAAACATTTACGAAGATGATAACCTGATTGGTAATGCACATGCAATGGGTAAATATATTGATATAAGGTTGGAGGAGATGAAGGCGAAACACCCCAGCATCGGCGATTGCAGAAACACCGGCTTGCTTGGTTGTATTGAACTGGTAAAGAACCGGGAAACAAAAGAACCAATGGCACCCTTTAATGCAAAGCCTAATGACATGATGGTAATGAATAAAGTGGCCGCTAAAATAAGAGAGTTAGGTATGTACACCTTTGTACGATGGAGCTATATTTTTATTGCTCCGCCTTTATGCATTAAGAGAGAGGAAATTGATGAAGGGTTGGAAATTATTAGTGAGGCTATTAAGATTGCGGATGAAAATGTCTGAACCTGGATTTATGGGATTAGTTGGATTAGGAGGAAATCAGGAACTTTATGAAGTTTTGTAACAAAAACTAATTATAACTTTTTCAGATTCATATTTACTAAAAAGAGAACCGCCACAACTTATACTTGTACGAACAGGAAATATTTCAAATTATGCGCTTCTAAAGTTATTTAAACAAACCAAAAATAAAACTGCAGAGTTACTACAAGAGGCTTCATTGATTGAAATCCATATTAGTGAAATTATTATTCATAGCTCAAATGAGATCGCATGAACGTTGAAAGCAATAAACCCAACACATCTCTCTACAGCGAAGACCTCGCCCCTGTTCCTATAAACAAGCGAACATGGAACACCTGGAACTATGCTGCATTATGGATAAGCATGAGTTTGTGCATACCAACTTATATGCTTGCAAGTAGTTTAATTGGCGGCGGCATGAACTGGTGGCAGGCAATACTTACCATCTTTTTAGGCAACACAATTGTGCTGATACCCATGATATTGAACGGGCATGCAGGAGCAAAATATGGAATACCATTCCCGGTGCTTGCAAGGGCAAGCTTTGGAGTAAGAGGAGCAAACATACCCGCAATATTAAGAGCCATTGTTGCTTGCGGATGGTTTGGCATACAGGCATGGATCGGGGGTTATGCAACGTACTTAATGATGCGCTTGTGGATACCTTCAATTGAAAGTTTACCACAGGTATTTCCTGCTTCGTGGACGTTACAAACCGGCCCTGCAATATGCTTTTTTTTGTTCTGGCTGCTTAACATGTTTGTTGTTTACTTAGGCGTTGAAAGCATCAGGAAATTACTTGTGTTTAAAGCATTTTTTCTGCCTATTGCTGCATTAGCTTTATTATTTTGGGCTATCAATGCAGGAAATGGTTTGGGGCCAATATTAAATCAACCTTCAAAGTTTTCAACCAATGGAGATTTTTGGAATTTCTTCTTCCCTGCATTAACAGGAATGGTTGGATTCTGGGCAACCTTATCCTTAAACATTCCCGACTTTACCCGCTATGCAAAAAATCAAAAATCACAAATAAACGGGCAGATCATCGGGCTTCCCCCATCCATGACATTGTTCTCCTTTATAGGTGTTGTAGTAACTTCTGCAACCGTTATTATCTATGGAGAAACTATTTGGGATCCATTAGTTTTAGCAGGAAAATTTACAAGCAAACTATTAGTGAGCATTGCAATGATAGCAGTTGCAATCTCTACCTTGGCTACTAACATTGCGGCCAATATTGTAAGCCCTGCAAACGACTTTGCAAACCTTGCTCCACGTAAAATTAACTTCAGAACGGGCGGTTTAATTACAGGCATCATCGGCATCCTTATCTTTCCCTGGAAGTTAATTGCCAATCCGAATGGTTATATATTTACATGGTTAGTAGGGTACTCAAGTTTGCTTGGTCCTATTGGCGGAATAATGATAGCTGACTATTATTTCATCTGTAAGCAAAAGCTGCAAGTAGATGACCTGTATTCGTTAAAGGGACAATACACTTTTACTAACGGCTTCAACACCAAAGCAATTATAGCACTGTTGCTTGGCATACTTCCCAACATTCCCGGCTTTTTAACTACCATTGGAATTATAAATAAAGATGCGATTTGGTCGTGGGTTTCTGACATATATCATTACGCCTGGTTTGCGGGATTTATAGTTTCGGGATTGGTATACTTGTTACTGTCGGGAACCAAGATTAATGCGATTAGTAAGGATTATAATGAAATGAGGATTGATTCGGATAACAGGAATGTTGCAACCACTTCTATTTCATAAAGTGCTACTTAATGATAAGATGTAAAAAACTATTGATCAACTAAAAATATAAAGCCTCGGTGCGAACACTAATTAAGAAAGGAAGAATTATAACAGCAACGGATGATTATGTTGCCGATATTTTAATTGAAGGTGAAATAATTAAGGCTATTGGAAGAGATATGGCCATACAAGTTGATGAGTTAATTGATGCAACAGGCATGCTTGTGTTTCCTGGTGGAGTTGATCCGCACGTCCATTTGGAAATGCCATTCATGGGAACATTTAGCAGTGATAGTTATGAAACCGGAACACGCGCTGCTTTGTTTGGCGGAACCACCACTGTTATAGATTTCATTTTACAGAAGCAAGGCAATTCTTTAAGAGCAGCCTTTAATGAATGGAGCGGCAGAGCTAATGGTAATGCTGTTGGCGACTATAGCTTTCACATGGCTGTTACCGATTTTAATGATAATACTAAAGGTGAGATAAAAGAGATGATAGAAGAAGGAATTACTTCTTTCAAAACATTTATGGCATATAAAGGTGCGTTGATGATTGATGACAGGCAGATGATTGGTTTAATGGAAGAAGTAAAGCAACAAGGCGGAATGGTAACAGTGCATGCAACCAATGGCGATATGATTGATTACCTTGTACAAAAGCATAGGTTGGAAGGAAAGCTGTCTCCCTTGTATCATTACTTATCTCAGCCTGAAGTTACAGAAGCCGAAGCATCAGAACGCTTTGCTGATATGTCTCATTATACAGGTTGCCCCGGCTACATTGTTCACCTTACATGCGAAGGTGCATTGAATGCAGTACGTAATGCAACCAGAAGAAATCAAAAAATTTTTGTTGAAACATGCATCCAATATTTAGTTTTAGATGCCTCTTTATATGAGAAAGATTTTGATGGAGCTAAATGGGTGATGAGTCCCCCCCTCCGCGAAAAGAAAGACCAGGCAACACTTTGGGCAGGAATAAATCAAGGATTGGTACAGGTAGTGGGTACAGACCATTGCCCTTTTAAGTGGGAGCAGAAGCTGATTGGGAAAGATGATTTTTCGAAGATACCCAACGGTCATCCTGCAATAGAACACAGAATGGAATTGTTATTTAGCGAAGGCGTTGCTAATGGAAAAATCAGTTTGAATAAATATGTTGAAGTAACGAGCACAAATCCTGCAAAAATATTCGGCATGTTTCCTAAAAAGGGGACCATTGCTGTTGGTGCAGATGCAGACATTGTAATCTTTGACCCCAATGTAAAGCATACCATTTCCGTTAATACCCATCACATGAATACAAATTATTCTGCTTATGAAGGATGGGAAGTGAAGGGGAAAGTGAAGACAGTTTTATTAAGAGGAGCCACTGCGATAGATAATAATCAATGTTTAATTGATAGAGCTTATGGACAATTCGTGAAGCGGAATAAGGTAAAGTGGTTTATATAATTTAGAATTATGAATTAAGAATTATGAATGAGGGAAGAGGAAAAGTAAGTGGAATAATTTAGAATTGTGAACTATGAATTATGAATGAGGGAAGAGAAAATATTGTTGTTTCTAAATCTTATGCTTTTGCATTAGATATCATCAACCTCTATAAATTTCTTATTTCGTCTCCTAAAGAATACGTGTTATCAAAACAACTTTTAAGAGCAGGGACATCGATTGGTGCAAACGTGAATGAAGCCATATCAAGTGAAACAAAGAAAGACTTTGTTCATAAGTTAGGAATTGCTTTAAAAGAAGCAAGAGAAACAGCGTACTGGATAAATCTTCTGAAGGATAGCAACTATATAAGCCAGGAAGATTTCAATAAGAACATCAATCAATGCAATGAACTGATTAGAATTATTAGTAGCATCATTATAACGACTAAAGAAAAGTACCTCAACTAAACATTCATAATTCATAATTCTACATTCATAAATTATAACCATGTCCCGAATAATTAAATCCGGCCTCATACAAATGAGCCTGCCAAAAACAGAAGGTGAAGGAACCATTGAAGAAATTAAGGAAGCAATGGTGCAGAAACATATTCCGATGATTGAAAAAGCAGGTAAGCAAGGCGTGCAGATACTTTGCTTACAGGAGATATTCAATACACCTTACTTCTGCCCCGGCCAGGATAAGGCATGGTATGCATCAGCAGAAGCTGTTCCCGGGCCAATTGTAGAGCGCATGGCCGAATATGCGAAGAAGTATAACATGGTAATGATCGTTCCTGTTTATGAAAAGGAACAGGCCGGTTTCTTATATAATACGGCTGCTGTTATAGATGCTGATGGAACTTACCTCGGTAAGTATCGTAAAAATCATATCCCGCATACATCAGGTTTTTGGGAAAAGTTTTTCTTTAAACCCGGAAACTTAGGCTATCCTGTTTTTCAAACGAGGTATGCAAAGGTTGGAGTATATATTTGTTATGACCGCCACTTCCCTGATGGTGCAAGAGTGTTGGGTTTGAACGGAGCAGAAATAGTATATAATCCTTCCGCAACAGTTGCAGGATTAAGCCAATACTTATGGAAACTGGAGCAACCTGCTCATGCTGCTGCCAATGGTTACTTTATGGGTTGCATCAATCGTGTAGGTGAAGAAAAGCCCTGGAACTTAGGAAGGTTCTATGGCACATCATACTTTGTTGACCCGCGTGGACAAACAATAGCCCAGGCTTCAGAAGATAAAGACGAATTGCTGGTGGCCGAGTTTGATTTGGATATGATTGAAGAAGTGAGAAACACCTGGCAGTTCTTTAGAGATAGAAGACCTGAGACTTATGAGAAGTTGGTAGAGTTATGAGTTTAGAATTATGAGTTATGGGTGTTTTATAGTTCTAATTATGAATTATGAGTGAAGGGAAAAACAAACAAAGTATAATTGCAGGGAAGGCTTATGGCTCTGCATTAGAAATAATAAAACTTTATATACAACTAACTGGAGAAACAAAAGAGTATGTCCTTTCTAAACAATTACTAAGAGCAGGAACTTCAATTGGAGCAAATGTTAATGAAGCAGTATCAAGTGAATCTAAACGAGATTTTGTTCATAAATTAGGTATCGCATTGAAAGAGGCAATAGAAACAACTTATTGGTTAAATTTATTAAAAGATAGCAACTATATAAACACTAATAGTTTTAACAACTTAAATAATAGTTGTTCTGAAATAATTAGAATTTTAGGTTCTATGATGTTTTGTATGGGTAAAAAAGGTTAGTGTCATTTAGTTAAGAAAAACTTCCACGCAAAGACGCAAAGGAATACAACGCAAAGAGGCAAAGAAGAAAAAAACCTTTTATAACAAAAGATAAAAACACTTGGGCTTCTTTGCGTGAAACTCTTAGCGCCTTTGCGTGAAATAAAGGTGTCGCTATTAAAGAAACAATAAATATTTGCCGTCATAGAACCGAATTTTATCAAGCATCATCTTAACAACTAAAGAAAGATATTTTAAATCGAAGAGTTCAGAGATATGACTTTACACTCATAACTCATAATTCATAACTCTAAACTTATCACATGTCAATCCTAAACAATAGATTATCCTCGAAACAATACGCCGTCAGCTTTGCTGACATCCATCCGCCTTTTGAAACACATGATGCTGCTTTAGTGGAAGCTAACCGTTGCCTTTTCTGCTACGATGCGCCCTGCATGAAATCCTGCCCAACAAGCATCAATATACCAAAATTCATTAAGCAGATTTCAACAGAGAATATTAAGGGTTCAGCAAAGACAATTTTGTTATCTAACATATTTGGGGCGGGGTGTGGTAAGGTATGCCCGGTAGAGAAGTTATGTGAAGGTGCATGTGTTTATAACTTCCTGGAAGAACCTCCTATTCCTATTGCCAAACTTCAGCGTTACTCAACTGAAAAAGCTATTAAAGACAAATGGAAACTGTTTGAACGCAAACCGGCAAATGGTAAAAAGGTGGCTATTGTTGGTGCTGGTCCGGCAGGACTTTCATGTGCTCATGTGTTAAGTCGTGAAGGGGTTGATGTAACGGTATATGAAAAAGAAAGTAATGGTGGGGGATTGATGACATACGGTATTGCAGCATATAAAGTAACACCGGAGTTTTGTGAAGATGAAGTTGAATATATTTTATCATTAGGCGGTATTGAAGTAAAGTATAACCAGGAGTTAGGCAAGGACATAACACTTGAAGAACTTACAAAACAATACGATGCTGTGTACCTTAGTATCGGCGTTGGACTAACAAGAAACTTAGGCATCAAAGGTGAAGAACTTGAAGGTGTTGTTGATGCAATTGACTTCATCTATCATTTAAGGGATAAAGGTTACAGCTATGTTCCTGTTGGTGATAATGTTGCTGTTATTGGCTTAGGTATGACAGCTATTGATGCTGCAACGCAGGCTAAACGCTTAGGTGCATCAGAAGTAACCATTGTTTATCGCCGTACCCATGCTGAAATGCCTTGTACACAGCATGAAATGGATATTGCATTCTTAGATGGATGTAAAATAAGATGGCTATCAGCACCTAAAAAAATCAATGGTCATAAAGGCAAGGTAACCGGACTCGAATGCACAGTAATGGAACTTGGAGAACCAGATGCTTCAGGCCGGCGCTCTCCTATTGAAACTAAAGAGATATTTACATTAGATGTAGATATGGTGATTAAAGCAACCGGTCAAATACCATTTATTAAAATAGTTGAAGAAAACGAACTCGAAAATAACTCCGGGAAACTAATCATTACCAAAGATGGACGAACAAATGTTCCCAAAGTATTTGCCGGTGGAGATGCTGTGAATGGTGGTAAAGAGGTTGTAGATGCAGTGCAGGCAGGGAAAGATGGAGCGAAAGGGATACTTGAATTTCTTGGTGTTTGGGAAGCTATTATTGAACCTGTTTACGATGATGCAGTTGTTGCAGAGAAGGCAGTGTGATTTTTCACGCAAAGACGCAAAGGAATACAACGCCACGAAACAAAGAAAAAAAATCTTTTATAGCATAACATAAACTTTGCGCCTTTGCCAACTTAGCCCTTTGCGTGAAACCAACAACCATGACAGAAAATGAAATCGCCAAAGTAGCCGTAAACATTTGTTTCAAAATACACACCCAATATGGACCGGGCTTATTTGAAAGTGTATACGAAGAAATATTCTGCTATGAGTTTACCAAGACTGGAATTCCGTTTTATAAACAACATTCAATTCCATTAGTTCATGAAGAGATAAGAATGGATGCAGGTTTCAGAGCAGATGTTTTGATTGAAAATAAAGTGATAGTAGAATTAAAATCTATTGAAGCATTAGCGCCGGTTCATTACAAACAAGTGCAGACTTATTTGAAACTAACAGGATGTAAATTAGGATTGCTTGTAAACTTTAATGTGGCACTTATAAAAGAAGGTATTCATCGAATAGTAAATCATTTATGATTAAATATTGCTCGCAAAGACGCAAAGAAAAGACAACGCCAAGTTGCTAAGAACAAAACACAATCCTTTGCGCCTTTGCTTACTTAGCGCCTTTGCGTGAAAAAAATAAACCACATGGCAAACTTACATACCAACTTCCTCGGCATAAAATCCCCTAACCCATATTGGCTTGCCTCCGCACCGCCAACAGATAAAGCCTACAACGTACTACGTGCCTTCGAAGCCGGCTGGGGTGGCGTGGTTTGGAAAACTTTGGGAAGCCAGGTAAAGAATGTAAGCAGCCGTTACTCTGCCGTCAACTTTGGCGGACAACGGGTGATGGGCTTCAACAACATCGAACTCATCAGCGACCGTCCGCTCGACATTAACCTTAAAGAAATTCGTGAAGTACTCAAAGAATTTCCCGACCATGCAATGGTTGTTTCGCTCATGGCGGACAACGATAAAAACAGTTGGCACGAACTCATAAAAAAGGTGGAGGACACCGGCGCACATGGGCTCGAACTCAACTTCGGCTGCCCGCACGGCATGACCGAACGTGGCATGGGCGCTGCCGTTGGTCAAGACCCTGAAATTGCACGCATGGTAGTTGAGTGGGTCATGGAAGCCGCTACCATACCCGTTATCACCAAGCTTACGCCCAACGTGCATAGCGTGGTTCCTGCGGGAAAAGCCGTGGTGCAAGCCGGCACCAATGCGCTGTCGCTCATCAATACCATACAGTCCGTTACAGGTATTGACCTTGACACGTTTGTGCCCAACCCTTACGTTGCCGGCAAGAGTGTTTTTGGTGGTTATTGCGGTCCCGCCGTTAAGCCGATTGCGCTAAAGTTCCTTGCCACTATCAGTCAAAATGAGGTCACCAATAAAGTACCCATCAGTGGCATTGGCGGCATCAGCACGTGGAAAGATGCCGTTGAATTCATGCTGCTCGGAAGCACCAGCGTGCAGGTTTGCACCGCCGCCATGAAGCATGGCTTCCGCATCATCGAAGACCTGTGCGAAGGCATGAGCAACTGGATGGACGAAAAAGGTTTTTCCACCACCACCGATTTCATTGGCAAGAGCGTGCCCACCCTCACTCATTGGGAAGACCTCGACATCAACTACCACCACATCGCCCACATCAACCAAAGCAAGTGCATCCACTGCGGTCTCTGCTACATTGCCTGCGAAGACACGTCGCACCAATCCATTGCCCTCCAATACGGCAAGCCCTACAACACCTACACCATCAAAGAAGAGGAATGCGTAGGCTGCAACCTCTGCCAACTCATGTGCCCCGTCACCGATTGCATCACCATGGAAGAGCACCGCATAGCCCCGGAGTATGTGAATTGGAAAGATTATCAAAGGCTTGGGCTGCCGTTGAATGACCATTAGGCGCCATCTTGAGTGTTGAATGTTGAATGAACAACGTCATTGTAAGGCACGAAGCAATCCCCTGAAGTGACGTGGTGATGGTGGGCTGTTAAGTAGCGAGTTGCTGACGAAGTATCACACGCTGTTTTTGCAAGATTATTTTTATGGTACCAGCAGAAGTGGTATTATTGAACTCGGTTGCGTCGCACACTTTGAAGGAAGTTTTTCATAGCATCTGTAATTAGACTTAGAGAAGCATTCAAGATAACTTATACTAAAGACAATTAAGGAATATCAACAATGGTCGGAAAAATTAGCTGGTATGATATAGTAGATTTGTTAGGAAACGCCAAAAGAAATGTTGTATTGATAATGCCAGCTATACATGAAGAATGGGTAACAGCAATCCAAGAAAATGAGCACATTCATCAACTAACTCTCAAGATTTGTATTGATAATAATGAAGATGTTATTCGAAAAGGATATGGTTCAGTGAATAGTTTAATGAAATTAAAAGAACTTAATGCTGATATAAAAGAATGTGATGGACTTCGGGTAAACTTTATAAACATAGATAATGAAGGATTTTGTCTGTTCATGGAAAGCAGGATTGTTGCCGGAAACCCAGAGGGTTATAATACGATTGCTGTGGATAACAACGCTGCTCAAACAATTATCAATCAGTTTTTCCCTGAATTAATATCAAGCGATTCATTCGAAGATGTTGAAATTCTTTCTATTCCATTAGTTGAAGAAAAAGCTAGAGTTGTTAAAGAATCAATTGACAAAAATCCACCGTCTGAACCAGATTTAAGAAGACAGATAAATACTTACACTACTTTATTTCAATATGCAGAAATTCATTTTGAAGGAGCCAATCTTCAATCAAAAACCATCACTATACCACCAACGGCTTTACCTTTTAAAGATGCGGAATTAAAAAAGCGAATGAGAACACGCTTCAACCTTTTTACTAAAGAGCAAACAGATAAATGGGAAACACTTTTGAATATGAAGCAAAAAGTTGAGGAGCTACGTGATAAATATCTGACCCCATGCAAGTTGAAGAGAGACAGAAGTATTTTAAGAAAGGAAGAGAAATTGGCTTTTGTGAAAGAGTATCAGGAATTGAAGAATGCTTCAGAAGAAGCTATTAAAAAAATTACAGATGCCGTTCAGTCAGCCATTAACGAATCAAAAAAAATATTAAAAAATGAGTTGACATCTTTTCTTACGAGTAATGAACCTGAAGCTGTAGCAGATAGCGACGATGATAAAAATAAAAAAGAATTGATTGATGACTATGTGAATAAAATTATTGTACAAACTAACATCCCTACAGCACATTCATTGGTAAAGAATATTAGACTTGAAATACAATATGCTGAACTGACCATTGAAGATTTAAATGACAAACCATTTTTGGAATGGTTTAAAGAAAAAGGTTTGATTAATGATGTTAATGGAAAATCATTGGCTGATTTTAAAAAGGCATTTGAGATAAGGAGATGAAAATAATTTTTAAGAAAAGATTAAAATGGTTAATTAGTGCCTAATAATTGATTGAATTCCATTTGCTTTTTTAAAATATTACTGTACTCCCTTGACATTTTTTTATACAAATCAACTTTCTCTGTCTCTAAATCCTCTATATTCTTCCCATTTTGTATTTGATTTAAAACATCATTAATTATATCTGCTTCATCATCCGGAACAAAGTGGTCAAGTGATGAATAGACTAAACTTAACTTGTCTAACTCACTTTTTGGAAGATTTTTTTTTATTTTGGGCAAAACCATTGCAAAAGCCTTTTTGATATCATCTTTTGAATTTTTTAATAATGAAACTTTTCGAGCAATTCCCTCATCCTCAATACTAACCACATCTATATAATCAGAAATTATTAATTGGTTAGCTTTTAAATTATTACTATAATTTTTTATTTCAACTGTGGTATTACTTTTCTTATTATTTGTTTTGTCTTTTAATAAAAAAATTAAAAACATAATTGCTGCACCAATTAAAATATAAGTCATAAAATGATTTTTTATGAAAAAAAAGCTATTATGAAAATAATAAACTTTAATATAATGGGTTTATTTTCTTTTGAATGATAGATTTATCATGGAATATTTTGTGCTATATTAATCAAGAAATTAAAACTGTTATGAAGCCTATTGTAAATATATTATTGTTTTTACTTTCACTAATTTTATCGCTTGCAGTAGTATGGGGTTTTAATGAATTGATAGGCTTAATACTTCATTATATGGCTGCCTTAACTTTATTGTTGTTTTTAGCTGCTGTAATGTTTGGATGTGTTGTTGTCGTAGTTTTGGTTCACATAGTAAGTAGATTTGGATTATTTATTTCATCCATTAATCCATATAAGAAAGCTACAAAGTGGATAGTTACACCTATAGCAATCTTGTATGGACTTATGACGTTTTTTTTGCATTTAAAAAAGGATTTTTGATAGGTATTATTTCAATTTTGTTTTCCCGCTGCCGCCTAGTTGATTTATACACTTAATTATCGGGATACTAAAGAAAAAAGTAGCAAAAAAATAATATTCTCTTATCAAAGAAATTAACAAAAAATCTAAAGGCACGCTTGTACATTTTATATTTTATTCAGCAAATAATATGGTAAGTATAGAATTTTTTTCTGCATCAAATAGTATCAATTATGGAGTTCATTAACTTTCAAAACGATTTAAAGTATTATATCAACACTGTTCTTCTTGACATTATAGAGCTTGAAAAAATCGGAGATAGAATTGCTGATGAAGAATTTGAAGAGTTCCAAAAGAATGGGAATCCATGTCCAACACCAACCACAGACCCGCTTGGTTATGGTTATGAACCTCATCAGTTTGTCCCATCAAGATGTACAATTCCTATGTGTATGATTTGCTTCTCCGTTATGGATTTTATAGGGTCAATCATAGTCGACGACATCAGACCTTCAACTACTGAATATCGGATTAAGCAGTTTATGAAACATTCCCAGTTGTTTTTCAAAAGCCTTGCAAATAACGAGGATTTAAAGACCCC
>JAABUN010002458.1_pt1 | contig 32895 bp, 18 predicted proteins | sample 5559311 | NCBI WGS metagenome assembly JAABUN01 (sample SAMN10711877, study PRJNA513370) | rock metagenome | isolation source: Antarctica rocks | place: Antarctica: Victoria Land, Siegfried Peak sud | reverse complement strand
GCCTCTCCTTGGTTATAAGGAATGTGGATAACTTTTGGCACACTACATTTTCAGCTACCTTTAAACATCAATTCGCTACCAGAGCAGGTTTTAGAGGATAGATAGCTTGTTAAATGTCAAACTTGAGGGAAAGAGCTATTGCAAAACATTGCCAATGGGGATGAAATAGCCTTTAAGGTTATCTATGACCGTTACCATCAATTTTTAGGGTCTTACATTTACCAGCTTACCCGTTCTATGAGTGAAACGGAAGAGATAGTGCAGGATGTTTTTTTAAAACTTTGGATGACGCGTGAAGCAATTAATTCTGTTGAAAATCTAAAATCTTATCTTTTTATAATTTCAAAGAACCATGCATTAAATGCCATTGCCCGGAGAATGCGGGAAAAAGCTCAAACAAAAGAATGGCAAAAGGAACAAAAAACTAATCCTGTCACCAATGAAGAGCAGGATATACGCTATTCACTTATTGATAAAGCGATCTCCCGATTACCGGTACAGCAAAAAAAAGTGTTTATACTTAGCCGACATGAAAGGCTGACTTATGCTGAAATAGCAAAAGAATTAGGAATATCACGCGAAACAGTAAAAACATATCTGCAGCTTGCTACTACTTCCATTACCAAATATATCCATGAACACATGGAATTAATGCTTTTGTTGCCTTTTATAAAGGCAGGTTAAAAAATATTGATCTTCTTTACCCCCTTATTGTATTGATGTTTTGTCTTTACTATAGAAACGGCAAAACTTTATAAAATGGAAAATACGGGCAATAATGTTGAAAGATTGGAATTGCTTTTTGACCGGTTTTATAAGAACGAGGCAAGCAAAGAAGAAAGAGAAGAATTAGCCCTTTTGCTAATGGAAAATCAGTATAAAGCGCATTTGCACAAATTACTAAAACAGGCTTGGGATAAAAATGAAGAGAAGTCTTTGTTTTCCCAGGCACAATCCAATGCTATTTTTTCCACCATTTTGGGGCCAACAAAAACAAAAAAGCTTGTAAGGGAAAAAACATTTCCGACTTATATGCCTTACTTAAGAATTTTTGCTGTGGCCGCTGCAATAACGGGAATAATAATAATTGGCTATTTACAGAACTTTACGAAGAATGCTAATAAAGAAGTGCATAACAACAAAGAAGTAGTCATAGCAACAAAGCCTTTACAAAACACAGCACCCGCCAAAGAAGGGGTCATTTTAACTTTGGCGGACGGAAGGCAAATAGTATTGGATTCAGCAGGTAAAGGTTTACTTACTAATCAGGGAAACATTCAGGTGACAAAACAAGATGGGCAAATTAGTTATAAGGGACAAGGTGAAGGAACAGTGTACAACACAATGACTACACCAAGGGCCGGTCAATATTCGCTGATTTTGTCGGATGGCTCGAAAGTATGGTTAAATGCTGCTTCTTCCATCCGTTTTCCAACCGCTTTTATTGGCAAAGAACGACAGGTGCAAATTACCGGCGAAGCTTATTTTGAAATTGCACACGATCCTTCCAAGCCCTTTCATGCCATTGTTGATGATATGGATGTTTCAGTATTAGGCACCCATTTTAATGTGAATGCATACCAGGATGAATCGGTTATAAAAACCACGCTTTTAGAAGGAAAAGTCAGTATAAAAAACGGTAGCAGTACTGCCGTTTTACAGCCTGGCGAACAGGCACAGGTAAAAGGGTCAGATCACCTTGAGGTTGTAAAGGAAGTAAATGTTGAAGACGTAATTGCATGGAAAAACGGATTGTTTTCTTTAAATGGAACAGATGTAGAAACCCTTATGAAACGAATTTCCAGGTGGTACGACATAGAGGTGGTACATGAGGGGCCTTGGCCTCAAAAAAGATTTGTTGGTTCTATTAGCCGGAGTGTAAATTTATCTGATTTGGTGAAAGCTTTAAAAGAATTTGGAATTAATTGCCGGTTAGAAAATAGGAAATTAATCATTTAGTCTTAATACCAAGTATTTACTGGTTACTTGAAAAAAATCCACTTCGAAGGGAGGTAGAAGCGCCGATGTATTCAGGTTAACCTTATCAATAATTTTAAGTCTGACAAAACTCATTCATCAACCTAAACTAAACTAACGTTATGCTAAAAGCTCTTTGTATTGGTCTTGTATTCCGTGATGAATACCTAACCGTTAAAATGTTGCGAATCATTAAACTTACAACCTTTTTTCTGCTTGTAACTTGCCTACATGTGAGTGCAGAAGGGTTTACACAACGGGTTACCCTATCTGTTAAGAATGCTACTTTAAATAATGTTTTTAACCAGATCAGGAAGCAGACGGGTTTTTCGTTTCTGATGGATGAAAAAGATCTAAAGGAAACAAAGCCGGTAACGGCAAATGTAAAGAATGCTTCAGTTGAAGAAGTGTTAGATATTTGTCTTAAAAACCAACATCTTTCCTATAAAATCATTGGTAAGCTGATTGTTATTTCCGCTCCTACAGCATTGATGCCTGCAACCAGCGTTTCTTTTTTGTCATCTGCTCTTTCAAATATCACAGGGCATGTGTTAAATGAAAAGGGAGAGCCTTTGTCAGGCGTTTCTGTGGTAATAAGAGGTACGCAGAGAGGCACTACTACTAATGAAGAAGGAGCTTTTAAAATTGATGCTGAGCAGGGAGAAGTGCTGGAATTTTCTATAATCAGCTATAAGAAAGTAAGCATAACCGTAGGTACAAATGTAAATATAAGAGTAGTGATGGAAGTAGAAGCAGCTTCAGGGGAAGAAGTGATTGTTGTTGGTTATGGTACCCAAAAGCGTAAAAATCTGACCTCTTCACAGGCGAGTGTTAAAGCTGCCGATATTCAAAACATACCTAATGCCAACTTAGGAAGTCTGTTACAGGGCCGGGCGTCTGGTGTTCAGATTACACAAAATAACGGGACACCTGGTGCAGGAACTACCGTTCGCATACGGGGCATTTCGTCTCTAAGGGCAGGCAATGATCCATTGTATGTGGTAGACGAGGTTCCTATTATGGGCAATTTGAACGATATTAATCCCAATGATATTGAAAGCATCGACATTCTTAAAGACGCTGCTGCGGTAGCCATTTACGGAGCGAGAGCAGCCAACGGTGTTGTACTCATAACTACCAGGCGTGGAAAGGGCAAGAGTAAAATTACACTCAATACCTCCTATGGCATCCAAAATATTTCCAAAAAGCTTGATGTGCTCGAAGGCCCCGAAAGCTTACAACTAATGAAAGAAATGTATGACAACACAGGTACTCCGCGCGATGCCTTCTTTAATCAGATTGATACTACTGTGAATACCAACTGGTCGAACCTGATACTACACAACAATGCACCCATCCGCACCATTGATGTCTCAGCAAATGGCGGCGAAGGACGGATTAAATATCAAACTTCGTTGGGATATTACAGCCAGGATGGCATTGTTTATACATCAGGTTTTGACCGGATTACCGGTCGGCTTAACCTTGATGTGGAAGTGTCAAAGAAACTGCGGTTTGGGAATAACCTGTCCATAATTCATACGAAGCCTCAGAACATCCCTGATAATAGCAGTACCGGCGCAGGTGTATATCTAAATGCTATCGTAAAGAACCCGTTAACACCTGTTTACAATGCGGCTGGTACAGGATATAATTTTGTTGAGCTCTACCCCGGTTCTACGGGCAACCCATTGGCCCGGATTTACGAAACAGACCGCAATATCGCGTCAAACCGTGCTTTCGGTAATATCTTTGCCGAATACAAAATTTTACCCAATCTATCCCTGCGCACTAGTTGGGGCTTAGACTATCGCGTTGGCCACAATAATTCGTTTAATCGTTCAACATCTAATCTTGGCGCACAAACTTCTGGATCTTTCAACAATACTGAAGATTCCAGGTGGATAAACACCAATACGTTAACTTACAGCACTACGATTGCTAAAGATCACGAGATCACAATATTGGGTGTGTATGAGCAACAGGAAGACCGCAACAGTTCATACAGTGCCAATGCATCTCAGTTTCCCAACGACAAAGTAATAACACTGAACGCCGCAGCTAAGATTGACAACGCCAGTTCAAGCGCTAGCGGAAACGGTTTGGCTTCTTATCTCGGACGGTTCACCTACAGTTTTAAAGATAAATATATTATATCCGGCAACATACGCCGCGATGGCTCCAGCCGGTTTGGATTGAACAACCGTTGGGGAACATTTCCGTCTGTTTCAGCAGCATGGAACGTAGGAGACGAATCTTTTATGGAATCTGTTAAAAGTGTTAGTTCCCTGAAAATTAGGGGAAGTGCCGGACAGGTAGGTAATCAAAACGGCCTTGGAAATTACAGTGCCCGCGGTGTTTATAATACGGGTGCCGACTACGCGGCGGCTCCGGGCATACAGCCGGGTGCTTTACCTAACCCGGATTTAAAATGGGAAACAACGACACAGTATAATTTGGGTTTGGATCTTGGTATGTTACATGAGCGTATTGCCTTTACATTTGATGCGTATTTAAAACACACAAACGACCTGCTGTTAGATAAGATTGTTCCTCAATCAGCCGGTACGGGAAGCGTAACGGTTAATTTAGGTAAGATGGAAAATAAGGGGCTTGAATTTAACCTGACCACACGTAACCTGACAGGTAATTTCAAGTGGACAACTAACTTTAATATTGCCTTTAACCAAAACAAAATTTTGGAACTATATGGCAATTCAAACGACCTGGTGCAGGTATTTGCACAAAGCCGGGTGTTTAATGTTAATGGATTGGAGAGCCTGCTTATTCCCGGTTCTCCTGTTGGTATGATCTATGGGTATGTATCGGATGGCATCTACAGCCGTAATGAAGATAATAAGACCGGGTTGCGCAATCAGTCAAAAACGGGCTACCTCTTTCAGGGTGGAGATGTCCGTTATATTGATTTGAATGGAGATAATGTAATTGGTCCCTCTGATCGTAAAGCTATTGGAAAACCGCAACCCATTCATACAGGTGGTATGAGTAATAGCTTTAGCTATAACGGTTTGTCGCTCGATATCTTTATGAACTGGTCGTACGGAAACCAGGTGTATAACGCTACCCGTCAGGCACTGACCGGAATGTATACTCCGGGTCTCAACAATCTTACGGAAGTTCGTAACCGATGGAGGAATCAGGGCGATGTTACAGATATACCCAGGGCGGGCACCGGCATTGCCGGCAATCCCAACGCATCACCGGCTGCAACACGTTTTCTCGAAGATGGTTCCTATCTCAGGATTAGTAACGTAATGTTAAGTTACCGGTTGCCTAAGTCAGTAATTCAAAAGTTAAGTCTTGATAATGCACGAGCCTTTATTACCGGCAATAACCTGGCATTACTGACAAAGTACAGTGGTATTGATCCAGATGTACGGTCTTTCACCGGCGAAGGGCAGTATGGTATAGATTTCGGTGCCTACCCCCGTGCCCGCACGTTCACTGTCGGTTTCTCACTTGGTTTTTAAATTTTAATTAAATGTCCTCTAACATACTTTCATATGAAACATATCTTAGCTTTTTTATTAATTATAATAGTATTTAGTACTTCTTGCAAAAAAGTGCTGAATCAGGATCCTGTTAGTACGATTACACTTGACAAGGCATTTGAAAATGAGTCTGACGTAAGGACTGCTGTTGTAGGTGTCTATAACCAGCTGGCACTTGAAACAGATGCCCAGGCTAATGAAATGCCGCTGCGGTATATGTATGATGGTGAATACCGAACTGACAGTTATATGTCGCGAGTTGCGGCTTTCAAAACTGCCAGCCAGGGAAATTTTGATAATACCTGGCCCTGGGCAAACTGGCAGAATTACTATGCTTCTTTACGGGGTGTGAACAATCTCCTTTACTACAGCAAAAACATCTCCGACGATAAATTCAGCAGTGCTAAAGAAAAAAACAGGTTGTTGGGAGAAGGATATTTTCTGCGGGCTTTTATTTTTTGGAATCTCGTTAGAACATGGGAAAACATTGTACTTCGAACTGAACCTACTTTAAATACCAATGGTGATTTTTATGGCAAGCAGGTTCCGCCAGTAGAGGTTTTTAAGCAGATTGAAGCTGATTTGCTGCAGGCAAACCAGCTTTTGCCTCTTGATTATCCACAGTCTAACCGTGGCCGCGCTACACGGGGAGCGGCCCAGGCTTTGCTGGCAAAATTTTATGTTTATATCAGTTCGCCTTACGCACAAAGCCGCTTAAATGCCGGCGCACCTCAATGGGAAAAAGCTGCAAGTTGGGCCGATTCTGTCATTCGTAATAGCACGTATAGTTTGGTGCCATCCGGCAGTTACGCTACAGTTTTTACGCAAAACGGAACCAGCGAGTCAATATGGGAATTGGTGTACGATGCCACCATTACCGGTCCTAACCCCGTTAATGATTTGACAAGCCAATTTCTGCCCCGCAAGTTCACTGCTCCTACAGGTGGGAGTTATAGTTTGCAACCCAGTGATAAACTGATTGATGCGTTTAAATTAGTTAAAGACAGCATACGCTTTAATGCAGCGATGGCTGAAGTACTTACACAAGATGGCTGGGATAAATCAGATGTAGGGAAAACCGTTCCGGGAGGTCAGAAGTATCCGAACCACTACGTTAAAAAATACCCTGGTACAATACAAGGCACTACCCGTTACGGTGATAATAATATAATCTTTCTCCGTCTGGCTGATGTAATTTTACTAAGGTCAGAAGCCCTCCTTGAACTGGGAGATAAAGCGGGTGCTCAAAATGAGTTAAACAAAATTACGCAGCGGGCAGGGATAGGTGTACGGCCGGTGTCTGTAGATGAAATCATGCTGCAACGTTGGCTGGAGCTTTGTTTTGAAGGAGATCGCTGGTATGATCTGAAGCGCCGCCAACTGCTTGAAAAAGAAACGGGGGCTTTTGCGGCATATCCTAAAGGATACACTTTCCCAATAGTCAATGGTGAAATAGCCAATAATCCTAATGTAAAACAGAATGAGGGCTGGTAAATGCCAACTTCACCATTGTTAGAAGATATATTATTTGTAGGTTATCGTCTTCCTTTCATTTGGATGAATTGGGTTATATCAAGGCATAATTTAAAAGCGAGTTCTTCAACGGAAACGATTAGCTATGTGTGTAACGCAACAATAATTATTGAATTAATGAAAATCAATGTACTATTCCGGCTTCTCTTTTCTACATGCATAGGTTTGTTGGCAAATCTTTCAGTTGAGGCACAATCAAAGATTAGTTACGGCGTAACAGCCATGACGCTCGGGCAAAAGGTAAAAAAAACGCCAACCATCAGCACACCCCTTCGCGATTGGGAAACTTCACCTGTACTCGACCGGTTTTATAAAGCCGGCGGGGAACAGGGTACTGTAACCCCTACCCGGGCACGAATAGCCAGCACGGATGACACGCTGTATGTAATGTTTCAGTGCCAGGAGCCAAATATGGATCATCCCGGTCATGTTAGAAAGTTCAAGCTGGCAGATTATGTTGATAACTCATTTCTAATAGATACTTATTTCCAGGACAGGGTGGATGTATTTATACGCCCGGAAATGAATAGTGGTCATTTCTACCAATTTTCAATAGCAAAGGACGGGCAGTCAGCCGGAGCTATCAGGGGTCAATTAGCTCAGGTTAAAAATCCGGAGGGCGGAGGCGAGGTTACCAAAGATCGTAATCTCACATTTATCACCCACTTTAAAACAGACATAAAACTTGAAAAAGATGCCTGGACAGTATTATTAAAATTGCCATGGTCTGCCTTTGGGGGCAGGCCATCTAAACCATTCGGCCTGTTGCTTAGCCGGACACGCTGGCGGGATTCGGAGCGTACCAGCCCCGTTGCCGCAGACTTCGACGACCGCCCTGCACCTGATTTGTTCATTGAAACGACGTTCGGTACTAAACCGGCAATCATTAATTCATCGCAGATGCTCACTCGCTTACCGTCTGGTACTTTACGCTGGCAGCGACCCGTTCGTTTAGTATATCCTTCAACAGCCGAAAAAGCAGCCATCTGGAAATTGCAGCAAATGCCGGGGGAAGCAACGACGCGCCTAACGTTTGCTAACCATGTGCAACTCACCCAACGGTGGTGCGATTTGCTTACACTCGAAGGATTTAATTTTCGTAAAGAAGCAGGCGGGCCAATCCCTTACTCCATACAACCCCACGAAATACGTCGGAAAGTAAACAAGATATTATTGACAGGTAATATTCAGGCAGCCTGCGATTCATTAGACACTTACCTGCATACATTGAATCTTGTGTCGCGAAATTGGTTTGCAGATGGTTCACCGGGCAATATTCAGACAAAGGGCTGGTTCTCTTTTACGTTAAAAACTGTTCGTCCAACACCAGAAGGTATTTTGCTGGATGGAATTATTAACGACCGCCCGTACCAATTAATGATGCAGTTTCCGGCGGGCGGAGGAATTCGCCTTCACGGGGAGAAATCCGGCTACTTCAACCCGATCTCTACTGAACCGGTGCAGACCAGGATAGAAGATGGACAACAAGTTTTTTCGGCTTCTGGCTTAAATGTTTTAGTGAAAACCGGAGCAGGCTGGCAGGTGCTGGTGCAATCAGATCACAGGTCATTCGTGTTAGATAAACGTTCGTTTGGTTTTTGGTTTGATGATTCAGCGCAAATTAAAGCTGTTCAATTAACGCAGCCGCTTGATCCAAAAACCATTGTACGGGGTTTTGGTGAAAGATATAATACTGCTAATCTCAATGGCCAAACCATTACACTGTGGGGAATGGATGACTACATTGGCCTTACCATTGGTCTGCGCAATCAGACGTACAAGCCTGTTCCATTTTTTCAGACACCTGGTTACAGCATGTTTTTTAATTCCTCATACCGGCTTCGAGCCGACCTTGGACAGAGCGAAGCAGGTATATCTACACTTACAGCTCATGGACCTGTATTAGATTTTTACCTCTGGCCTGAAACGCCTGAGCACGCATTGCAACTTTATACTAATCTCACCGGCAAGCCGGTTGTACCTCCTCTTTGGGCTTTTAAGCCCTGGATGGGTAGAACGGGCAAAAACTGGAATGAAGAAAGTCCGGGCAAACCCGCAAACGCAGTGCTTGCCGCAGTACGCAAAATGGATAGTCTTGGTATTACTCACAGTGCCGTTTATGCCGAAGGCGCAGCAAGCGTAGACCCTGAGTTGCACCAGCGCTTAAAAGGCACAGATATACGGGTATTGACCTGGTGGAATTCATCTATCAGCATGGATCAGCAACGACGGCTCTTGCCAGACCTGGCTGACAGTTTGCTACCGGTGCTGCGACACGCTAATGGTCAGTTATTTTTATCTAAGCACAAAGAATACGTGGATTTCACTCATCCAAATGCTATCGCATTAGCACGGGCTTTCTGGAAACCGCGACTTGACTTAGGCATCGCCGGCAGTATGATAGACTTTGGCGACGAAGTGCCCGAGGATGCTGTATTCTACGATGGCCGAACGGGAAGTGAAATGCACAATTTCTATGCGTATGATTACCACCGCACGTTTGCTCAGGCTTTTAAAGAACGCCGGGGCACTGATTACATTCTCTTTGGCAGGGCAGCCTCGGCGGGCAGCCAACGCTGGGTTGCTTCATTCGCTAGTGACCAGCGGTCTAACTTCACTGGGTTGCGGGCAGCATTGACCGGTGCTCTGAACCTGGCTTCATGCGGTTTCTCTATATGGGGCAGTGATATGGGTGGTTTCTTTGGACAACCTGATCCTGTGGTATATGTTCGCTGGTTGGAGTTCAGCACTTTTAGCCCTCTGATGAGAACACATGGTACGGAAGCTCGTGAGCCATGGCATTACGGAGACGAAGCCGTAAAGCTTTATAAGCATTATGCAGAAGTTCGCGAGTACCTTGCAGACTACCTGCTTAAGCAGGCAGAATTGAGCCATGAGACCGGCATGCCAATGATGCGTTCCTTGCTGGTAGCTTTCCCTGGCCAGCCTGAACTGGCAGGTATAGATGATGAATACCTGCTCGGAACTGATTTACTTGTTGCACCGGTAGTGCATGAAGGAAATACACGCCTTGTAACGTTTCCGAAGGGTCAGTGGAAAGATTTTTGGACGGGTGAAACGATGGCGGGCGGCACAACGAAAAGGGTTGATGCTCCACCCGGCCGGATTCCGGTGTATTTGCGAGCCGGAGCTACGCTTACTACTTATCAATCCAAACAATAGTCATCCCGCTGCAACCACAGCTCCGGGATTATTGTGCGCATTGATATTTTTAATACATCAGTTATGATGTTGAATAAAAAAATATGTTTACAAAAAAAGCAATAAAGCTGCGGCTTGAAACATACCTGTATCAAGCATGCTGCATAGCTTTGTTTTTTGCAGTTTCTCCTGTTGCTGTTGCTAAAACAATACCGCTGAATAGTAACAATATTCATGTAAGTGGAGCCGGTTATATTTTTCGATCGCCGGCTAAACTTTTTTGTAAACGCTTTTCCGATTCTTTACTCGGCAAACGCTTTTCCGATTCCCTACTTGGTTTGCCGCCGGAAGAAAGAATGTTTCCAATTGAAACTGCCCGTTCTACCAGCGGAATAAAAATTGAGTTTAAAACGAAAAGTTCTAAAATCAGGCTAACATTTACTCAGGAGCAAGGGCTACATGAAAAAGGATATTTTGGCATTATGCGCGATGGGATTTTTTATAAAGCGATACCGTTTAATGCAACAGCTTTATATCAAACCGTAGAAGTTGTAATCGATTCATTACCTGTTAATAAAGATTGTATTTATACAGTCATTCTTCCAAGTTATTCTAATTTTTCATTAACAGGATTAGCGTTGGATAGTAATAGTAAACTAAGTAATTATAAACCTGAACGAAAAAAAATTTATATAGCCTTTGGTGATAGTATTACACATGGAAGAGGCCAGGAGGGGGCATCTTATTTAACCTATCCATACCTTCTGTCTCAAAAATTGAACATGGAATTATATAACCTGGGAATAGGTGGTTCCAGGATTGCTTTACCTATAGCAAAGCTGGCTTCGGATTTGCCAAAGGCAGATGTAATAACCATACTTGTTGGTTATAATGATTTTAATGGAGCTAATAAAACAGTTGAGCAATTTGAAAAAGAGTACAGAGCGTTTTTAAGCATATTAAGAACAAAACAGCCCAAATCAAGTATATTCTGCATTAGCTTGCTATACACCAAGAAAACAGAAAATGCCAAAACCCATGCTACGCCTGCTGAGTTTAGAGCCAGCTTGGAAAAGCTGATTGGGGATTTTAAGAAAGAGGATAAAAAATTATTTTTAATACCCGGAGAAAAGATTACTTCCCTTAAAAATTTACAACCTGGAGAAGATACAGACCCGGTTCATTTAACCATTACAGGTGCTAAACTCTTTGCTGAGGAATTATATAATGTTATTCTTAAAAGCGCTGTTAAAACGTAAATAACGATGCAAATCAAAACCTTTAGCGTAGCATTTTGTGTTCTTGTCATTTGCGGGTACAATAGTACCGGGCAGAACAGTAATGTTGATCGAACTGGGGAGGTTACCCCAATAAACAAGCAGGACAAGCGACCCAATATTTTGTTTGTGATTATGGACGACTGGTCCTGGCCTCATGCCAGTGCTTACGGAGACAAAGTAGTTAAAACACCTGCCTTTGACCGGGTAGCGAAAGCAGGAGTATTATTTACCAATACCTACTGTGTTTCGCCTTCCTGCACACCTTCCCGTGGATCTATACTTACCGGACAAACCATCCATCGCCTGGAAGAGGGTGGAAACTTATGGAGTATTCTGCCTAAAAAGTTCAGGGTATATCCTGATGTTCTTGAAGAAGCCGGATACCATGTTGGATACACCGGCAAAGCATGGGATCCCGGTATTCTTGCCGGAAGTGGCAGAACCCGTAACCCGGCTGGCCCTGAGTATAACCAAATTATTATAAAGCCGGTCACACCGGAAATAAGTAACGTAGATTATGCTGCAAACTTCGAAGCCTTTTTTAAATCCAGGTCTCAGGGGCAGCCTTTCTGTTTCTGGTATGGCAGCAGCGAGCCCCATAGAAAATATAAGAAAGGCATAGGACTGGAGCAAGGCAAAAATCCCGGCTTAGTTCAACTTCCAGCCTATTTACCTGATTATCCTGAGGTTAGAAACGACTTTCTGGATTATTATGCCGAAGTGGAATACGCCGACCAACAACTTGGTAAAATGCTGGAACTCCTGGAAAAAGCAGGTGAACTGGAAAATACCCTCATTATGGTAACCGGCGATAATGGGCTGCCTTTCCCGCGGTCAAAAGCTAATTTATATGATGGTGGTACACGTGAGCCGCTTGCTGTAAGCTGGCCTGCAAGGATTCGTGGGAATAGGGTAAACAGTGCCTTTATATCTTTTACTGATTTAGCTCCTACTATACTGGAAGCTGCAGGCCTTAAGCCATGGGCCGAAATGACCGGGATTTCTTTTCTTGATATATTGGAAGGCAAAAAAATAATACATCGGAACGAAGTTTTCTTAGAGCGTGAACGGCATGCTGATGTGCGTAAAGGGGGACTTGGTTATCCTTGCAGGGCAATACGTACCAAAGAATATTTATACATCTTCAACCTAAAACCAGACCGTTGGCCTGCCGGTGACCCGGAAAAATTCGGAGATGTAGATGATTCTCCCACTAAACAATTCATTCTGGATAAAAGAAATGAAAAAGACATGAAACCCTATTTTGACCTTTCGTTTGCAAAACGCCCGGCAGAAGAATTATATGACTTGCGTACTGACTCTGCGCAATTGGTAAACGTAGCTGATCAGCCAAAATATGCAGGTATCAAGCAGAAATTAAAAAAGCAGCTCGAGAACTGGATGAAGCAAAGCGCTGATCCGCGTGCCAACAACCAGGAAGCGCTTTTTGATACCTATCCCTATTACCGGGCAGAAGACCGGAATAAAGAATCAGGGAGGAAAGGCAAACCGGATAAAGGGAATTAAATGAGTGTCTGTAAGGCAGGGCAAGTAAACCTTATCAGGATAAGAAAGCATTTGCGCTTCAGCCTTACATTCATATAAAGAAACTGCTTAATTCAGCTATTGCCAAATCCAACAAAACTAAAGTATGTATATCACAGTAGGACTATTAAACGTTTGCCATGAAAAAGATTAAATTATTAGTTATAAGTACTTTTTGCTGGCTAATATCAAATGGGCAAGGCAACCAGTTAGACAGGCCAAATATTTTATGGATAGTGAGTGAGGATAATACAACGCTCTTAGGTTGTTATGGGGATAAAACAGCGACTACTCCAAATATTGATAATTTAGCAAAACAAGGCATATTATATACAAATGCCTTCTGTACAGCTCCCGTTTGTGCCCCATCCCGTTCCACGCTTATAACCGGTATGTATCCTACAACTATGGGCACTGAAAATATGCGGAGTACTTATCCGATTCCCAAATTCATACAATTTTTTCCCCGGTATTTGCGCGAAGCAGGTTATTATACTTCTAATAATGCAAAAAAGGATTATAATACAATTGATCAGCCGGATGCCTGGGATGAGTCAAGTGATAAGGCTACTTATAAAAACCGCAAATCAGGACAGCCCTTTTTTGCTGTATTTAATATTGGGACAAGCCACGAAAGTTCCCTTCATAAATATTTGACGAATTTGAGACATGATCCAAAAAAAATTACTGTTCCTGCATATCAGCCGGCAACGCCAGAAATGAGGCATGACTGGGCTCAGTATTATGACAAACTCGAAGATATGGATAAGGAAGTAGGAGCATTTCTGAAAGAGCTTGATGACGCAGGCCTTACCGAAAATACAATTGTATTTTACTACGGAGATAACGGTGGTGTTTTACCCAGAAGCAAGCGGTTTATGTATGAATCCGGGCTTCATGTTCCTTTGATTATTAGAATTCCCAAAAAGTACGCAAAACTTGCTCCTGCAGTTGCGGGTACTAAAACAGATCGTATCATTACCTTTGTTGACTTTGCCCCTACTATTTTGAGTCTTGCAGGAATAAAAATTCCGCAATATTTACAGGGCCATGCTTTTCTTGGGAACCAACAGGCTAAAGAACAGGACTATGGCTATTCTTTCAGGGGAAGAATGGATGAGAGGATTGATCTTGTAAGGTCTGTAAGGGATAAACAATACCGTTATATCCGGAATTATTATCCAAATAAAATATATGCTCAATATATCGAGTACCTGTGGAATGCACCCTCCATGAAATCCTGGGATTCTGCGTATAAAACCGGGCAATTAAATGAAGTACAATCACGATTCTTTAATACGAAGCCGGTAGAAGAATTATTCGATTGCCAAAAAGATCCGGACAATATTTATAACCTCGCAGGAAAGAAAGAATATGATGACGTTCTTAAACGTATGCGAATGGCAAACAAAAAGTGGTTAATCAGTACAAATGACGCCGGCTTTATCCCTGAAGCAAGGAAAGAAGAAATGTCGAAAACAACAACAATTTATCAATATACCCATAGTGGCGTATATAATGTAGAAAAGATACTGGAAACAGCGGATATGGCTTCTTCAAAAGAACCTAAGTATCTGAATATATTAATTGAACGATTACAAGACAAGGACCCGGATATCAGATATTGGGCGGCTACTGGTTGCACAATTCTGGGCAAAGCAGCTTCAGGTGCTAAAAAAGATCTGGAGGGTTTATTAACGGATAGCGAGCCTTGCGTGCAAATAGCTGCTGCAGAAGCATTATATATTTTAGGTGAGAAAAAGAAATCCATTAATATACTGATCAATGCGCTGAAAGGCAGCAACGTTATGGCGCGGGTACAGGCGCTAAATGTATTAGAGGCAACTGACAAAAAAGATGCATCCGTAGCACGTGCAGATTTAAAGTCTGTAATTGCGCAAAATGTTACAGAATATGATGTACGAGCAGCGAAAAGATTGTTGAGTGAATTACCTGATCAATAAATTATTGGCATACATAGGCCATTACTAATCTAATCGTTTGGCTTAACCTGACATATCATTTATTTAAAAAATATTCGTCAATGCATTATTTACCAGCCGGGATTTTGAGTAAGATTTGGATTAAGCTGACGCTCTTTTTGGGGAACAGGCCATAAATAGTGGCGCCCTTTATCAAATACCTTTTCAAAGGCCTGTACTTTAATAGTTGTTGGTTGACCATTCACCAAATAGGTCATTCCCATAACAGGGCCAGGTATCACTGTTTCAGCAAGCTTCCAGCGCCGGATATCCCAGGTACGCAGTCCTTCAAATGCCAGTTCGCTGGTTCTTTCCCTGCGCACTGCCTCTCTTAATTGAGCCTGTGTAAGCGTATTAGGTAAAGGTGGAAGATTAACATCACTTCTCTGGCGTACCTGATTAATTGCATCAAACACAGATGCATCAATTTGATTTAATTCAATCTTAGCTTCTGCATAAGTTAACAACACCTCAGCATAACGAAGAAGAATGATGTTGATACCATTGTTAGTTGGGTTGGCATAATCTTCAGTATTTATATACTTTTTTAAAACAAAGCCGGTTGTAGTTGCGAGGTATGTATTGCCAATTGCATCAGAGGTACCACTGTTAGGCTCAGGCCTGAAAGTCTTTCCATCGGGCAATAGATCACCTGACACAAAAATTGAGTAGCGCAAACGCGGGTCGCGATTGGTGTATGGATTATTAGGATCAAAACCGCTTGTTGGATCTGTAATGTCCTTACCGTTGCTCATGGTATAAGTGTCGGCAAGTCTTTTTGTTGGCACATAAGTATTGTTGCTGTTCTTCTGGCTGTAAGGAGCCATAGACCCAAATACATTAACAGAATAAATATCCTTTATAAATTCTTTATTCAAAATAACTTCAGCGTTATTTTCTGCCGCATAAGAAAATAATTTAGAATATTGAGGATAGAGGCTATATAACTTTAAATCCATCACTTGTTTTGCTGCCTCAGCAGCTAATTGATAACGTGCAGCCAATAAATCTGCTCTTGCTTTTAAAGCTAAAGCTGTTCCCTTAGTAACACGGCCTTTTTCAGCAGCAGCATAGCTAAGGGGTAATAAAGATGCGGCTTCAGTTAATTCTTTATCTACAAAATCCCAAACCTGGGATACCGGTGTACGTGTTAGCTGCCGTCCTTCATCTATGCTTATTGATTTTGTAACTAAAGGAACATCGCCATAAAAAGCTGCAAGCTTAATATATTGATACGCTCTTAAAGCTTTTGCTTCACCTTTAAACTGGTTGATTAATGCAGTATTGGCTGATGTGACTTTATCTATATTATCCAAAACGAAATTTGAAGCTGCGATGCCGGAATAAGCATTGTTCCACTCAGTTAACACTCTTGAGTTTAAAGCATCATAAACTCCCTGTTCAAGCAAAGCCTCTGCCTGGAAAGGTGCATTGGTATGGCCAATATCCGATGTTCCATCCCATACAAAAATATTTACACCATCCAAAAAAGGATAGATAGCATTTACAGCAAGCTTTGCATCGTTTTCGGTTTTCCAGAAAACATCTGTTGAAAGCCGGTCGTTAGGAGCAGTATTCAAAATATCTTTTTTACATCCTGTTATAACAGATGAAACAAGAACTATAGCAGATACTATGATTGATATATGTTTTGTAGTCATTGTATTAAAATTGTTATTCTTAAAATTGAATATTTACACCAAAAGTTAGCAATGAGGTTTGAGGATAATAAACAGCGCGACCTGATTCAGCTTCCGGATCAAGGTTCCACTCATTTAATTTAGAGATGGTGAAAAGGTTGGTGCCTGATACATATACGCTTGCCCTGTTCATGCTGAACCTGCTGATGACAGAAGCGGGTATATTATAAGCTACCTGCACATTTTTTAGCCGTACATAAGAGCCATTTATTAATAGCCTGTCTGATGTTGCTACATTACGAAGATCGAACTTAACCGGTCTTGGAAAACGCGCATCAGTACGATCAGGAGTCCAATAGTTGTTGGTATAAATCTTAGAGGTAAAGCCTTCCTGGTTTCCCATTTCGGCTAAAGCGCCTGAAAGACGGGTATCTACATCTGCCGCTCCCTGAAATAAAAGACTAACCTCAAAGTTGCTATAGGCGAAGCTTGTATTTAAACCAAAAGTATATTTAGGAAATGTAGTGCCGATCATTGTCATATCATCAGCATTTATCTTTCCATCATTATTAATATCAACATATTTTACATCACCCGGTTTTGAGTTTGGTGTGTAGGTAGGATATTTGTCAATTTCTGCCTGCGATTGAAACAACCCCGCAGTTAGATAACCCCAGTGTGCATTTATTGGCAAGCCCTCCTTTACCGCATAACGTGGGTCAATGTCTGAACCTGATATGTACGGTCCGGTACCTGCCAGACTAATTACTTTGTTATTGTTTATGGCAAGGTTACCATTAATGTCGTACCTAAATCTTTTACCCGCGCCATGGCGATAACCCAACGCTACTTCCACACCTTTATTTTCAACTACGCCGGCATTTTGAGGAGGCGCATTTAAGCCAATGGTACCGGGGATAGGAAGATCGAGTAAAATTCCGTCGGTTCTTTTATTATAGTAATCGAATGATAAGCTGAAATTTTTGAACAGTGATGCATCAATACCAAAATCGGTTTGAGTGGTTGTTTCCCATGTAATATCCTTATTAGCCAAAGTTGTTGGACGGTAACCACTGGCAGGCGCGCCGCCAAAAGAGTAATTTGTTGCACTTAACGATTCGAAATAGCTGTAAAGAGGAATGGTTTGATTACCCGTTTTACCCCACGAGCCTCTTAATTTAAACTCATTAATGGTTCCTTTAAAAGCATCCCAAAAACCTTCTTCACTTAATCGCCATCCCGCAGAAAAAGAGGGAAAGAAGCTGTATTGGTTATTGCCTGTAAATCTTGATGAACCATCGTACCGGCCATTTGCTTCAAACAGGAACTTGTTTTCAAAAGCATAATTCACTCTTCCAAAAAATGAACGAAGACCAAACTCTGCATCTGACCCACTGTTGCTTTTGGTTCCGTCATTGGTACCCTGGCTAATAGACTGAATGCTGTTATTGTAAAACCTTTCGCGATAAGCTGACAAAGAATGGAGATTATTATAAATCTCAGAATATCCTAATAAAGTTTTTAAGTTATGCTCACCAAAAGTCTTTTCGTAGCTTAGAAAGTTATTTAAAGTGTATTCCCGAACATCGTTTCTAACTTCAGTAAGACTGTTATTGGTAACAGTTTTTGTTATTTTATTTATGGTATCAACATTAGTATAAGCATTGGAAAAGTTTTTTTGGTAGGTAAAAGTTAAACGTCCTCCAAATTGTGTTGTAAACTTTAGCCCTTCAGTAATGTTCCATTCTCCCTTTACATTTGCTGCTATGTAATCAGCATTTTGAGTGGACGTGCCGCCTAATTCAGCATACATTAAAGGATTATTACCCTGCTGGCTTAAGCCATACGTACCATTTGGAAATTTAGGAACCGCCCATAAAGAGCCATGAAACAACTTATCAATGACATTAAATTCTGATACAGGAGTTAATGATTTATTATACCTGTAGTTAATATCAGCACTTACATTTATTTTATTAGAAACTGTATAATCTGTGTTAACTCTTATCTCCCGTATTTTATCGTCGTAGTTCTGCAAAACCCCTTGCTGGTTCATATAACGCAAGCTCATCCTCGCTTTAAATTTATCGGTTCCACCGCTTACTGATATGGTGTTATTAAACTGCGGTGCAGCATGATATAAAGTTTGAAACCAAACATTAGGCAGAGGATATTTATACCTGTCTGTTGCAGTAACATAATCTTTTATTGATTGCTCAGAAAACCTTGCAGGTATCGCAGCTCCAATATTTTGATAGGCTACTACCTGCATGCGCATATAACTTTCAATATCCATCATTTCGGGCTTGTTGATGGTTTTTTGCGAAGCATAATAACCATTGTAAGAAACAGTTACCTTACCAGCCTTAGCTCTTTTTGTTGTAATAAGAATAACCCCGCTGCCTGCTCTTGAACCATAAATAGCAGTAGATGCAGCATCTTTTAAAATAGAAACCGATTCGATATCATCGGGATTAATATCAGACATGCGTTGTTCAATTCCATCTACAATAACCAAAGCTTCATTATTGTTATATGCCTGATTGGTGCTTAAAGCTGTTATACCCCTAACTCTTATGGTTGCATTAGAACGTCCCGGAGCACCGCCTCTGTCTAACACTGTAAGGCCTGGCGCCATCCCTTGTAAGGCTTGCTGCAAATTAGATACCGGACGTTTGGTTAAGTCCTCTCCTTTTACCTGGCTAACAGCATTGGTTAAACTTACTTTTCTTTGCGTACCATAACCAACAACAACAACATTAGTGAGCTCAGTTGAATTAGGCTGCATGCTAATGTTTAAAGTGGAAGATTGGCCTACCCTAAATTCAATTGTTGTAAAGCCAACCGAAGAAACTACCAGAGTTTCTCCCTGATTAGCATCAATAGAAAATTTACCCTGGTTATCTGTATTAGTTCCCCTTGATGTGCCCTGCACTAAAACCGATGCTCCTGCAATGGGAGTGTGTTCTGAGGAATTCATCACTGTTCCGGTAATTTTTTTCTGGGCACATAAAGTTGTGGCAAAAAAAATAGCTATTAATGCGAATAGCGCTTTAAAAGTTGTACATCTCATAAGCTTTAGTTGAATAGGTAATAGATTAGGTTATTGCAGCAAGTCTGACATCCTTCTGATATCGTGCTTTAAATATAGGTATAAATGAACAATACAGAAAAGTTTATGCATTAGAAATAGGATATTAAAGGTGAGCTTTATTGATATAAGCAGGTGTATCATAAACACTATATGCTTCAGTCACAGCCTCGCCATTTTTGGGTTTTCCCTTAAAAAAAAAAATTCTACCCATACGAAAATAAGATCGGCGCATCTTGTGCCGCAGAAAAATTTCTTACATTCTTTTGATTAGCAGACATGTATTTTAAACAGTGGTTAAATATATGTTATTTACGTTAATCGCAAACGGGCGATTTGGTTTACGCGAGGAGGTACCGATCTCTGTGGCAGCAGCTTTCCAAGCCCAATAGAAAGAAGATAGAGGTTATAAATATAATGCGAACGGTTGTTTTTATTAGCTAACAGTTTGGCGCATGGCCTGATATTATACCAGAGCCTAAGCCTGCTATTAAGAAAAGGGAAATTTTAATCATTCGATCAAATATACTTTTAAAGAAATCGGCTCTCCATTTATAAAAACACACCTGCTCATTCATTTCACTGCTTTTTAATCTCTTCTCCGACGGCTTTCCCCTTTATTTCAATGCTGGTAATGGAATGGGCGGGGAATGCATATTCGAAAGTATTGTTTACAGGCAGCTTCGCTTCCGTTATTACCACGTTACCTGGCTTTTCAATGGAATTATAAGCCACATAAGAATCTCCGTTGAGCGTTAGCACAGTAGCATTTTATCGGTTAAGGTATAATTACCAAGGTCAATGGCCGCTTTTACCGCATCAGTACGGTGTCGGTTTATTACCATAATGAAGAGGTTGCCCGAAGCATCCCCGGGTGGTGTTTACTTTTAGTTTCTCCAGGATACCATTGTTGTGCAGTTTGCGCTTGTTATCGCTCACAGCCAGCCATGTTGGGTTATTAACCACAGAAGAGGCAATACGTATGGAGCCGAAGTGCTGTGTAAACAGCTTAAACATGTAAGCGGTGGGCGTTTTAAGAAAGTGCGGTGCGTTTCCAAATACTCCGCCTGTTAAACTATGTTTACTGCCCACAGGCACGTCATGGTCGATGCAGCCAAACAATATAGTAGCGCTATACAATGCCTGGGCAATGGAAGGCTGGTAATTTGGCGCAATGTCGTTGTGAGCAATGCCATATTCAGAATTAATTACCCTCATTGCATCCCTTCTTTCCGGGCTTACGGTTTTACGCATCAAGTCTAAAGTATTTTTAATGCTGTCAACTTCTTCATCGGCTATCAGCATCACCAAATCGTTCATTTGTTCGAGCGGCAATTGGGTTTTGGGCAAATTCCAGGTGCCGGCGTAGGGGTGCATGCCAATGCCGTCATAAGGTGATTGACCCATTGTTAGAATAAAGCGGGTATCAACGAGGCACGAATAAACTTTTACGTTCGGGTCCACAGCTTTCATAGCACGATAGTAATCGTCCAGTCCGTCACGCTTAGCCGTGTAGCTTACCGTGATCTGGTTTTTATCACCAGAGTGGTATGGAATATTGCCGTTCACACCGTCGCCAAAGTTTATCTTACCACTTACTTTATCCAGGGTGTACACATCAGCTTTTCCGGTATTATTTAGACTTTTAACTCTTTTCCACGCTATATTATTTACCAAAACGGTATCGGTTCCCTGCAGCACTATAGGGTATTTTACGTATTTCACCTGTTCGGGTGCTTTGTTGCTTAAAGATGCATTTAAGGCATTGCTGCCATAATCACCTACAGGTTGCCTGATAAAATTAAGGGTATCGCCAAAGCAATATTTTTCTTCGTAAGTTTTCGCGGATTCCCCGTCGAGCCAGTAATGCTGGCGTGCCTGGCGGTACATTTCGTTGCCCATTTCGAAGGTAACAATATTATAAGGTTCCGGATGTCCGTTCTTAGCCCGTACTTCGGCCCAGGCAATTCCGCCATTGGGGTTCTTTCCTACCGGCGTATTTAAATACTCCACCAGGTCGGCGGCATCGGCGGCGTTGCCGTTGCCAAAATTGTACATGTAATTCAATTTAGTATTGTTGGCTTCGCAAAAGCCGGCGGCTTCATCTAACCCGAAGTTGGTGCGGGCAGGTTTGGTTTCGTTTTCCCAGGAATGTCCTTCAATGGCATCTGTGCGGTCTTTCAAAGGTCCGATTGAACGTTTCCAATGAAACAAACTGGCAGCCGTACCGGCGGGGTAGCGCATGGAACGCAGGCCAATTTCTTTATAAACACTTGTAAACGCCGGAATAGCGGCATGCTTTTGAGGATCCCACATGGTTGATCCATTATTTGTATAGCGATGATTGGTGCCGTACAGCTCCGGCTGGATTTGCCCTAAATGGGTAGCGGGATTAATTTTAATAACTGTTTTCTGACTAATTACAGCAGCAGGGCTAAAGCAAAAAGCAAGCTCTAACCATAAAGCTAAATGTAAAGTATGCAGCGAAAAAGGGGACATAAATATTTATAAAATTTAATATTGTGGCGGAGCTTTTTTGACACTTTTTAAATGCCTGATAAATTCATCACGCAGATCATCAACTACGTCTGAATGATCTTTACTTAGATCAAATTTTTCAGAAGGGTCATTTTCTAAATTATATAACAGCGGGGGGTTATGAGTAATGGCCGGTTCTTTACTGTACGAATACTTTGATGTGAAATGGGCTTTCCAGGCTCCCTTTCTCACTGCATACAAACTGTCAAGATTATAATAATAGATTACTTCATTTGTTTCTTGCCGCAGCCCCGTTAGTAAAGGCATTATATCCTGCCCATCTATAGCTCTATCTTTAGGAATATCCACACCCGCAAGTTTTAGAAATGTAGGGAATAAATCCATTGCAGAAGCCGGGGAAGTGCAAAGCTGGTTTGCAGGAATTGTACCCGGCCACCATGCTATTGCGGGTACTCTCATTCCACCTTCATAATCTGAACCTTTGCCTTCAAATAACAGACCGGCAGAACCACCATTCTGTTTTTGAGTTAGCCAGGGGCCATTATCGCTTGTAAAAATCACTAAAGTGTTCCCATCCAGCTTTAGCTCTTTAAGCTTATTGAGTAGCTGCCCTACACTCCAATCCAATTCTGAAACAACATCTCCATAAAGTCCTCTTTTGCTTTTGCCTTTGAACTTATCTGAAGCATACAAGGGAACATGCGGAAAATTGTTAGAATAATATAGGAAAAATGGTTTGTTCTTATTCTTCTCAATAAAAGCAAGGGCTTCAACAGTATATCTGCCGGTGAGAAATTGTTGATCCGGATTTTCTTCAATAACCTTTGAGTCTTTGTACAATGGTAAGGGCGGATAGTTGTTCGTTTTGTTAGGGCGCATGTCGTTGGAATAGGGAATGCCAAAGTAATAATCGAACCCGTGATTTGCAGGCAAATATTGCTGCAAGTGGCCTAAATGCCATTTGCCAATGCAGGCAGTAGCATAGCCTTTTGTTTTGAGTGCTTTAGCAATAGTTATCTCGCTTGCCGGTAACCCGCCTTTTGAGTCCGGAAATAAAACCACTCTTGAATGCCCGGCCATCCCGCTTCGAACAGGTAACCTTCCTGTTAATAAAGCTGCCCGACTGGGCGTACAAACATTAGCTCCCACATAGAACTGCGTAAGCCGGACACCTTCCGTTGCCATCTTATTTAAGTTAGGTGTTTGAATAGTAGGATGTCCAAAACAACTTAAATCACCATACCCTAAATCATCAGCCAGAATAACAATTATATTGGGGGTTGCCTGTGTCTTTTGCCCTTTAGCTAAGCATATTGAAAAGGTAAAATGACATAGAAATAAAACGAACAAAAAAACTTTGCGGTTATCCATATTATGTTTATAGCTTTTAAGATTTTTAGTAAGTAAAATGAGCCTTTTTTCAAATATTAGGTTATTGCTCATTAAGCTACTTATAATTAAACGCGACAATTATTGCATTAAGTCCTTTCAGCTATTCATAGTTACCGGTGCTATACTTACAACGCTTGTATCATTCATCGTTTCTTAAGAAATATTGAGCTGATCCAAGAAAATTTGTGTTTAAACAGTACAGTTTTTTTACTTCTACCCTTTCTTTAGCAAAACTTCTGTACTGCCTTTATTTAGCATGATCGTTAATTGCTTTACTATCGCAGCATATTCAGGCTTGCCGGCCAGGTTTACGTTTTCATTATCATCTTTTTGATGATCGTATAATTCCAAAGCTATTACTTCTTCCGGCTTATTTACCGGCCCCCTTTGCCAGCGGGTAAAACGGTACTGGCCGGTACGGATAGAATATCCCAAAACATCGCGTTTAGGATATACCTCTCTTTTATACCACTCCCGGGGATGTTGACTGAAAGCGGCTTGTTTCCAGAGCCTGCCCGGATTTTCTATTAAAGGCACAAAGCTAAGCCCTTGCAGGGTGGCAGGTATTGGAAGTCCCGCAAGTTGACACAAGCTTGGATAAACATCAATCAACTCAACCAGTCCATCTGTTTTTTTACCTTTTTGTTTCATACCAGGGTAACTTACCAGTAGCGGTACTCTGGTATCCAGTTCAAAATTGGTATGTTTCCCCCAATCCTTGTGCTCCCCTAACTTAAACCCATGATCGCCCCACAAAACTATGATCGTATTTTCGCGAAGGCCCAACTGATCAAGTTGCCTAAGTATCTTCCCTACCTGTGCATCGGTATAACTAACACAGGCATAATAGCCATGACGTAGTTTGCGCGCCAACGTGTCTGGTATAACATCGGCAGGCACAATATAAGACGCCTTCATCTCGCCAAAATTATTGGCGGCGATTTGTGGCATATTCTCCGGATAAAAAGGATTATCGGCAAGTTTTATATCTTCAGATTTATATAAGTCCCAATATTTTTTAGGTGCTACAAAAGGAAGATGTGGCTTACTAAAGCCTACTGCCATAAAAAAAGGCTTTTGATTATTTTTCAACGTTTTTAATACTTCCAAAGCATGATCGGCCATCATCCCGTCCAGGTAAGTATTATCGGGTACATCTGCCGACTCATACACAGGAACTCTTTGTTTAGTTTTTAAGAGAGCCATACTTTCCTTATTAACATAGTTATCCGGCCTTGGCCTGGGCCACCAGGAAGGTTCACTCCAGGACAGGCTATCATCCAAACCGTTATGAAAGATTTTGCCCATAGACAATGCATGATACCCGTTTTGTTTAAAATACTGCGGCAGCGTTACTGCCTGTGGAATAGTTTTTCTGAAATGTGTTGTTAAGTCGGTAACTCTGGTTACATCAGGCCGTAACCCGGTTAACAAACTGGTGCGGGAAGGTGAACAAAGTGCCTGCTGGCAATAAGCCCGGTTGAAAAGCATAGCCTGTGAAGCCAACTTATCTATATTAGGTGAAATAATAGAAGACTGCCCATAACAGCCTAATTCGGGCCGTAAATCATCTACGGCTATGAATAATACATTTAAGGGCTTTTTACTCATAGTGGCCGCTGCTTTTTGTTGGGCTGCTAACGGTAAAAAAGCAACAAAACAAAACAAATAGCAGGCAGAAAAAAGTAAACATTTTAAGTTTCTTGTAATATTCATGATAGATGAATTTAATGATTGATTGAGGGGACGCATTTTAAATCAAAGGCTGCCTGTTCCACTTAGTGCTTTCTGCCTGCCCGCTCAATTTAAATTAAATGTGCACTTTTTGTATCTAACTTACCTTATACAAAGTTGTACAAAGTAGGTTCATTATCCGGGAGAACTGGTATGTATGGCGGTTTTAAACGGTTTTAGATGGTGCTTTTACTGCGCATTAATATTTAAATAAAAGTTACTACTCAGGTTTTTTCTAACGCAGAGTTCGCTGAGGTTTTCGCAGAGAACCGCTGAGATTCAGACTTCAATTTAATATAAAACCACGGGAAATCACGAATGCCCGGCTGTTTTTTTAGGGCTTAAAGATTGGGATACTTCAAAAGGGACACGCCCGCTTCCCCAACCAACCGTTCCGCCGGAACACGAACAATGGTAACCAATTATGAATGATGAATGATAAGTGGGAAAGGTATTATTGAATATGAACTTGTTTTGAACAGCTTATGTACAAGCTATATCAGATCTAAAATCTTAATTTACATTTAAATCAAAATTAGAGGAAGGAAAAGCTAAATGGAATGGAGCAAAAGCCGGAAAAAACTTTATATGAAAAAATCATTCGAAAGAGATACAGCAATGCTAACAGTAAAAAGCTTGTCTTGAAGTACTATTAAACTGATTAATTTTTTAATGCTTTAAGCAATTAACCGTCATCATTTAAAAAAAGCATTTCTTAACCTTTCTATTTGATATACTTTCTGTGAGTAGGCAACCACACTTTTAGCACCATAAATTATAACCGAATAAAAAAATTTGCATTGACAAAACAATTACACAGGTACTTTAAAAAGCTATTACTTACGGGGCTTTTTGCCAGTACACACTTGCTGCTTTTTGCTCAGGGCATTACCATAACAGGTAAGGTTTCTGAAAACAACGAAGGCCTGGCCGGCGTTAGTGTTAAGCTTAAAGGCGGTTCGGCCACAACAATTACCAAGGCAGACGGAAACTACATACTTTCGGTTCCAAATACAAACGGGACTCTTGTATTTTCTTTTGTAGGTTTTGCCACTAAAGAGATTGCAATCAATGGCCGTACCACTGTCAATACAACTTTAGAGACAGATTTTAAAACCTTAGACCAGGTGGTGGTAGTTGGTTACGCTACGCAAAAAAATAGAGATGTTGTTGGTTCTGTATCTACCATTAAAGCCGCAGAGTTTGAAGATTTCCCTGTTGCCTCTCCGGATGCTCTTTTGCAGGGAAGGGTTGCCGGTGTGCAGGTTATTTCTAACAGCGGTGCTCCGGGTTCGGGAATTACTGTAAGGATTAGAGGTACCACCTCAATTAATGCCGGTAATGATCCTTTATATATAGTAGATGGTGTGCCCGTGGTTTCAGGAGATCTTTCTGATTCGCGGGTAGCTCCCAGTGTTGGAGGGGGAAACGACCTTTCCAGTTCAAATGCTCTTTCAGATATTAATCCCAATGATATTGAATCAATTACCGTGTTAAAAGATGCGTCTGCTACGGCTATTTATGGTGCAAGAGCGGCCAATGGCGTAGTCATAATCACCACCAAACAAGGTAAGGCAGGTAAAACATCGGTAACATTTAATTCAACAAAAGGCTTCCAGCAAGCACCAAGGCTTGATGTTCTGCATACGCCGGAGCTTATAGAACTTTTAATGGATCAAAATATTAATAATAATAACGTAGCGCCGGCCATCTTATTTGATCCTGCAATAAATAAATATAATACTGATTGGCAGGATGAACTATTTAGGACAGGTTCTTTTAATACGTACGACTTATCTGTAAGAGGCGGCGACCAGAAAACAAGATACTCCGTGTCTGCAGGTTTTTTGGATAATCAGGGAATCATTATCAACTCCGGATACCAAAGGCTGTCTACCCGTTTAAACCTTAATTTTGATATTAGCAAAAAAGTTAAGATTGCCGCCAATATTGCTTATACCAGAGCGGCTACAACCAAGATTTTAGGTAATAATAATGACCGGGCTGTATTAACCCAGGCCATTCGTAAACTTCCGTGGACGCCCGTGTATGATACCACGGGAAATGGCGCATATAATTTTAGCCAGTTGCTTGGGGGTACAAGTAATAACAACCCTATTGCTCTTGCTAATGAAGTTGATTTTTCCAATAAAAGTAACCGCATCATTCAAGGCATTACGCTAACTTATGAACCTGTTAAAGGGCTAAGCTTTAAAACCCAGTTTAGTGCAGATATTTTAGGCAGCACCGATGCCTTTTTTCAGGGCGGTAAAGCAACGCAGGATGCTACGAGAAGAGCGGTAAATTCACAAACAAATAATCAGCAATGGACTAGCTCAAGCACCATATCTTATATTAAAACATTAAAGAAAGTTCATAATTTAAATGTGCTGGCTGGAAATGAAATAACTGCTTCCAGAATAGATTTAACCAGGGCAACTTCTACAGGGCATGCCAATGATGTAGTAAGGACAGTTTCAGCCGGGGCACAATCTGATTTCCCCTTTCAGGATATCAGAAAAGCAGGATTAATTTCCTTCTTTGGAAGAATTGGATATAACTATGCCCAGAAATATTATATCGAAATAAACGGCAGAAACGATGCATCCTCAAGGTTTGGAAGGGAAAACAGGAATGCATTCTTCCCTTCAGGAGCAGTAAAATGGAGGATAAGCGATGAATCCTTTATGAAAAATCTTGCTTTTGTTTCTGAGCTAAGCTTACGGGCAAGTGCAGGTAGAACGGGTAACCAGAATGGGATAGCAGAATATGCTGCATTTGGTTCTTTCGTAACAGGAAGAAATTATGCAGGACAATCAGGTATTATACCTTCACAGGTAGGAAATACGGAATTGAAATGGGAGACTACAGACAAGTACATGATGGCTATGGACCTTGGTTTACTTAAAAGCCGCATTTCGCTAACAACTGAAGTGTACCTCCATCAAACACATGATCTGTTACTATCACGGATTGCTCCTTACGAAAACGGGCTTGGTATTAACAGCATTATTCAAAATGCCGGCGATATACAGAACATGGGGTTAGAGTTTGAACTGACTACGCGGAATATGGTTAAAGAATTTAAATGGAATACCAGTTTCAACATCGGGTTTAATAATAATAAAATTCTTAAACTGCCGACCCGCAATAACCGCGTTTTCGGTGCCGGAACAAATGGTACAGCAGGCACAAATACTACCATTATTTCTATACTGAGAGAAGGAGAACCAATAGGTGTATTTCTTGGGAGAAAGGCCCTGGGAGTGCTTGCCACCGATGCTGACAATGTGAACAGCGTTTTAAACGGAGGAGAAATAATTAGAGGAGGGTATATTTTATCAAGTGATGGAAATCTGGATAATATAATAAATGGTGATGATGACTGGTATGCTATTGGCCAGGCACAACCCTTGTTTACTGCCGGACTAACAAATACATTTAACTATAAGAGGTTTGGCCTCACCTTGTTTCTGCAATCTACCTATGGCAATGATGTGTTTAATTACGGAAGAGCAGTTATGGAAGAAATGGATGATATCAGCAATGCCAACCGTAATACATTACGCAGGTGGAGAGGGCAGGGCCAGGTTACTGATATTCCTATTGCCCGGCAGGGATATGATGGAAATAAAGTTCCATCCCGGTATGTAGAAGATGCTTCTTACCTCAGGTTAAAAAATGCCACTTTCAACTATACACTTTCTCCTGCAGCTTTAAAAAGACTAAAAATCCAGAGTGTTAAACTATTTGTAGCCGGTAATAACCTGTTAACATTTACAAACTACACCGGTTGGGATCCGGAAGTTAATGCTAATGCCCGTAATCCCGCATCCCTTGGTATTGACTATGGCACCTTTCCACAATCACGTACTTTCACCTTAGGAATTAATGTAGGGTTTTAATTTAAAAAAAATGCACACCTATTTAAAATATATAGCAATAGTTTCTATCGTACTTGCTTCTTTTTCCTGTAAGAAGGTGCTTGAACCTACTCCGGAAAATTTAATTGCTCCTGAAAACTTTTTTAAAGCTCTCCCCGATCTGGAAGCTACCGTTATAGGTGCATACGACTGGATTCAGGGATTTGATGGTTTGAACCCCGCAGGTAATGTTCATTCGGGCGCCTACATCGTTCTTAGGGGCGAAATCAATTCAGACATGTACTTACAGGGGCCAAACACTACTTTTCAGAATCACCTGAATGGAAATACCAACCAGAACCCCTTTGCCTCTTATCGCGATAACTTTCGTGTACTTAATACTGCAAATAATGCGATTACCTATGGAGCTGCAATAAAGGTAACTCCCGCCGAAGAGGCCAGAAAAAAGCATTTGCTGGCTGAAGCTAAGTTTTTAAGAGCATGGACACTATTTGACCTGTTACGCAACTGGAGAAATATAGCATTAATTACAAAACCTACAGAAAACTACAATGATGTACTGCCTACCAAACAATATATGTACGAACAAGGGGTAAACAACCGGGCAAGCAAAGAATTTGAGGTGATCTGGCAGGTTCTCCACGATTTGGAGGAAGCGGCTCCCGATCTCTTTGTTTCTTATACCTCTGCCGGAATTGATATTAATACGCGTGGCCGGGCTACCAGGGGTGCAGCACACGCTATGCTTGCAAGAGTTTATTTATGGAGGGCAACTTATGAAAATAAAGCCCTTACCGCAGATAGTGTAAATTTTTGCTACCGGCAGGTGCTTCAATGGGCTGATAGTGTAGACAACCCTGCAAAAAAGGTGCTGTATGATTTGCTTCCCGGAGACTTGTACGCTAATATTTTCACTTCAAAAAATACAAAAGAATCAATCTGGGAAATTCAGTACAGCGGATTAACTATCGAAAATCAATCTCTCAGAGGTATTTTTCTTCCTCAAACAACAGGGTTGGCAAGCTATGGCGGTCAGTTTTCGCTCAGGTTAAATCAGGCAACACGTTTTGTAGGCCCCTTTAATACTGCAACCGGGCTTTTAAATAATAGTACCTCTGCAACACCTATGTCTTGGTTAGAATACCAGGCGCTTCACAGAGATACTTATATGGATGGGTATTATAAGAGCAGTAGTGATCCGCTTGCTCCCGATATACTGGTAAAAGATTTAAGGAAAAATGCCAGTATAGGATATAGTAATTTCTTTTTTAGCCCGGTTCCAAACACGCTTAATCCCGATATTAATACTAATTCAAGAAATTTCTGGTACTTAAATAAATATCCGGGCACCTCCAACGCTTCGGGCAGGTACGACTCTGATGATAATATAAAAATGATCAGGCTTTCTGAAGTTATCTTAATGAAGGCTGAAGCCTATAATGCCCTGGGAGACGTTGCAAATGCAAGAATACATCTGGGAAGAATTAAGACAAGAGCGGGTATACCCCAGCAATTCTGGCTTCAGGAGGATGCAGGAAAAAAGCCACAGGAAAATATGCTCGAATCAATTCTTGATGAACGCCTGCTTGAATTTGTAGGCGAAGGTGTAAGGTGGTATGATTTGGTACGCACTAATCGCATTGCAATTGAAATGGAAGAAGCAAACTTAGGTGTTAGAGTAAACTCACCGGTAAAGATTGAAAGGCTAAATACTATACCCATTCAGCGAGATAGGATTATTCAGTATAATCTCACCCAAAACCCCGGTCATTAAGGTGATTGTTAATTCAAGAATTAAAAAGAGATTATTATGCAAATGCGATTATATAGGCAACGAATTAAAAGGTCAGTCTTTGTTCCTGTATTGGGCATGATGGCTGTATTTTTTGTATCCTGCAAAAAGGAGACGGATATAGTAAGCCTGGAACCTAGTGTAGCCTGGCAGTTCTATAGAGACACAAGTATGACTGTATATGTTGATTTCCTTCGCTCCGATCAGCTTTTGCCGTTATTAAATGACATTGGAAAAAAATATACCATTTTTGCTCCCCCAAACACAGCATTTAATACATTTCTGACTGACACCTTAAGCCACGAAGGATTTAGCAGCTTTGCTGAATTGAATAGCTTTGAACAAAGCCTTGTGCAGTCCATTGCAAATTATCATGTGATAGAGGGATCAAAATTTATTTCAACAGATATTCCTGTTTCCGACTCAATTGCTACCCGAAAGGGAGTGAAGATAAAGGTTGAAAAGGTTGGGACAAATTTACTGTTGAATAGTACGGCAAGAGTAACCGAGGAAAGAACCGTACCCTCCGGAAATATGTTTGTTATTGATAAAGTACTAATCCCGCCAAATATCAACTTAAAATCAATAAGACAAACGATAAGGACAAACCCTGCCACTACAACATTTGCAGCAGCCCTGGATAGGTTGAGTGCTTTAGCCAACACACCTACTACTGCAGGCCCAACGCAAGCTCAGCAAAAAATTGACAGTGCCTCTGCATTGGCTATCATCAATCAATTAAACGGAAGGACTACTACCCGAACAGTATTTGTTCCCAGCAACAAGGCCTTTGAAGAATTCTTTGCTACCTATCCGGTTCATGGTGATATTAATACGATCACTCCTGCCCGGTTAATTAACCTGGTTAATAATCATACTTTAAATGGAACAATCAAAAGGCTCGTAAGCAGTACAGTTACAACAATAACTTTTACCGGGGCTAACGAAGCGGTAGTGTACAGAATTAATGCAAGTACCCAAAACACAATCCCGGTAATCAAATCACCTTTTAAATTTGGTACAGCTAATGCTGATCTTGTTGAAAATTTAACTTATAGAGGCGTTTATTATATAATTGATAAGGTACAAACTATCAATTCAACAGGTTATTAATTTAAAAATGAGGTGTTATGAATAAATTGAAGAAAATATATAAGATACTCTTTGCAGGGCTAGTACTGGGTTTAGGCTTTTTTGCAGGATGCAAAAAAGAAGCGGAAATATTTCCGCCTGAAGCCTGCTTAACCATGGTTAGAGACAGTTTGGGAACTCAAACCCCTTTACCCGAAGGTGGTTTTATTTACGCCGGAGAGCAAATTATTTTTAAAGATTGCGGCTCTTTCGATTTTGGTACCTTTTATAGCGGTCTCAAGGGAAGAACTTATGATAAAGATTCAGTTAATTCAGTGGTGAGTTATGGAGAACCATTTCCAACAAGGGGCGTGGTTACAATAACTTACCCTGCTGCCGGTTCGTTTACCGCTACCTTAATTGCAGTTAATTATTCAGGCACTGAACCTTTACGAGCTTTAAAACAAGTTAGGGTAACTGTTTTGCCTAAGTAATAATAACTCTTTAGCCATTAGATTTATCTAACAAAAGAATGCTGCATCAAACTAATCGTCGCATTAATGAAACAATTATTCCTACCTGAAATTAACGGTTTAAAAAGGTTAATTCTGCGGTTCCCCGCAATTGAATATAGGATATCATTTACCTTAAGGATAGATCTTTTAAGCTTTTTACAGGGCAAACGCATCTAATTTCTGTTAAACGATGTGGAATAAATGGGCAGTAAGATTTTTTTATTCACTTAAAGGGCAAAGCAGATAATAAAAGATAGAGAAGAACGAAATCGCTGTCAAAAACAAA
>JAABUN010002457.1_pt1 | contig 32897 bp, 30 predicted proteins | sample 5559311 | NCBI WGS metagenome assembly JAABUN01 (sample SAMN10711877, study PRJNA513370) | rock metagenome | isolation source: Antarctica rocks | place: Antarctica: Victoria Land, Siegfried Peak sud | reverse complement strand
CCGAGCGGTCGGTGCGGCGGCCGGCGCACCGCTGGGCGGCTCCGGTGGCCGGGACCGCGGCCGGGGGCTGGAGCGGGGGCCCGGTCGCCGCGGCACCGACCTGTTGTTCCGCCGGCTCGCGCTCGGAGCCGCCGGCCTCACCGTGCTCCTGATTATCGGGATCGGGGCGTTCCTGATCCTCGAGGCCATCCCGGCCCTGCGCGACAACACCGGGGGCTTCTTCTCCACCAAGACGTGGTTCCCCAACTCGAGCCCCCCGGTCTTCGGCATCGCCGCGATCGCGTTCGGCACGCTGCTCAGCTCCGTGCTGGCGCTGGCCCTCGCAGTGCCCGTCGCCGTCGGCGTGGCGCTGTTCATCTCGACCTACGCGCCCCGGCGACTGGCCGTGCCCCTCGGTTACGTCGTGGACCTGCTCGCCGCGGTCCCGTCCGTCGTCTACGGCCTGTGGGGCGCGCTGTTCCTCAACCAGTACGTCGTCGACTTCTCCGGCTGGCTGGAGAAGTACTTCGGCTGGATCCCGCTCTTCTCGACCGAGTCCGGGCGGGGTCCATACGGGCGATCGGTGCTGCTGGCCGGGATCGTCCTGGCGGTGATGGTGCTGCCCATCACGGCCGCGATCTCCCGCGAGGTGTTCCTGCAGGTGCCGTCCGAGCACAAGGAGGCGGCGCTGGCGCTGGGCGCAACCCGGTGGGAGATGGTGCGTACGGCGGTGCTTCCCTACGGACGCCCCGGCGTGATCGGCGCGAGCATGCTCGGCCTCGGCCGGGCACTCGGGGAGACGATCGCGGTGGCCCTCGTGCTCGCCGCCAACTACGAGATCAACCTGCACCTCCTCGAGCCGGGTGGGAACACGATCGCAGCCAACATCGCCTTGCAGTTCGCCGAGGCGGGCGCGACCGGTCGGGGGGCCCTCATCGCTTCTGGCCTGGCCCTGTTCGTGATCACTCTGATCGTCAACTACGCCGCCCGAGCCGTCATCGCCCGCCGCCGTGAGTTCGCGGGGGCGTCCGGATGAGCAGCGTCCTGGCGCCACCCGCGCGGCCGCCGACGACTTCCCGGCTGCAGCGGCGCAGCCTGCCCCGCTGGGCGACCCCGGCCATCGCCGTCGGGGCAGTCACGCTCAGCCTGCTTTTCGCCTTCGTCCGAGGGTCGAAGGGGCTCATCCCAGTCACCGTCCTCGCCTACGTCTTCTTCCTCGCGGGCGTGGTCGTGTCGTCCGCGGTTGTCGAAAGCGGGCGGCGAGCCCGGGACCGACTCGCCACGGTGCTGGTGATCGGCGCCTTCGGCACCGCGCTCGCCCCGCTGCTCGCCGTCCTCGGTGTCGTCATCTCCCGTGGAGCCGCCCGCTTCGACCTCGAGTTCTTCACCCACTCGCTTCGCGGTGTGGGCCCGACAGAGGCAGGCGGCGGCGCTTACCATGCCATCGTGGCCACGCTCGAACAGGTGGCCCTGGCCAGCGCCTTCGCTGTCCCCGTCGGCATCCTGGTGGCCATTTACCTCGTGGAGTACGGGCGCGGCGCCTTCGCCAAGACGACGAGCTACGTCGTGGACGTCATGACGGGGCTGCCATCGGTGGTCGCCGGCCTGTTCATCCTCGCCTTCTTCATCCTCTATCTACAGCACGGTCGAGGTTTCTCCGGCTTCGCCGGCGCGATGGCGCTCGGCATACTCATGTTGCCGATCGTCGTCCGCTCCACCGAGGAGATGCTCAAGCTGGTTCCGGACGGCCTGCGTGAGGCGTCGTACGCGCTGGGGGTGCCGCGGTGGCGCACCATCGTGAGCATCGTGATCCCGACAGCCCTGCCGGGCATCGTCACCGGCGTCATGCTCGGCGTCGCCCGGATCTTCGGCGAGACGGCGCCGATCCTGCTGGTCACCTTCGGTACCGACTCGATCAACCTCGACCCGTTTCACGGCCCGCAGTCGAGCCTCCCACTGTTCGTCTTCCAGCAGGCCAGCCAGCCGAACCCCACCGCCATCGACCGAGCCTGGACCGGCGCCCTCACGCTTATTCTGATCGTCATGATCCTCAACCTCACCGCCCGCCTCGTCGCCCGTCGCGCCGGCGCTCACGGGCGCTAACCCAAGGGATCCCCATGGCCAAGCGCATCGACGTCTCCGGACTCTCGTGCTTCTACGGCAAGTCCATGGCCGTGAGCGACGTGTCGATGACCATCGAGCCAAAAACGATCACGGCGCTCATCGGGCCCTCCGGGTGCGGCAAGTCGACGTTCCTGCGGGCGCTCAACCGGATGCACGAGGTCATCCCGGGTGCCCGGGTAGAGGGCAAGGTGCTACTCGACGACGAGGACATCTACGGTGCGGCTGTCGACCCGGTGGCGGTACGGCGCACGATCGGCATGGTCTTCCAGCGCCCCAACCCATTCCCGACCATGAGCATCTACGACAACGTGGCCGCGGGCCTCAAGCTCAACGGCGTACGGCGGAAGGCCTCGTTGGACGACGCCGTCGAGTCCTCGCTCAAGAACGCAAACCTCTGGGAGGAGGTGCACACCCGGCTGCAGCGCCCGGGCGCGGGGCTCTCGGGCGGCCAGCAGCAGCGGCTGTGCATTGCCCGCGCCATCGCCGTGGCGCCAGAGGTGCTGCTCATGGACGAGCCGTGCTCCGCGCTGGACCCGATCTCGACCCTGGCGATCGAGGACCTGATGGCGGAGCTGAAGGACCGCTACACGATCGTCATCGTCACCCACAACATGCAGCAGGCGTCCCGGGTGAGCGACATCACGGCCTTCTTCACCATCAAGGGCCCCGGGGAACCGGGCTACCTGGTCGAGGTGGACGACACCAAGAAGATCTTCACCAACCCGTCGGTCAAGCGGACCGAGGACTACATCACCGGCCGTTTCGGCTAGCCCGCCCGGAGCCGACCGCGGCCGTTCGGTGGCGCCGAATTGCGCCGTACGGCGGCTTCAGTCCGGGCGCCCCGCTGTCAGCCTGGGGACATGTCGATTTCGGCCGGACGACCGGGTCCCGAGCCGGTTCAGCCGCTGCCGAGGTTGCTGGTACGCCGGACGCTCTACACCCGGTTGCACTGCCCCCGCCCGAGCGACCTCCCCCCGCTGCGAATGGGACCGAGCCGGCCGCGTCCCTACCTGGGACGGCGCTGCCGCGCCGCCCGCTAACGCACGCAGCCGGCCCCGGCACGGGTGGTGCCGACAAGACTGACGGCCGCCGTATCGTGCGCCTCGTGACCGGTCGGCGGAGCTGGCTGCCCACCGTGGCCCTGCTGGGCGGCTGGGTGGTCACCCGGACCGCCATGGTGGCGATCGTGCACTGGAGCGGCTACCCAAGTCCCGGCGCGGTGACCGGCGACACCCGGCTCTACGCCTCCTGGGCGACGATCCTGCGCTCCGGGCACTTCCCGGCCGCCGATCCCAGTTGGCAGTACCCGCCGGGAGCGGCCGGCGTGCTGGTCGTTCCCGCAATGACCGGCGCCGGCTACCACGCCGCCTTCGTCGCCATGATGCTCATCGTCGATCTCGGCGTCCTTCTCGGCCTGCTGTACCGCGGCCGCCGCGGCGGCGGCACGGCCGCGGCGTGGACCTGGCTGGCCGGAATCGCAGCCGTCGGCCCGGTGGCATTGAACCGGTTCGACCTGGTGCCCACGGCCCTGGCCGTGGCCGGGGTACTGGCCGGCTCGCCGTACGCCGCCGGTGCCCTGCTCGGCCTGGGCGGGCTGGTCAAGCTGTGGCCGGCGGTGCTGATCGCCGGGGTCCGCGAGCGTTGGGTACCCGTCCGGACTCTCGCGACCATGCTCGCCATCGCCGTGGCGGCGGTGACAGCGCTGGCCGGAGTCGGCAGACTCGGCGAGGCGCTGGGCTTCGCCGGCCATACCCGCGACCGTGGGCTGCAGATCGAGTCGGTGGCCGCGACCCCGTACCTCCTCCTGCACGCCCTTTTCCCCGACGCCGGGGAGCTTCGGATCACCCGCCGCTTCGGCGCCTACGAGGTGGTGGGCCGTTTCGTCTCGGTCGGGATCACCCTGACCACGGTCGCCACGGTGGTCGGACTGGCGGCGTACACCGCACTGGCCATCCGCGCCCGCCGCTCGTCCGGACCGGGGGATCCCGTCGGGCTGGCCTTCGCCGCCGTTCTTGTGCTGGTCGTGACCAGCAAGGTGCTCAGCCCCCAGTACCTCGTGTGGGTGGTCGGACTGGCCGCCGCAGCCATGCTCGGTCCCGACCGGCGACATCGCCCGGCGGTGGCTCTGGTGATCATTTCCGCCTCCCTGACACAGGCCGTATTCCCCGGCACCTATCTGTCCCTGATCCATGCTCGGCCGGCCGCGGTGCTGCTGTTGGCGGTCCGAAACATGCTCCTCCTTACGGCGCTCTTACTCGTTCTTCGCCGGCTCGTTATCGGCCTCCCACCAGGGCATACCGCGGGCGCCACATGTCCCTCCCCCACCCACACCCTCGGACGTGGAGCGTCGTTGGAGGTGCTGAAGCGGACAACGTGACGGAGCAACCATGAGCAGCAACGGGAACGGTCTACTCAACGGCCACGCCCATCTCACGGGGCGCCAGCTCGATGTCCTCCGCCTGGTCGCGGAGGGACGATCCAACGCGGAGATCGCCCGGACGCTCTACGTCTCGCCCAGCACCGTCAAGACCACCATCACCCAGCTGTCCCGACGCCTCGGCGCCCGCAGCCGCGCCCATGCGGTACACAAGGGCTGGGAGAACGGCCTGTTCGTCTAGATCAGGTAGCTGCCGGTCGCCTGTCAGCCCTGCGTTCCGGTCGCATCGTGAGGCGCGCCGACGGGCTTGGACTCCGAGGAGCCCCGCTGGCGCAGGTAGATGCTCAGAACGGCCATCGTGCCCACAGCCAGGAACTCCGACTGCCAGTTCTGCAGGGTTCTGCTCCAGAAGTCGGCCGACGTCACGTAGGACAGCCATGAGACCGGTGCCTCGAGCTGGCTCAGCTGTTGCTCGTTGTACGCCGTGACGCCGCTGATCGACTGTGCCAGCCAGGACAGAACGAAGATCGATGCCATCGCGAAGCCCAGCGACCGGGAGTAGATTGCGGTCCGCAAGCCCCCGATGGCGGCCCAGCGCGGGGAGTCGGCCTCGGCGAAGCGCCCGACCTTCTGGTCCTCGTCGGACTCTCGGCCGGCCTTGTCGATCTCCTTGGACTCCGGCGACCCGCGCTGCACGAGCCAGACCGTCGCAAAGACGTAGAGGAAGAATTGCAGGAACTCCGACTGCCAGTTCTCCATCACGTCGGTGGCGAAGTCCGCGGAGGTGAGATAGCTCCCCATGGAGATGGGCGGCAGACCCTGCGAGAGCTGTTGGTTGTCGAACTCGGCATGTCCCGCGATCGCCTGGCCGAACAGCGCCAGCAGGAAGATGAGACCGAAGAACAGGCTGAGGCTATTCTCCCGAAGAAAGCGCCGCATGCGAGCCCCTAGCCGCGCGACAGGCCGATGAGGATGCTGTACGTCAACCCGGCGGCGATGAATACCACGTACGACGTGAAAAGCGTTCTCATGGGTCAGCCCTCCAGCTCGCAGTCGTAGGGGACCGCGGCGCGTTCCTTGCAGCCCGCGGCCGTGATGTGCCATCCGTCGGCGAACCGAGCGGCGAAGGCCGTGTCGGAGTCGGACACCACCCGGGCCCCGCGCCCGTAGACCTCGACCCGCCGCAGGCTTCTCGCGGACAGCTGCAGGGAAGTAACCGCCTTCGCGCACGTCGTACCCTCGGACTCCATCAGCTTGTGGCGGACTTCGGCCGACAGCCGCGCGCACGCCTTTCCACCGTCGCCGTTTTGCAGGGCGCCGTAGAAGTCGCGGGCAGCGGTGACGGCGCCGGCCTCGCTGGGCCCGAGCCCGCAGCCGCTCACGGCAATTACTCCGGCAATGCAGACAACCGGCAGGGCGCGATGCATGGGATACGAGTACCCCACGGGTAACCGGCACAACATCACTGCCTCGGCTCATTGCTCCCGCGTCTTACCGATCGATGACAGGTCGCCGCGCTGTTTGCGGCGACGGCCGCGATGGGGCACCGTAGCGGATCATCCGTTGCTGACAGGGAGCCCGAATGCGCCGTCACCTGCTCGTCGGACTGGCGGCCGGCGCCTCCGGTACCGCCGCCCTCAACGTCGTGACCTATCTCGACATGGCCATGCGGGCGCGGCCGTCGAGCGAGGTGCCGGCCGAGGTGGCGGCCAAGCTCGCCGAGGGCGCCGGCGTGGATCTCGCCAAAGGCGTCGAGCCGGGCGACCCCGTCGACAGCCGCAAGGAGGGGATCGGCGCCCTGCTCGGCTACCTCACCGGGCTCGGGGTCGGTGGCGCCTACGGGATTTTCCGGGCCACCGGGCTCCGGCCGCCGGTAGTCCTCGCGGGGGTGGGGTTGGGGCTGGCCGCGATGGCCGGCAGTGACGTGCCCGCGACCGCCCTCGGCGTGGCTGACCCGTCCTCCTGGCCAGCCAGCAGCTGGGTGGCCGACATCGTCCCGCACCTGGCATACGGCCTGGTGACCGCGGCCGCCTTCGAGTCTCTGCTGAGGGACAGCTAACAGAGTCGCGGGGTGCCCGCGCTCTCAGCACCTCTACCGGCGATGGATACCGCCGTGGCGTACCGAGAGTTCGCGCGTTCGGCGTACGGGTCCTCGCCGATCTATGAACGGCTGGCGCTCGGGGTCGCCGACGACCCCGAGGTGCTCGCGCTGCTCTGTGAGCTGCCGGAGCCCAAGCGCCAGCCCAACCTGCTGTTCGGGGCCGTGGCGTTACTCACCGGCGCGCTCCCCGAGTACGGCGAGTTCCGTGGTTGGCTTCTCGACCACCGCGACGACGTGGTCGAGGCCATGCTGGCCCGGCGTACGCAGACCAACGAGGTCGGCCGGTGCGCCACCCTGCTCCCGGCGCTTGGCCAGCTCCGCGGGCCACTGGCGCTGCTGGAGGTAGGGGCGAGCGCCGGGCTGTGCCTGCTGCTCGACCGCTACGGCTACGACTACGCCGGCCACCGAGTCGGTCCGTCCGATGCCGAACTCGTGCTGCCCTGCGCGCCGCGCGGACCCGTCCCGCTGCCCAGCTCGGTCCCCGAGGTGGTCTGGCGGGCCGGCATCGACCTGCACCCGGTCGACGTCTTCGACGACGAGGAGGTCCGCTGGCTCGAGGCACTGGTCTGGCCGGACCAGCCGGACCGGCTCGACCGGTTGCGGACCGCCGTACGCATCGCCCGCCGGAACCCGCCGCGGCTCATCGAAGGCGACCTCCTCCATGAGCTGATCCCGCTGGCCGCCGAGGCGCCCGCCGACGCCACCCTCGTGGTCTTCCACTCCGCGGTGCTGATCTATCTGAGCCCCGCGGATCGGGACCACTTCGCCGCCCAGGTGCAGTCGCTACCAGCGGTCTGGCTGTCGAACGAGGACGCCCGCGTGCTGCCGGCGTTGGCCATCCCGGAGCACCGCGCTGACGAGCGGTCCTTCGTCCTGAGCCGGGCTGGCCGAAGGGTGCTCGCCCTCACCGCGCCGCACGGCGGCTGGGTGGAGTGGGTGGGCGACGCATCCGCACCCGGCTGACCGGCTACGCCGCGTCCGCTCCGAAGGTGTCGCAGGCGCTCGGGCGCCCGCTCTGGTATCCCGTGTTGAACCATTGCTGCCGCTGCTGCGACGTACCGTGGGTGAAACTGTCCGGGTCGACGTATCCCGCCTGCTGCCGCTGCAGCCGGTCATCGCCGACGGCGGCGGCCGCACCCAGCCCCTCCTCGAGGTCGCCCGGCTCGAGCCGGCCTTCCTCGAACGCCGAATGCGCCCAGACGCCGGCGAAGCAGTCGGCCTGTAGCTCGGTGCGCACCGACAGGTCGTTCTCCAGGTTCGGGTGCTCCCGCTGCGCTTGGCGGACCTGCTCGTCGATGCCGAGCAGCGCCTGCACATGATGGCCGAACTCGTGCGCGATCACGTACGCCTGCGCGAAGTCGCCCGGTGCGCCCAGCCGCGACCGCAGCTCATCGAAGAAGCCGAGGTCGAGGTAGACCCTGTGGTCGGCCGGACAGTAGAACGGGCCGGTCGACGCGTCGGCGAGGCCGCAGCCGGACCGGGTCCTCGACGTGAACAGCACCAGTTTGGTCGGCGAGTAGGTCTTCCCCGCCTCGGCGAACTGGGTGGCCCACGAGCGCTGGACGAGATTGACCACCTCGGTGACGAAGCGCGTCTCATTGGCCGTCCCCGGCTGTAGCGGCGCGCTGCCCTGGCCGCCGGCTGAGCCGGGGAAGGCGTTGGAACCCGGATTGACGCCGAGACCTGATCCGCCGCCGCCCAGGAGGTTCACGACCAGTACGGCGATCAGCCCGAGCACACCCAGGCCGCCACCGCCCACTGCGAGACCGCCGCCCGGCAGCCCGCCGAAGCCACCACCCCGCCGATCCTCGATCTGGGAGGTGTCTATCGACTGGTCGTCGAGATCCACGCCGTACGCCTCTCGTCGGTTCGCCGGGTCGTCGTGCCCCTGGAGCCGGCATCCCGGGATCCGAACGAGGCCGTACGCCGGTATGCCCGGCACAGTCGGGCGCAGTCCTCGAGCGACGCCGACTGGTGCCCCCGGGTCAGGCCGGCTGCTCCGGGACGCAGAGAGTGAGAGCCCCAGGCTGCGCCTGCACGAGCAGGCGATCGGTTGACGGTCGCACGTCACCGTCGAGCTGTACCGGCAGTGGGCGGCCGGCCCGCACCTCGACCCGGTCGGCCCGCCAGGTCTCCAGCTGCTCGGGACGCGGCCGCCGTCGCAGCACGATCCGCGTCGCCAGGCCGGCCCAGTCGCGGAGCCGGCGCGGCGCCAGGACGGCGATGTCGAGCAGGCCGTCGTCGCCGCGGGCATCGGGGAGCACCGGCAAACCACCCTGCAGCCGCCCGACGTTGCCCACCAGCACGCCCCTGCCGCGCCGTCGTACGGGTGGCCCGCCGTCGAGGCGCAGGTCGAAGCGGGTCATCGGACCGCGCCGGACGTTGCGCAGCCCACTGACGATGTACGCCGGCCAGCCGAGCCGGCTCTTCAGCGTGGGCGGGGCGTCCCGCAGCATGGCGGCGTCGAACCCCATGCCGGCCATCACCGCGAAGCACTCGTCGTCGATCACTCCGACATCTACGCGCCGGTGAGCCCCGGCGGCCGCAACCTCGGCGGCGGCGGCCAGCTCGAGCGGAATGTCGTAGTTGCGGGCGAGCAGGTTCCCGGTGCCGATGGGGAGCACGGCAAGCGGTACGCCGGTGCCGGCGACCGCGGTGACGCAGGCCATCACCGTGCCGTCACCGCCGGCGGCGATCACCAGCGCGACACCCTCGGCAATCGCCTCCCGAGTGACGCCCGCCCCAGCGTCGTCGGTCGTCGTCTCGAGCCAGGCCGGGTCGGTGAAGCCGACCGCCGCCAGCGCGGCTCGTACGGCGGCCGGCTCGGTGCCGGACGTCGGGTTGAATACGACCGCTACCCGGGCCGAGCTCACGCGGCCCGTTCCACCCGGCGGTAGCGCGCCTCGGCCAGCCCGTAGAGGCCGAACGCGACCAGCCCCAGGGCCACGACGCCGAGCAGCCAGGGGCCGGGGCCGCTGCGTGCGAGGCTCTTCAACGCGCCATCGAGCCCGCGGGCCTTGTCCGGGTCGAAGGTGACCGCTGCCGAGACGAGGAAGAAACCGGCCAGCGCGAAGACGAGGCCGCGCGCCGCCGTACCGAACATGCCGAGCTTCTCGACGACCGCCCGCGTCGAGGCACTCATCTCGTTCAGCCGCAGGTACTTCTCGAACTTCCGCCGTACGCCCTCGACGACGAGCATTCCGCCGACACCGACCAGGATGACCCCTACCACGCCGACGAGGGCGCGACCCCAGCCGTGCTGCATGGCCTTTGCGGTGAGGAACACGCTCTGCCGGGCGCTGCCGCCGCTGGAATTGCCCTTGCCGGTGAGCAGCGAGACCGTGGTGAAGCACAGGCTCGCATACGCCAGGGCGCGGACCAGCGACTTCACCCGACCCTTGGCACCCCGGTCGCCGCCGGTCTCACCGAGCGCGACCTCGGTGAGACGCCAGGCCGCGTAGCCCGCGAACCCGAGCGCGAGCAGCCAGAGCAGCAACGTCCCGAATGGCTGCCTGGCAACCGTCTGGAGAGCGCCGTTCTGATCGCTCTCCTGCCGCCCGCGGCCGAGGGCAACCTGGACCGCCAGCAGCCCGATCAGGAGGTACGTGACACCGCGGGCAGCCAGCCCGAGCCGGGCCAGCCGGTGCAGCCACGGACTTCCGGCCGCTGCGCCGGCCGTCGCCCGGGCCTCTCGACCCAGCGCAGAGGGCGTCACCGACCCCACCGGCCGGCACGCGACAACGCCCTTGGCACGTTCGCAGGCATGGGCACCTCTCGGTGACGTCGGGATCAGAAGATCATGCCCGGCAATGGCCGACGACAACCGCGGCGGTGCAGGCGGTCAAGACCCCAGCCCAGCGACGGGCCCCGACTATCGAGTCAGGCCACCCGCCCGCTGGTTGCCCAGCAGCGGAAGGGACCCGGTCGGCCGCCCACCGCCCATCGATTCCGCTGGCCCGCACGGTCGAAGAAACCCCCCGCCGTACGCCGGCTTCTTGTCGGGTTTCTTCGACCGTGTCAGCCCGGCGGCGCGCGTTCCCCACCCCCGACGCCGTACGCAGCCCAACGCCGCCGGGTCAATCGGTGACGAGCTCCCGGTACGCCGGGTGCCGGCCGATATAGCTGCGCACGAACGGGCAGAGCGGTCGGACCCGCAGGCCACGCTCGCGGACGTCGTCCAGCGCCCGTCCCACCAGCTCGCTGCCCACGCCTCGACCCCCGTGCGTGTTGTCGACCTCGGTATGGGTGAACACGACGGTCGAACCCTGGAGGCGGTACGCCGCGAAGCCGGCCGGCGCACCGTCCACCGAGACTTCGTAGCGGGCGCGCTCGGCGTTGTCGGTCACCAGGATGGCCACGTCCCCAACCCTTCCCGCGTCAATGCCCAGCCGCCTTACCAGTTACTTGCTCACGGCATCCTTGCGCGACTGCGGGAACCGCTCGGTGAGCCTGCTCTGGTACGGACGCTCGCCCTTGCCGATGTAGATCTGGCGTGGTCGGGCGATCTTCTGCTCCTTGTCGAGCAGCATCTCCTCCCACTGTGCGAGCCAGCCGGCGGTGCGCGCGACGGCGAAGAGCACCGTGAAGAAGTCTGTTGGAAACGCCATCGACCGGTAGATGAGGCCGGTGTAGAAGTCGACGTTGGGGTAGAGCTTGCGCTCCCGGAAGTAGTCGTCTGACAGCGCGATCCGTTCCAGCTCGAGCGCGATCTCCAAGTCCTTGTCCATGCCTACCTGGCGGAACACGTCGTCGGCCAGCTTCTTCACGATCTGCGCGCGCGGGTCGAAGCTCTTGTAGACCCGATGGCCGAAGCCCATCAACCGGCTTCCCTTACCGCTTTTCACCCCTTCGATGAACGCCGGAATGTTCTTCGTGTCCCCGATCTCGGTGATCATGCGGAGCACCTGCTCGTTCGCGCCCCCGTGCAGCGGTCCGTACAGGGCGGCGATGCCGGCGGTCACCGCCGAGAACGGGTCGACGTGCGAGCTGCCCACGGCACGCACCGCGTTCGCCGAACAGTTCTGCTCGTGGTCGGCATGCAGGATGAACAGGATCTCTAGCGCGCGGGTGAACACCGGGTTCGCCTCGTACTTCGGCTCCGACATCCGCGCCACCATCGACAGGAAGTTCTCCGTGTACGAGAGGTCGTTGTCGGGATAGATGAACGGCAGCCCCTTGATATGCCGATAGCAGAACGCCGCCAGCGTCGGCATCTTGGCCAGCAGCCGGCTGATGGAGATGTTGCGCTCGTCCTCGTCGAAGATGTTCTTCGCCCGTGGATAGAAGGACGACAGTGCGGCCACCGAGCTGCACAGCATGCTCATGGGATGGGCGTCGTACCGGAACCCTTCCAGGAACTTGCGGATGTTCTCATGGACGTAGGTGTGGTAGGTGATCTGATGCGACCACTCGTCGTACTCGGTCTGCGTCGGGAGCTCGCCGTGCCGCAGCAGCCAAGCCACCTCCAGGAAGGTCGCGTTCTCCGCCAGCTGTTCGATCGGGTAGCCGCGGTACCGCAGGATCCCCTTGTCGCCGTCGATGAAGGTGATGGCGCTCTTGCAGGACGCGGTGTTCATGAACGCCGGGTCATAGCTCATGAGACCGAAGTCGCCCTCGCTCACCTTGACCTGCCGCAGGTCCATCCCGCCGATGGACTGGTCCCCCTCGACCCCGGCTTCCATCACCGGCAGCGTGTAGGCCTTGCCGGTCCGTGAGTCCTTGACCTCGAGCGTGGCCGCTGGGGCCCGCTCGGTCGATGCTGCCGCCGAGTCGCTCATGCTCTCTTCCCCGTGGTAGTGCCGCAACGGTGTCGCCGTGTCAACGGTGTGTGTCGGTGTCGGGTGGCCCGGTTCCGCAATCTATGGCCTCAGCCGGAACCCAGCTGCGGTAGGCCGGGAATGGCGCCGCGGCGGTCCGGCACCGGGCGCCGCTCGTACCCCCAGATCCCGTCCAGGCGTTCCGTCCCGGTCGTCTTCTCCAGACCCTCGGAGACCATCCGCATCGCTTCGACCATGCCCGGGAGCAGGATCAGCCGGCCCTCTTCTCGTGGCACCTGCCAGCGGAACGTCTGCAGGGTGCCGGTCTCGATCATCGCCTCCTGCAACAGCCGGTAGAGGGCACGCAGCCGGAACAGCACCGCCAGCAGCCCGCAGGTGGCGAAGAACGAGTAGGGCTCGAGCTCGGCCAGGCCACCGCGCAGCCCCGCCTCCGTGGTGTACGTCGACACCCTGGCCGACAGGTCCTGGGAATCGTTGGCGGCCGAGCAGAGGATCGCCTGCGGGCGCAGGTCGACGAAGCCGCCGACGCAGAGGTGGTAGTCGCGGTAGGTCTCGTACGAACACGGGTTCCCGCTGTCCTTGTGCAGCCTGTGCAGGGTGTCCCACAGCGACGTACGGTCCGCCATCAACGTCTCGATCGGGGCCAGGTAGTAGCCGACCCGGACGTGCGGCGTACCGGCGATCTCGACCACGGCCGGGGAGCCGAGCGACGAGACCGCCCAAACGGCGTGCAGCACCCGCTCGAGCACCAGCCGGCGGGCCTTGGTCTGGGCCGGGAAGAGCTCGGGGCCGGCGGCCGTCAGCAGGGCGTCCAGCTCCGCCGGCGTGTCGGCGCTCACCAGCGTCTGCAGATCACCGGCCAGCGGCCCGAGCTCCCACGACACGACGTCCTCGAATGTCAGCGGCGAGCTGTGGGCGACGAAGAAGGCGGCCGGGTCGAACCGCTCCACATCGACGTACGGGTCGATCGCATTGACGTCCAGCGTGCGCAGCCGGTGCAGCAGGATCAGCAGACCCAGCGTGTGCAACTCGCCCTGATGCTTTGCCGAGCCGAGATCCTGCAACGCCATCGGGTCCAGGCCGGTCAGCTGCGCCTGCCGGAGCCGGGGTTGGGCGAGGAAGTCGAAGACCTGGCGTGAGTTGTCGGTCTCGGTGTAGTAGCAGACGTGGTCGCGGAACCACGGCGTGACCGGGTCGTCGCCGAAGAGCGCCACCGTGGCCAGCACCAGTCCGAGTTCGGCCGCGGACGCCACCCGCATGACCCGGTAGAGAGCGTCCGCGTTGGCCACGCTGGCGAACCCGTTCTCGCCGCTGCGCAGGGTGTACGACGGCCGCAGCGCCTCTCCCCGGCCGAGGCGGACCGGGCCGGGCTCCGGATCGTCGAGTGGGACGGTGACCGGGCCGTGGGTGGCCAGGAACTGGCGGCCGCGTTCCCCGGCCGACGACGGCGTCGCCCGGCCGAGGGACCCGGGGTAGAGCTCCACGGCGGAGTCGAACAGCTTGGCCTGCAGGGCCCCGTGCATCGGAACCCGCTCCCGGATGCGCACCTCGTCGACACCGATCGCCGCCGCCGTGATGAGCATGTTGATCCCGGCCGCGCCGTACCGGCGGGTGAGGTGCTCGGCGTACTGCTGCTTGGCGGCCAGCCGCTTGTCCGCGGCGCTGTGGGCGAAGCCGAGCCGGATGTCAATCTTGCCGGCAGCCTCCTCGTCGTACATGCCGCCCACGCCCGTGGTGTGCGCGACGACGAGGAAGTCGGCAAGCGCCGACCGGACGTGCACGAGGTCGTCTCGGAGCAGGTCGAGGAAGCGGTCCTTGAGCTCGGCCGCGGCATCGGTCAGAGCTGGGACCTGCGCGGTCACCGTGTCCAGGGCGCGCTCGTGGTAGGCGAGCAGGCTCGGGATGGGGATGCCGACGACGACCGAGCGGAAGCGGCGGACGCCGCGTTGGCCCAGGTGTTGATCGAGGTAGCCGGTCAGGAAGCCGCTGAAGGGGTCGGTCGGTACGGCGGCCGCCAGCGCGGCTGACAGCTCCGCGGGCGAGTCGCCGGTGCCCACGCCCATCGCCGTCAACGCTGCCCGGACCCGAGCCGGCCGCTCGTTCGCCGACAGGGCGGTCACGCCGGCCAGCTGCGGCAGCGCGCTGACCGCGAACCGCTCGAGGGCGATGTAGACGCCGCTGTGGGTCAGGTAGCCGTTGCGCACCCGCTCCGGCAGGCCCGCGCTGCCGTGCCGCGACTCCTGGAACCGGAACAGCCGTCGGGTGAAGGCCGAGATCTCGTCCTTGCTGGTGCCGGTCGCCACGATGACCGGCACCTCGTCCGGCGCGGGGCTGCCGATGGCGAACATCTCCTCGTAGAGCGTGAGGAGCTCGAGTACGGCGGTGCCCCCGACGGCGCCGGTACCGCCGAGAAAGACGTGGACGTCGCCGTACCGCTCGCCCGAGCGGGCTGCTGCAACGATCTTCAGTCCCAGCCGCTGCTTCTTGAACCCCATGCCCACTCCCGGTTCGACTCCCGGCAGTGTGGCAGCGGGCCGACTTCCGAGGTCCCGCCGCGGCCAGGTCGACCGGGCGCGGCGGGCGGTCACTACTGGCCTGCTCGGCCCAATGGGATTCCTCCGGATGGCTCTGAGAAGGGTCCGCCTCGCCGCCGATACAACGGTATGCGGCGAATTCTCCTCCTCATGGGAACTGCCGGCATTGTGCTCGCGGCGGCTCTTGCTCCGGCCACCAACGGCGGAGAGGCCGGCCGTGCCGCACTCAGGATGTCGTTTGCGTCGCCAGCGGGAACCGCCTCGTCGACGAGTGGCAGCGACATCGGCTACCGGCTGAGCACGGCCAACGGCCAGGTCATCCGCTGGAACCCCTGCCGAACGATCACCTACCAGGTGAACACGGCCGGCGCCACCGCCGGCGCACTGACAGATGTACAGGGTGCCATGTCACGAGTGGCCTCGGCCAACAAACTGAGCTTCCGTTACCTCGGCTCCACCGCGGCCATTCCGCAGAAGGCATGGCAGACGAACTGGCCCACGAATACCGCCGACATCGTGGTCTCGTGGGCCTACGCCGGCACCGGCGCCGGCCGCTCGACCATCCTGCCGTCCGCCGCGGCCGGCGCGGGCGGTTGGACCGCGAGCGGTACCTACGCGCCGTCCGGGTCCATCGTGTGGCAGATCCGACACGGTTTCGTCGTACTCAACCGGGCGAGCAACGGCGCGATGCGCCCGGGGTTCGGCGCCGGACAGACCCGCGGCGAGCTGCTGCTGCACGAGGTCGGCCACGCCGTCGGCCTGCAGCACACCAGCGCTACCAGCCAGATCCTCTACGCCACGCTGCAAGCCCGGTCCACGACGGCCTACGGGTCGGGCGACCTCATGGGCCTGCGCCGCGTCGGCCAGGCGGCGGGCTGCATCGGCTGAGTGACGGCGACCCGCGGTGCTCACACCTGCGGTCCTGCCGAGTACCGCACTGCGCCGGGCGAGCGCCTCCGCGCCCAGCTTCGCCAGGATGTTGGACACGTGCACGCTCACGGTCTCGGCGCTGGTGAACAGCTGACGGCCGATGTCGCGGTTGCTCCGTCCCTGCTCGACCAGCGCCAGCACCTCGAGCTCCCGCGCAGTCAGGCCCTCACCGCGCCGCGACTCGACATCCGCGGAGCTCCGGTGCCCGCCTTCCCGACCCCGCCCTCGCGGCATCTCTGTATCTCCTCTGAACGACTCGACCTGACGGAATCGAGACTGCGCGTCCGGTAAGGGCCCAACCGGCGGTCCCAGCTGGGCGCGAACGGCGCACGAGCTGCGACCCGCGTGGAACCGTCGGGACCGGTTGCGGGGGACGCCAACCTGCCCGATCTGGCGATGGAGCCTGGGTAGGCGTGGCCATATCGTGGGCCGGCAGAGCGGTCACTGTGGCCGCCGGGCGGGACGGAGGACCGGTGAGACCGCTGCGCTTGGGCCTGCTGTTGGCGACGGTGTTCGCCTTGTCGTTCGGTGGCGGTGGCGCCTCGGGCGCTACGAGCAACCAGTACGGCGCCCGCGGCGGGGACGTCTCCCTGCAGCGGGTCGTCGGCTCCGCCTGGACGGTCACCTCGCTGGAGTGGCCGACGGCCGAGCCCCGCCGAGGTCGCTTCGACTTCTCGAAGTACGACGCCTTGGTCGACGAACAGGCGGCGGTCGGCGTAGAGACGCAGTTCCGGGTGCAACTCTGCGCCCTGACGCCGGGTGGAGCACCGTTCTGGGGTACCGCCCCCTTGCCGGCCGGAGTGATCGCCCGGCCCACGGACCCCTGCACCCAGGAGGTGCCGAAGAGCCAGCAGGACTGGTATGACTTCGTCTACCAGCTGGTGCGCCACTACAAGAGCTACGTCCACCCGGTCCGGTTGTTCGCCATCAGCAACGAGGTGAACACGCCCGGCCAATGGCCTGGAGTTGCCGGCCGCACGGCCTGCAGCATGGCGAACTGCCCGGTCTTCGACGACTACGTGACGACGTTGCTAACCGCCAGACGAGCCGCGCACGCGGCCAATCCCGACGTCATCGTCCTGGACTCGGGGCTCAGCAGCCCGACGCTCGGTGTGGCGACCACCCGGGAGAAATATGAGGCCGGGGGGAAGACCGACGCCGCACTCCAGGCGGCGGTGCGCTACCTGAACCAGTACTTCGCCTACCGACATCCACCGGGTGTGGCCGAACCGTGGGAGTACATCGACCCCAACCAGTCGATTGCCCGGTTGCGTACGCAATTCACCAAGACCTTCTACGGCACCGCGACACCGCAAGCCGACCGGTTCTACTACATCGCGACGCACATGTACCGGACCGGGGCGATGGACGCCATTCAGATGCACTTCTATGACTACGCCCCATACATCAAGAACGTATTGACGTTCATGCACCGGCAGGGTGGCGGCGCCACGCCGGTGTACTGCTGGGAGTGCGGCGTCAAGTGGCCGGTCAAGAACCGGCAGCTCTACAACTACGACCGGACGCTCAGTGCGTCGTTCGTGCAGGAGAAGGCCCGGATCGGCTTCGCCAACGGCATGGTGCAGATGATCTATCTCCCGCTGAGCTGGGGGTCGCCACCGGCGATCGACGACGCGGAGAAGGACCTGCCGCTCGTCTGCGGCCGCTGGACCGGTACGCCGTACGCTCCCGGGCTCTGTCCGTCAGGGAACACCCTGACGAGCTTGGGAGTCGCCTTTCACGATCTGGCGACCGGCCGGTAAGTAATCAGCCGTTGCCGGCGGTCGAGCTCTCCGGTTCATCGGCGGCCGTGCCGCCGGCCGGTCCCGCACCGCTGACCGTGTCCGCCATCTCGTCCTCGCTGAGCTGGCTGGCCTCCGGAGCGGCGTTGCGGCCGGGCAACCCCCCGGTCTCCCCGACTGTCGTAGCGCGGTCGGGCTGGTCCTCGGCGTCCGGCGTCTGCGTCATGCCCGCGCGTGTACCCGCCTCGCGCGCTGTCAAGCCCGGGCGCCCGACGCTGTCCCGCTCAGAGCGTGCCGGTCGCCGCCTTGCCGTCACCGCGTCGAGAAGCCGGGCCGCGACCTGGGCCGTGGTCGCCCGGCCGCCGATGTCCGGCGTACGCGCCGTGAGGTCCGCGACGGTGACGGCGACGGCGTCGCGCACTCGGGCCGCGGCGGCCGCGAAACCGGTGTGGTCGAGCAGCATCGCACCGGAGAGCACGCACCCGAGCGGGTTGGCCGCGCCGGATCCGGCGATGTCCGGAGCCGATCCATGCACCGGCTCGAAGAGGCCCACTCCGCTCCCGTCAGCGCAGATGTTGGCGCTCGGTGCCATGCCCAACCCACCGCCGAGCACGGCACCGAGGTCGGAGAGGATGTCGCCGAACAGGTTGCTGGCGAGCACGACGCCCAGCGAACGCGGCCGCTCGATCATTCGTGCGGCCATCGCGTCCACGAAGACCCGCTCCCACGCCACGTCGGGGAATCCCGCGGCGACCTCGGCCACCACCTGGTCCCAGAGCGCGTAGCCGTGCCGCATCGCGTTGGACTTCGACACCGCGACCAGCGGCGCGCTGCGGCGGCGAGCCTCCTGGAAGGCGTAGCCAGCGACCCGGCGGATGGCGGCGGCGCTGTGCACCGCAACCTCGACGGCGATCTCCGCGCCCGTCCCACCGTGAGCTCTGCCGCCGATGCCGGCGTACTCGCCCTCGGTGTTCTCCCGTACGACGACGAAGTCGACGCCCTCGACGTCGCGGACGGGGGACGGCACCCCGGGAAAGGCATGCACGGGGCGCACGTTGACCGCCAGCTGCAACCCTTGGCGCAGCCGGATGACGAGATCCCACACCGGGATGTCGTCGGGGACGTCGTATCGGCCGACTGCTCCGAAGAGCACCGCGTCGAAGTTGCGGACGATATCCGGGGCGTCGGCCGGCGCAACCTCGCCGGTGCGCAGGTACCGCTCGCCGCCCCAGTCGAGATCGGAGACCACGAGGGTGCCGCCCCCGCCCTCGACCGCAGCTGCGAGCACCGGCAGGGTTGCCGCCACAACCTCCGGGCCGATGCCGTCGCCGCCGATCGCCGCCAGCCGCAGCACCCGCTCGGTCACGGGGCGTCACCGGCCGCGGCCGTGGCCGCCGTCTGCGCGCTCCAGTTCGGGTCCACCCGGGGCCACGGCCGGACCGCCGACGCCGGCCGGGCCTGCTCGTACCAGGCGGTGACGCGCAGGACACCGACGTCGCCGAATCGGGGGCCGGCGATCTGCAATCCGATTGCCCGCCCGTCGGTGGTGAAGCCGCAATTGACCGACGACGCCGGCTGGCCGGACATGTTGTACGGCGCGGTGAACCCGATGTGGTCGAGCGGACGGCGTACGTCGTTGGTCGGCGACGGCCACTCCGCCGGGAAGGTGGATACCGGGGAGACCGGCGACAACACGACATCGAAGCCGGCGGTGGCCGCGACGGTGACGGCGGCGATAGAAAGCATCGAGTTCGCGCAGCGCAGGACAACCTCGCCGGACACGTCGGCCCCGCCGCGACACCAGTCGGCGATGTAGGGCAGCACGGCCGCCTGCCGCTCGGGTGAGAGGGCTCGGAAGTCGACCCACGACCGCACCCGCCAGAACAGGTCGAGGTCGTCGAGGAGCTCCCGGGTGAAGAACGGCGGCACCGGCTCCACGACCGCGCCGGCCTGCTCGAATGCGGCGGCGGCGGCCGCGACCGACGCGGCGATCTCGGCGTCGACGGGTAGCCCGCAGCCAGCCTCCCGGAGGTAACCGACCCGCATACCAGCCACCTCGGCAGGCACCGACGACCAGTCCAGCGCCTCGAACGGCAGGCTGGTGTAGTCCCGCGGATCCGGGCCGGCGAGCACGCTCGTCAGCAGCGCGGCGTCCCCGACCGTGCGGGTCATCGGCCCGGCGACGCGGCCCCAGTACGGCGGGGAGACGGGCACCCGGCCGAAGCTCGGCTTGAGCGTGACGATCGCGTTCCACGCCGCCGGCAGCCGCAGCGAGCCGCCGATGTCGGTGCCGACATGCAGCGGCCCGTAGCCCGCCGCCGCCGCCGCGGCCGCACCGGCGCTGGACCCGCCGGGGTTCCACCGCGGGTTCCACGGGTTTCGGGTCAGCGGATGGAAGCTGGAAAGGCCGGAGGAGAGCATGCCCCAGTCCGGCATCGTCGTCTTGGCCACCAGTACCGCGCCGGCCTCTCGGACCCGGGCGGCCGGCGGCGCGTCCGCGGCGGCCGGCACCCGCTCGGTCGCCGCCGTTCCGACCGGAACCGGGGTGCCGCGGGTCGCGATGTTCTCCTTGAGCGTGATCGGTACGCCGTCCAGCGGACCAACCGGAGCGCCGGCCCGCCACCGGCCCTCGCTGTCACGGGCGGCCCGCCGTACCGCGTCGGCATCCAACGCGTACAGCGCCCGGATGGTCGGCTCGCACTGCTCGACCCGTTCGAGCACGGCGGCGGCGACCTCGACCGGCGACACCTCCCCGGACCGGTACGCCGCGAGCAGCGCCACGGCGGACACGTCGGCAAGGTCTGCCGCGGTGGCCCCTCCGGACATCGCCTGCACTCCCATCCGGGTTATCACTCTGGCATCAGGCCGGCGGGTCGTAACGCCCGTCGATCGCGGTCCAGCCGCCGTCGACCGTCAGGACCGAGCCGGTCACGAAGCTCGAGGCGTCGGCGGCGAGATAGACGACGGCGCCGGCCAGTTCCGCCGGCCGGGCCCAGCGCTGAAGGGCACTCTTGCGGGCGTAGGCGCCGTACCACTCCGGGTCCGCCTGGATCTGCGCGGTCAGCGGGGTCTCGACGACACCCGGAGCGATCGCGTTCACCCGGACGCCCGCCGGCCCGAACTCCGCGGCCGCGGTGCGCAACAGCTGGACCAGGCCCGCCTTGGTCGCGGCGTAGGCGCCCTGGCCGGGCTCGACGGTGGTGGCGCGGATCGAGGAGAACCCGATGATGCTGCCGGTCCGCCGGGAGACCATCGGCGCACCGAAGGCCCGCAGGAGGTCGAACGCCGCCCGCAGGTTCAGCGCCACGACGGCGTCGACCTCGCCCGGGCGGTAGTCGAGCAGCCGCTTGCGCACGTTGGTGCCGGCGGTGAACACCAGGACGTCGACGTCTCCCAGCTGGCCAGCCGCCCGTTCGACCGCCGACCGGTCGAGGATGTCGAGCGGGTAGGCCGACGCGGCGCCTCCCGCCGCGGCCGCCGTCGCCGCTGCCGCCGCCGCATCCCGATCGGCGCAGACCACGAACGCGCCGCAGGCCGCTAGCGCCAGCGCCGATTCGCGCCCGATTCCGCTGCCGGCGCCGACGACCACGGCCCGACGGCCGTCCAGCCGGAACATTTCTGCGTAATCCATCGCGACTCCCTCCTCAGCCATCCAGGGCGCGCCAAGCGTCGTCCTCGAGAGCATCAGTCGTCACCTCGAAAGAACGCGGACGGGAAGACATCGCGGTAGGACGGCCACGATCCGGCCGGCGTGGTCACCGATGTCGCGGCGAGCAGCGCCCGGACGACGGCGCGGGTGACGCAGTCGGCCCCGGCACTGAGGACGTCATGGAAGGTCGCCGGGTCGGGCTCGGCAGCCTCCGGTGCGCTGAGCGTGAAGATCGCGTCGCCGTCGTACATGGTGTGCACCGGCCGGATCGCCCGGGCCAGCCCGTCATGCGCGATCCCGGCGAGCTTCGCGCACTGCGCCTTGGTCAGCCTGCGGTCGACGGCGACGACACCGATGGTGGTGTTGAAGACCGGCGCCTGGACCGGCGGAAGGGGGGACGGCGGGATCCGCCGCCGGGCGCCGGCGACGTCGGCGCGGGCCGGGGCCCTCAGGTCGGCGAACTCGCCGGCCAGTCCGAACCGCGCGCCGTAGAGCTCGCCGGTGCCGGCGTGCCAGGCCGAGCCGAGCGAGTTCACCACGACCAGCGCGCCGACCGTCGCGCCGGAGGGCAACCGGGTGCTCGCCGATCCCACACCGCCCTTCAGGCCACCGGCTACCGCCCCTGTGCCGGCTCCCACGCAGCCCAACGGAACCGGCCCGGCACCGGCCGGCCCGGCGGCCGCGTCGTACGCCGCCGCGCCGAAGGCCGCGTCCGGGCGCGAAGCCGGGTCGCCGCCACGACCGAGATCGAAGAGGATCGCTGCCGGCGAGATCGGCACGACGATGTCGGCGCCCACCCGCAGCCCGACGCCAGCGGCGGCCAGCCGGTCCACGACGCCACCGGCGGCGGCCAGACCGAAGGCGCTGCCGCCGCCGAGCAGGATCGCGTGCACCCGGTCGACCGCGTTGCGCGGGTCGAGCAGGTCGGTCTCCCGGGTGCCGGGAGCGCCGCCCCGAACGTCCACGCCCGCGACCATGCCGGCGGGCGGCGGGAGGACCACGGTCGATCCCGTCAGCCAGCCGGCTCCGACCGCGGTGCGGTGACCGACGCGAACTCCCTCGACGTCGGTGAGAGAGTTCGTGGGACCAGGACGGTGCCCCTCACCGCCAACCTCAGCCGGCACGTTCCTCCTCCACGTCGGGCGGGTCCGCGCCCGCCGCGGCCGTCGCACGGGCGAGTGTCGCGGCGTCGGCGCCGGCGAGGGCGCGGCGGACCGTCGGGATCGATGCCACCAGCCGACGGGTGTAGGGGTGCCGGGGCGCGTCGTACACCTGCGAGGTGGGCCCCAGCTCGACCAGCTCGCCATCGTGCAGCACCGCAACCGTGTCGCACACGCGCTGCACCACGGACAGGTCGTGGGAGACGAAGACCAGGGTGAGCGAGTACTCCGCCACCAGGTCGGCGAGCAGGTTCAGGATCTGCGCGCGGACGGAGACGTCCAGCGCGCTGACCGGCTCGTCCGCCACCAGCACCGACGGGGACGTGGCGAGCGCGCGGGCGATCGAGATGCGCTGGCGCTGCCCGCCGGAGAACTGGTGCGGGAACCGGTCGCCGGCGTCGGACTGCAGCCCCACCGCGGCGAGCAGCTCGCGGAGTCGCCCGGACCGGTGGCGGTGGCCCTGCACCACCAGCGGCTCGCAGATGATGTCGCGCACGCGCATTCTCGGGTTCAGCGAACCCATCGGGTCCTGGAACACGATCTGCATCTCGCGGCGGAGGAACCGCAGCTCGCGCTCCGGACGACCGGTGATCTCCCGCCCGGCGAACCGGATGGACCCCGAGGTCGGGGTGTCCAGGGCGCAGAGCAGCCGGAGCAATGTGGACTTGCCCGAGCCGGACTCGCCGACGATGCCGAACCGCTGGCCGGCGGAGATGTCGAAGGACACACCTCGCAACGCCTCCACCCGCGGCGGGGGCTGCCGCAGGGAGGTGCGTGGCCGCAGGTAGACGCGGTGCAGATCCCGTACGGCGATCAATGGCTCATCGGCACCGTCCCAGGTGCTCGGGCGGGGAGCCGGCCGGGTATCAGCCATCTTCGGCCCCGACCGGATGCCAGGAGGCGTAGCCGCGGTCGCCCTCGGTCACCCACTCCGGTGACGTCGCGCACTCGTCGGTCGCCCGTGGGCAGCGGTTGCGGAAAACGCAGCCGCTCGGGAACCGGCCCGGACCGGGAACCGTGCCGGCGATCGTGCGCAGGCGACCCGAGGCGTCCAGCGCGTCGAGATCCGACGCGTCGAGCAGACCGCGGGTATACGGGTGGCGAGGATCGGTGAAGACCTTCGCCACCGACCCCGTCTCGACCACCCGGCCGCCGTACATCACCAGGACGCGCTCGCACACGGAGGCGACGACGCCCAGGTCATGGGTGATGAACAGCAACGCCGACCCGCGGTCGGTGACCCCCTCGAGGATCAGCTCGAGCATGCGCGCCTGCACGGTGACGTCGAGCGCGGTCGTCGGCTCGTCGCAGACGAGCACCGCCGGGTCGTTGGCCAGGCCGATCGCCAGCATGACCCGCTGACGCTGACCACCGGAGAGCTGGTGGGGGTAGGCCCGAGCCGCGCCCGCCGGGTCGGGCAGATGCACCCGCTCGAGCAGGTCCACCGCCGCCGCCCGGGCGGAGCGCCGGTCCGGCTGCGTCCCATGCAACAGCATCACCTCGGCGACCTGGTTGCCGACGCGCATCAGCGGGTTCAGTGCGGTCATCGGCTCCTGGAACACCATCGCGATCGACCGCCCGCGCACCTTCGCCATCTTGCGTTCCGACGCGTCGACGAGGTCGTGATCGACACCGGCGACCCGTACGGAGCCGGTCGCCCGCAAGCCGTCGGGGAGCAGTCCCATCAACGCCAGCGCGGTGAGCGACTTACCCGATCCCGACTCGCCGATCAGGCCGAGCCGCTCGCCGGCGCCGAGGCGGAACGACACGTCGCTGACCAGCGGGACGTTCCCGACCCCGACGCAGAGGCGGTCGGCGACGAGCGCGGTCGACCCACGCAGCCCGGCAGCCGGCGGCCCGACGGCCCGGTTGCTGGATACGACGTCGGTCACCGCCGATCCTCCAGCCGAGGGTCGAACCGGTCGCGGAGGCCGTCGCCGAGCAGGTTGAAACCGAGTACCGCCAATGCGATCGCCAGGCCGGGGAAGACGGCGAGCCGCGGCGCCACCGGCAGCAGCTCCTGGGCCTCCTGCAGCATCCGGCCCCACGACGGCGTGGGGGGCCGGGTGCCGAACCCCAAAAAGGATAGCGCGGCCTCCGCCAGCACCGCGATGGCGAACGACACCGAGGCCTGCACGATCACCAGCCCGGCGATGTTGGGCAGCACGTGCCGGCGCGCGATCGCCGGCCCGCGTCGGCCCGCTGCTCGCGCCGCGAGGACGTACTCGGTGCTGAGCACCTGCAGGCTGCCGCTGCGGGCGAGGCGGGCGAACGACGGGACGGTGGCGATCCCGATGGCCACCATCGCGGTCAGGGTGCTGGCGCCGTACACGGCTCCGAACATGACCGCGAGCAGCAGGGCCGGAAAGGCGAGCAGCAGGTCGTTGACCCGCATGACCACCTCGCCCAGCCAGCGGGGGGCCATCGCGGCGAAGATGCCGACCGGCGTGCCGATCACCGCCGCGATGCTCACGGCGACGATCCCGACGAACAGCGTGGTCCGGGCACCGACCATGAGCGAGCTGGCGATGTCGCGGCCGAACTTGTCGGTGCCGAGCCAGTGTGCGCGCCCCGGCCCCAGCAGCCGTGCGGTGGAGTCGACATGGGTCGGGTCGTACGGCGTCCAGACGAACGATACGAGCGCCGTCACCACCACCAGGCCGATGAGCACCGCGCCGACGCCCAGGCTCGGGCTGACCCCATGGCGGCGCCGACCCGGGATCGCCTCCTCGGCGCCGGCCGCCGGTGCAGGCAGCCCCTCGAGGACGGCGCTCACGCGGGTCTCCGCAGCCGTGGGTCGAGGACCGTGTACAGGAGGTCCACGACGAGGTTGACGAGCAGGACGGCCACCACCAGCACCATCACCACGCCCTGCACGAGCAGCAGGTCGCGGTTGGCGACACCGTCCAGGAGCAGGCTGCCGAGGCCCGGGATGACGAAGACCCGCTCGACCACGACCGCTCCGATGAGCAGCGTGGCCAGCTGCAGGCCCAGCACGGTGACGACCGGGATGGCCGCGTTCCGCAGCCCGTGCCGGACCAGGGCGCGGTACGGCGAGAGGCCCTTGGCGCGCGCCGTCCGCAGGAAGTCCTCGCGCAGGATGTCGAGAACGGCCGAGCGGACGTAGCGGGTGAGCACCGCGCCCTGCACGACGCCGAGTGACAGCGCGGGCAGTACGAGGTGTCTGAGGAACTGGGCCGGGTCCTCCTCCGGCGGGGTCCACCCCCCCGACGGCAGCAGCCGCAACTTCACCGCGAACACAGCGACCAGCAGGATGCCGGCGAGGAAGCTCGGTACGGCGACGCCGACCTGGCTCACGGCCGACAGCAGCGCACCGCTGGCCGAGCGGTGACGCACCGCCGCGACCATGCCGAGCGGCAGGGCGATCGCGACCGCGATCAAAGTGGCGGCGAAGACCAGCAACAGGGTGACCTGGAGCCGGTCGAGGATCTGCGGACCGATGAGGTCACTGGTGACGTAGGACCGGCCGAAGTGACCCGTGGGCAGCCCGCGCACCCAGTCGATGTACTGCACCAGCAGTGGTCGGTCGGTGCCGAACCGCGCCCGGGTCGCCGCCACTGCGTCCGGGGTCGCGTTCATCCCCAGCGCCACCCGGGCCGGGTCACCCGGCAGCACGGCCATGAAGGCGAAGACCACCCCGGTGGCGAGGGCGGTGCTCACGAGGAACACCGCCGTCCGACGGAGCACCTGCAGCAGCATCGATATCCGCCTCGGACCGGCAGTGCCTAGGCCCGGGTCAGCGTCGTGAGGTCGAACTGCTCGGTGACCGCGTTCTTCGGCAGTCCGCCGATGCCCTTGTCCGCCACCATGATGTTGGGGAAGAGGAACAGCCAGTCCGCCGCGGCGTCGTCGGCCAGGGTCCGGGCGACCTGCTTGTAGTCGGCGACCTGCTGCTGCTCGCTGCCCTTGTCACCGCTGGCCAACAGCCCCTGCACCTGCTTGTTGTCGTACTGCCAGTAGTACTTCGGGTCGCCGAAGGTCTGGATGTCGCGCGGCTCCACATGGTTGATGATCGACATGTCGTAGTTGTACTTGGTGAAGACCAGGTCGAGCCAGCGAGCCGGGAACTCCAGTACGTCGATCTTCGCGTTGATCCCCACCTGCGCAAGCTGCGACTTCACCACCTGCGCGATGGACACAGCGTACGGCAGGTTCGGGATCCGGAAGGCGAGCTCGAGCTTGGGGCGCCCCGCGGCGGCGAGCAGCGCCTTGGCCTTCGCCGGGTCGTATGGATAGGTGTTGGATAGGTCCTCATACCAGGGGTCGGTGGGCGGGACCATGCTGCCGATGAGCTTGCCGTGACCGCCCCAGGCGGTGTCCATGACCGCCTTGCGGTCGATGGCGTAGGAGATCGCCTGGCGCACCCGCTTGTCGCGGAGCGGCGGCTTGGCGTTGTTGAACGAGAGCACGACCTCGCCGTTCGTCGAGCCCTCGATCACTTCGTACCGCTTGACGCCGGTGAACTGCTTGAGCGTGTCCGGCGTCTGCAGCGTCGAGATCACGTTTATCCCACCGGTCAGCAGTGCGTTGTTCATGGCCGTGGGGTCCTTGAAGTACTTCAGGGTGACGGTGCCGATCGCCGGTTTCGGGCCCCAGTACTTGTCGTTGCGCACGAGCACGATCGAGTCGCCCCGGTTCCACTTCTGCAGCTTGTAGGGGCCGGTTCCGACGGCGGTGTTCGCCAGATCCGCGACGCCCTTGGGCGAGAACATCGCACCGATCCGGGTCGTCATCTCGAACAGCCAGTTGTTGCTCGGCGAACTCAGGTTGACCTTGACCTCGGTTGGCGACACCAGCTCGACGCTCTTGACGACGTCCATGTACGCCTTCAGCGAGCTCGTCCACTCCGGGCCCTTGACCCGCTCGATGCTGAACTTGACGGCGTCGGCGGTGAACTTGTCGCCGTTGCTGAAGGTGGCGCCCTCCTGCAGCTTGAAGTCGTACGTCGTACGGTCCGGCGACACGGTCCACGACTTCGCCAGCAGTGGCTGGACGGTGCCGTTCTCGTCGAGCTTCACCAGCCCTTCGTAGACGTTCACGAGCAGCGCCTGCGGAGTCGCGGCAGGGCCGGTCTTGGTGAAGTCCAGGTTCGTCGGCTCGGCCACGAAACCGATCGAGAGCTTCGTGGCGCTACCAGCACCCTTGTTGTCCTTCGTCGCGTCCGACCCCGCGCTGCACCCGCTGAGGGCCACCGCGACGCCGAGAGCGGCGAGCACGGCCACCGAACGGTAGGTCCTTGCTGCCACGACGGCACCTTCCTTCCTTGCACGAGTGGTAGGGCATCTGGCCTGGCGACGGGGTTCGATCATTCGGGTGGGCAGGCCGGCTCCCTACCGGTTCTGCGGGAAGCCGAGGTCAACCGCACTGGTGGCCGGGTCCGGCCAGCGGCTGGTGACCACCTTGGTGCGGGTGTAGAACTGCACGCCCTGCGGCCCGTAGACGTGCGTGTCCCCGAACAGGGAGGCCTTCCACCCGCCGAAGGAGTAATAGGACACCGGCACCGGGATCGGCACGTTGACCCCGACCATGCCGGCCTGGACGTCGAACTCGAACGAACGGGCGATCCCCCCGTCGCGGGTGTAGATGGCGGCGCCGTTGCCGTACTGGTTGTCGTTCACCAGCCGGAGCGCCTCGTCGTAGGACTCGGCCCGGACGACGCAGAGCACCGGGCCGAAGATCTCGTCCCGGTAGGCGGTCATCTCCGGGCGTACGTCGTCGAGCAGGCTGGCACCGACGAAGAAGCCGCTCCCGTCGAAGCGGCTGTCCCGCCCGTCCAGGACGACCGTGGCGCCTTCGGCTCGGGCGACGTCGAGGTAGGACGCAACGCGGTCGCGGTGCTCAGCCGTGATGAGCGGTCCCATCTGCGCTGCCGGGTCGGACCCCGGCCCGATCCGCACGCCCACGACCCGGTCCCGGATGGCGGCCACGAGCGCGTCACCCACCGAGCCGACCGCCACGACGACCGAGATCGCCATGCAGCGCTCTCCAGCGGACCCGTACGCCGCCGACACCGCGGCGTCGGCGGCCATCGGGATGTCGGCGTCGGGCAGGACCACCATGTGGTTCTTCGCGCCGCCGAGGGCCTGCACCCGCTTTCCGGCGGCGGTCGCGCGCTGGTAGACCTGCCGGGCGACCGGCGTGGACCCGACGAAGCTCACCGCGGCCACGTCCGGGTGCTCCAGCAGCCGGTCTACCGCGACCTTGTCGCCCTGTACGACGTTGAAGACGCCCTCCGGCAGGCCTGCCTCCGCCAGCAACTCGGCCAGCAGCAACGACGCCGACGGGTCCCGCTCACTCGGCTTGAGCACAAAGGTGTTCCCGCAGGCGATCGCGTTCGCCAGCATCCACAGCGGAACCATCACCGGAAAATTGAACGGCGTGATCCCGACAGCCACTCCGAGCGGCTGGTGCACCTCGTGCACGTCCACGCCGGTGGCGGCCTGTTCGCTGTAGCCGCCCTTGAGCAGCTGCGGGATTCCGCAGGCGAATTCCACGTTCTCCAGTCCTCGGGCGACCTCCCCCATGGCGTCCGAGAGCACCTTGCCGTGCTCCGCGGTAATGGCGGCGGCGAGCTCCGGCTGCCGCTCCTTGAGGACATGGCGAAGTGCGAACAGAATCTCGGTGCGGCGGGCCAGGTTGGTCGACCGCCAGGACGGAAAAGCCTCCCGCGCCGCTGCCACGGCGACGTCCACATCGGCCGGTGCGGCCAGCTGCACCGATCCGGTCACCAAACCGGTCGCCGGGTCGTAGACCCTGCTGGTCCGGCCCGACGTCCCGGGCACCCGCTTGCCGCGGATGACATGGCCGATCGTGTTCACGGCGCCTCCGAGCGCGCTGGCTGGCGGTCGCCACGGTAAGCCGCCAGCCACTCGGCGTACAACCGCCGGCCTCGAGCCGGACACTCGTGAGTGTTGCTCTCGCCAAGTACGACGCCGCCGGCGAGCCCGCTTCAGCCGGCCGGCGCGTTCGGCGCACAACCCGTTAGCGAATCGTCCATGTATATGACGTCGTCGACGTGACGTTGCCGTAACTGTCGACCCCCCGGACGCGAAATACGTGAAACCCCCTTCGAAGTCCGGTGTAGGTCTGCGGGCTCGTGCAGGCGGTGAACGCAGCGCCGTCCAGGCTGCACTGAAATGCGAGCCCGGGATCAGCGAATGCGAACCTTGCATTCCTGTTCTTGGTCCTGGCGTTGGGCTTCGAGGTGATAGTCGGTGCGGCTGTCCGGACGGTGAAGCCGGCCGTGGCGGCGGAGCCGGCGTTGCCGCTCTGGTCCACTGCGCGGACGGCGATCGTGTGCGGCCCGTCGGCCAGGCCGGAGTAGGTGACCGGGCTCGTGCAGCTGGCCCAGCCGCCGCCGTCCAGGTGGCACTGGTAGACCGCGGCCGGATCGTTGCCGGTGAAGCTGGCCGACACGGTGGAGCTGGCCACCGTCCCGCTCGGTGCCGAGGTGAAGGTGGCCGTCGGTGCCGTGTTGTCCACTGTGAAGTTCGCCGTATCGGCGGTGCCGACGTTGCCAGCCGGGTCGATGCCCCGGACCGCGATCGTGTGCGGCCCGTCGGCCAGGCCGGAGTAGGTGACCGGGCTCGTGCAGCTGGCCCAGCCGCCGCCGTCGAGTTGGCACTGGTAGGCGGCCGCGGGATCGTTGCCGGTGAAGCTGGCCGACACGGTGGAGCTGGGCACCGTTCCGCTCGGTGCCGAGGTGAACGTGGTGGTGGGCGCCGTGCTGTCAACGACGGGACCCTGCGTGGGGGCAGGTGAAGCTGCGGTGGTTGGCGCTTGACTCGGGCTGGCCGAGGGAGCGAGGACGGCGGGAGGGATCGCCGCGGGCGGCGACGCTGGCGATGACGCTGGCGGTGACGCTGGCGCCGACCCGGGAGGTGTCGGACTCGGCGCCGCCGACGGGTGCGGCGAGGTGCTCGCCCGGGGTGGACTCGCCGAGGGACGATCCGGAAGGGAGACCCGGCGAACGGAGTGGGTCGGCTCCCGGGGAGGTATCGCGTCGCGAGGAACCGGAGCCACGGCGGTTGCGGCCACGGCCACTCCGGCGGCCGTCACGGTCATGGCTCCGGTGGCCACCGAGGTGCCGAGCCGTCCGGTCGCCTGTTGTACGACGCGTAGGGCAGGGAGTTGGAAGACGATGGACAACGGCCCCATCGCCCACAGCAGTCGCGGCAGCGAAATCGCAAGGAATGAACGTACGATCTCCGGATCGAACTGCGAGCCCGCGCATCGGGCCAATTCGGTTCGGGCCGCCCGGGTCGCCATCGGATCCTTGTACGAGCGCGCGGCGGTCATGACCTCGAAGGCATCTACTACCCCGAGAATGCGGCCACCGAGGGAAATCTCCTCCCGCGCCAGCCCTCGCGGGTATCCAAGACCGTCGTAACGTTCATGGTGTTCGAGAATGGCGTCACCCCACTTGCCGAGCCACGGCAATAGTGGGCCGGCGAGCTCTGCCCCGCGCGCCGGATGCTGTCGGATCTCGGTCCACTCGTGCTCAGTCAGCTTCGCAGGCTTGTTCAGAATCCGGGCCGACACGTGGAGCTTCCCGATGTCATGTAACAGCGCGGACCAGCGGAGTCGATCTCGGTCGGGTTGGCTCATCTTCAGTTGTTCGGCCAGCAGGTCGGTGAAGACGCGCACCCGCTCGGCGTGTCCGCGAGTCTTGCGGTCGTGCGCGGCGAGTGCTGCTACCAGGGCGAGAATCTTCTCGGCTACCGCCGACTCGGTGTCGTTCTTTCCGATTTCTACCTTCTCCTGCAGGCGCCGAGTACTACTCGCCCCTCTTGCCACCTTGAATCTGGACGGCGCCTTGTCCGGGAACAGCATGGTCAGCTTCAGCAGCGTGGCCAGCGGAAGGAACGCCCGGGCCAGCCGCTCGACCACCACGGCAGTAGCCAGCGACATGACAAGTAAGCCGACGAACCAGATCGCGCTACCGCGGTGCGCTTGCGGTCCGACCTTGACCACCAGCTGAACCACGATTACGGAGGCCGCAAGCGGCAGGAGCAGGACGAGGGACCGGACGGCAGCACTCAGCACGGGGCGGCCGTGCCATCGATGTGACTGGGCCGTCAGGTCCTCGGTCTGCTTTGTGGCCACCGCAAGATGATCGGAGAGCAGCGTTGACTGCTTGAGTGGCCCGTGCTGTACTGCGCCCGCGCCACTGCGCAGCACCAGGAGTCAGGGAGATGAGGCCAGCCATGAGCAGGTCACCTCGTCATGCCCTTCCCCCGGTCGCAGGCGCCTCGCGCCTCGCCGGGTCGTACCGACCCTGGAGACTTCCACGATGTGTGCCGCCCCGCTGGACCACGATGCTGTCCTCGAGCTGACGACTGATCGGCTCCTTCTCCGTTCCATCACGCCCGGCGACGTTGAGGCCGTTCTCGACGATCGCCGCCTGCCGGAGTGGGCCCCGGACTTCCCCGCACCCGGCGATCAGGAAATCGCTCGCATGCTCTCCCGGACCGGTGTGCCCGGCGGCTCCGACCGTGCATTCGGCATCCGATTGATCCTGGAGCGAGCCACGGGCAGGTGATCGGAGGTGTGGGCTTCTTCGGACCACCTCGAGACGGCCGAGTCGAGATCGGGTACGGGATCGTGGAGTCCCGCCGGCGACGTGGCTATGCAACCGAGGCGGTGACGGCGATGCTCGACTACGCATTCACCCGTCCCGGCGTCATCGAGGTGGTAGCCACCGCTGACCTGGACAATCCCGCGTCCATCCGGGTGCTGGACAAGAGCGGTCTGAGCTACCAGTCCCAGGACGAGGCGCGGGTGACTTACTTGATCACAGCACGTTGACGAAGATCACCCAGTCCGTCTTGCAGCGCGGTGACCAAGGTGTCGGTCACGGCTGCGGCGAGATCCCCGGTGGCATCGAGGTCTGGATCGAAGACGGTGACATCCATCCCCACGATGTGCGGATCGGCCAGCAACACCCGCAGCAGACCGGCGAGCTCAGCGAACTCGAGGCCATCGGCGTCCGGGCTGTCGACCGCAGGCATGCAGCCCGGGTCCAGCACGTCGAGGTCCAGATGCACCCAGATCCCGTCGAGTTCCATACTGTCCAGCCGGCGGCGAGCCTGCGTTCCGGCTGTCTCTGTTCAGCTCTCGAGCCTCCGCCAGCGTCGGGTCGTCCTCGTCGTGCGGGCCGAGCAGCACCACATCCTCGTCGCGGACGTACGGCGCCAAGCCGTCGAGGTCGGCTCGCCACCGGGCCCTTCAAGACGTCGCCTACGGAAGGGCCGCAATTGTGAAGCGCTCGGCCAACTCCTTTCGTCCCTCCAGGACATCCGCAACGTACTCGCCGAGTGCAGGACCGTGCTTGAAGCCATGCCCGGAACCACCACCCAGAAGCCAGACCCGGTCCTGGCCGGGGAGCGGACCGATCAGGAATGTCCGGCCCGGACTCATCTCGTAATGCATGACATGCGTTCGAAGCAACCGTACTCCTGACAGTTGGGGGAATCGGTATGCGAGATATTGCTGGACCTCCCG
>JAABUN010002455.1_pt1 | contig 32919 bp, 28 predicted proteins | sample 5559311 | NCBI WGS metagenome assembly JAABUN01 (sample SAMN10711877, study PRJNA513370) | rock metagenome | isolation source: Antarctica rocks | place: Antarctica: Victoria Land, Siegfried Peak sud | reverse complement strand
CCCCGGCGAGACCGACGCTGATGTCGAGGTGCTGACCGACTTCTTGACCGCCGCCGACCTGGACGCGATCGGGGTGTTCGGCTATTCCGACGAGGACGGCACCGAAGCCGCCGGTCTGGGTGGGCAGTTGGACGCCGACGAGATCGAAGCCCGCCGGGTCCAGGTCGCCGATCTGGTCGACGAGCTGGTCGGGCAACGGGCCGAGGCCAGGATCGGCGAGACCGTCCAGGTGCTGGTCGAGGAGGTCGGCCAGGTGGTGATCGGTCGGGCGGCCCACCAGGGACCCGAGGTTGACGGGTCGGTCGAACTCGTCGGACCGGGCGGTGCTGAGCTGAGCGCAGGTCGGGTGTCCGTGGGTCATCTCGTGAGCGCCGTCGTGAGCCACTCCGAGGGCGTTGACCTCGTCGCCCGGCTGGTCGGATGAGCGGGCTGCACCGGTGAGCGGGGTGGACCGGTGAGCGGGGTGGACCGGTGAGCGGGGTCGACCCCGACGCCGCTGCCCCCTCGGAGAAGCATCCGGCCGGGCCGTTGGTCGATCTCGAGACCAGTCCCTGGAACGTACCGAACGCGCTGACCACGGCCCGCATCGTCTTGGTCCCGGTGCTTGCGTGGGTGCTCCTGACCCATCCGACCGACCCCAGCTGGCGGTTCGGTACCGCGGTGCTCTTTCTGGTGGCCATCCTCACCGACACCCTCGACGGCTACCTGGCTCGCAAGCACAACATCGTCACCACGTTCGGCAAGCTCGCCGACCCGATCGCGGACAAGGCACTGACCGGGATGGCCTTCATCGGGCTGTCGATCATCGGTGAGCTGTGGTGGTGGGTCACGATCACCATCCTGGTCCGCGAGTGGGGGATCACGGTGCTGCGCTTCCTGATGCTCCGCTTCGGGGTGATGGCCGCCGGCCGGGGCGGCAAGATCAAGACCGTGGTGCAGGCCGTGGCCGTGATCTTGTACCTGCTTCCGTTGTCCGGTTGGGCCCACGTGGTCGCCGTGATGGTGATGGCGGCGGCTCTGCTCCTCACCGTGGTCACCGGGCTGGACTACGTCCGCGAGGCGGCCCGATTGCGCCGTCGGTCGAGCGGTCGGTGAACGATCCGATCGCCGTGGCGGTTCTCGACGCCCTACGCACCCGTCACGAGACCTTGGCCACGGCTGAGTCGCTGACCGGCGGGCTGATCGGGCAGCTGCTGACCTCCGTGCCCGGGGCGTCGACGAGCTATCTGGGCGGCGCGATCAGCTACGCCACCCGCCTCAAGGCCAGTCTTGTCGGGGTGCCGCAGTCCACCCTGGACCAGCTCGGACCGGTCGCTGCCCAGACCGCGGCGGAGATGGCGGTGGGGATCGCTGACCGGTGCGACGCGGACTGGGGCATCGCGGTGACCGGGGTGGCCGGCCCCGCCCCCCAGGACGGGCACCCGGTCGGTCAGGTCTTCGTGGCCGTCGCCCCGCGCAGCGGCCTGGTCCGGACGGAGGAGCTGGCGCTGCACGGGGACCGGGCCGCGATCCGGGAGCAGAGCGCCGCGCACGCCCTCCGGTTCCTGGCCAGGGCCCTGTGCCTGCCGGGACAGTAGGGTCTGGTGCCTGCCGGGAATGGGACGAGGACCCCGGGCGTTGACCCCGGGCGGTGACCCCGCCAAGCAGCGGTGCGCGTGGTGCGCTCGGAACTGTCAGGTGGGGTAGGTAGAGTTTCCGTATGCGTCAGGAGGTTCCCGTGAAGCCGGTGCTCGTTCGTGAGCTCCTCGGAGCGTCGTTGCGCGAGGAACGTGTCACTCAGGGCCGCACGTTGCGGGAGGTCTCCAAGGCCGCCCGCGTCAGCCTCGGGTATCTGTCCGAGGTCGAACGTGGTCAGAAGGAAGCCTCCAGCGAGCTGCTCGCCTCCATCTGCTCCGCCCTGGATCTGCCGCTGTCCATCGTGTTGAACGTGGTCAGCGAGAAGATGGCCGTCTACGAGAAGGTCACCCCGCTGCCCATGGTGCGCGCCATGGCGCAGGCCGCCGCCTGACCTGACAGGTCAGCCGTTCCACACCGGGTGGTCCCCTTCAGGTCGGGGACGGGCGAAGTCGCAGCCCCTGCGGGGTCATCTTGAAACCGGCCTCCTGAAGAGCCTCGCTGACTGTGGCGGAACCGAAGATGTGGCCACCGTCGGCCCGCTCCACCGTGATCTTGCCCAGCAGACCGCGCTGCACCGACAACGCCAGTGCGGTGGCGGCCGGGGCGAGCAGCTGCGGGGCTTCACTGAACGACAGCACGGTCTTGCCGCCCCGCTCGACGTAGAAGACCAGAACCCCGTCCACCAGCACCACCAGGGCACCGGCTTTGCGCCCGGGTCGGTGGCCTTCCCGCTCCGGCCAGGGCAGCGCTGAACCGTACGGGTTGGCCGGGTCGGTCGCCGCCAGCACCAGGGCCTGCGGGACCTCCGGCTCGCGCAGCTGCGCCCGCAACCGGTCAACTGCGCCGGTCAGGGCGAACTGCGCGGCGCCCAGCCCCTCGATGAAGTAGCCGCGCCGGCACTGCCCCGACTCCTCCATCGCGCTCAACGCTCGGTAGGCCGTACCGAATCCGCCCTCGGCGTTCTCGGTCAGCACCGATCCACGGGTCACGACCCCGTAGCGGTCCAGAGCCGCGAAGACGTCGGAGGCCAAGCGCTCGGCCGGAGTCTGCCCGACCCGTCGGACCAGCGACCAGCGACCGGCGGTGGTCGGGGAGCTGATCCGCGGGGCCCGACCCGGTCGGCCCAGCCCGCCGCCGGCCAGTCGGCTCCGGTGGGTACGCGCCGTGGGTCGGACCGGTGTCCGCTTGTGCGCCCCACCGGTGGTCAGGGCCCGGACCGGGTTGAAGGTGTCGCTGGTGATGAGCCCGGCCCACACCAGGTCCCACATCGCGGCCACGTACTCCGTCCGGTCGCCCAGCGCAGTCCCCGCGGGAAGCAGGGAGTCGAAGAAGTGGGCGCCGCCACTGTCCAGGGCCGCCAGGATCTCCTGGCTGCGATAGTGCGCGGGTTCGGTCTGGCCCGGGTGCGGTTCGGCGTCGGCGACGTACCACCGGACCCAGCCGTCGGAGTCCCCGATCGCGCCGTCACCGACCCAGAACACGTCCCCGGTCGTGGTGAGCTCGTCCAGCATCGAGGGGGCATAGTTTGACACCCGCGCCGGCAGGACCAGGGACTCCATGGCGCTGGCCGGCAGGGCGTAACCCGACAGCTGCTCGACCACCCCGAGCACGGCGTCGGTGCCGCGGTTGTTCGACCCGACCCCCTGCCACTCGACCAGGAAGCGTGCGTAGGCCGGCTGCTCGACCGGCTCGACCTCTTTACGCAAGACGGCGAGGGTGCGGCGCTTGATCAGAGCCAGCACCTTGGCGTGGCAGTACTGCCGCCGATCGTCGGCGGCCGCGCCCTCCAGGTCGACGAAGGAGCCCGCGACCAAGGTGCCGTTGGCCACCAGCACGTCGCAGGACGACTCCACCACGGAGCGACCCAGGCCGTACCGCTGGGCCACCGTCGGGGCGACGAACGGGCCGTGGGTCCGGGCCCAGCGCAGCACCAGGTCCTCGATCGGATGCGCTGCGGTCTCGTTGAAGCTGGCCGCGACCCCGGGCGGGACGGGAACCCCCAGTCCGTCGCGGAGTCGGGGCACGTCCTCCGCGACGGCCAGCATCTCCTGACCGGCTATCCGGACCCGGACAACTCGTCGGTCACCGGTGAGCTGTTCCAGGGCGGCCGCCACGTCGAGCTCGGCCGTGGTCCGCGGTGAGAGCTCGGCCAGGGAGAACGGGCCAGCGGTACGCAGCAGGTCGAACAACTGCTCCGCGGTGCCGGCCGCCCGTTCGAGGGTCAGACCCTGGAGGTCGGCCTCGGTGCTGGCGATGATGGCGCCGTCGAGCAGCTGCTTCAGCCCGTCCTTGCCGAGCAGCTCGGCCAGCAGGGTCGGGTCCAGGGACAGCGCAGCAGCCTTCTTCTCGGCCAGCGGGACGTCGCCCTCGTAGACGAAGACCCCGACGTAGCCGAAGAGGAGCGAGCGGGCGAACGGCGAGGGCTCCTTGGTCTCGATCTCCACCAGGCGGAGCGAGCGGGCGGCGATCTGGCGCTGCACCTCGAGCAACCCGTCGAGGTCGAACACATCGGTCAGACACTCCCGCATGGTTTCCAGCACGATCGGGAATTCGGGATATCGGGAGGCGACGCTCAGCAGCTGGGCGGAGCGCATCCGTTGCTGCCACAGCGGGGACCGCGACTTCGGGTCGCGGCGCGGCAGCAGCAGGGCTCGGGCGGCACACTCGCGGAACCGGGATGCGAACAGGGCCGACCCACCCACCTCGTCGGTGACCACCGACTCGATCGACTCCGGGTCCAGGATCACCAGGTCAGCCCCCGGGGGCTCGGACTCGGTGTCGGGAACGCGCAGCACCATGCCGTCGTTCGTGGCGGTGGCCTGCACGTCGAGGCCGTAGCGCTCGCGGGCGGCATGCTCCACGGCCAACGCCCACGGGGTGAGCACCCCGATGCCCAGCGCCGAGTGCACACAGATGCGCCAGTCGCCAAGCTCGTCGCGGAACCGTTCGAACACGATGGTCTGGTCGGTCGGCAGGACCCCGGTGGCGGCGGACTGCTCGCCCAGGTAGCTCACCAGGTTGCGAGCGGCGTACACGTCCAACCCGCTCTCCCGCAGCCGGGCGTCCGCCTGGTCGGGGGGCAGGCCACCGAGCTCGCGGACGAAGCCCCCGAACGCGCGTCCCAGCTGCAGCGGCCGGCCGGGCGCGTCACCTTTCCAGAAGGGCAGCCGACCGGGGGCCCCGGGGGCGGGGGAGACGAGCACCTGGTCGTGGGTGATCTGCTCCACCCGCCAGCTCGTCGTGCCCAGGGTGAACACGTCGCCCACCCGGGTCTCGTAGACCATCTCCTCGTCGAGCTCCCCGACCCGGCGACCAGGCGCGTGCTTACCGGCGGCGTTTCCCTCACCGACCAGGAAGACCCCGAAGAGACCGCGGTCGGGGATGGTGCCGCCCGAGGTGACGGCCAGCCGCTGGGCGCCTGGCCGAGCGGTGAGCACCCCGGTGTCGCGCTGCCAGACCAGCCGCGGTCGGAGCTCGGCGAAGTCCTCACTGGGGTAGCGGCCGCTCAGCATGTCGAGCACCGCCTCGAAGGCGCTGTACGGCAGGTCGCGGAAGGTGCCGGCTCGGCGGACGAGTGCGTACAGGTCGTCGACCTTGGCCTCCTCGACCGCGACGATGGCCACGATCTGCTGGGCGAGCACGTCCAACGGGTTGCGCAGCTCGGCGACGGCCTCGATGGCCCCCTGGCGCATCCGCTCCACCACGACCGCGGACTCGATCAGGTCGCCACGGTGGTTGGGGAAGAAGACGCCGCGTGAGGTCGCCCCCACCTGGTGTCCGGCTCGACCCACCCGCTGCAGCCCACTGGCCACCGATGGCGGGGACTCGACCTGGACGACCACGTCCACCGCACCCATGTCGATCCCCAGCTCGAGCGAAGACGTGGCCACCACGCAGGGCAGATCCCCGGACTTGAGGTCAGACTCGATCTGGGCCCGCTGCTCCTTGCTGACCGATCCGTGGTGGGCCCGGGCGATCACCGGGGTGCCCGAGCCGTCGCGACCAGCCGACGCTCCGGACTGGGCCATCACCTCCGCCGGTGGGTGAAACTCCGTGGTCGATTGCCCCTGTCGTTCAGCGAACAGCTCGTTGAGGTGGGACGTCAGGCGTTCGGCGAGGCGGCGGGAGTTGGCGAAGACGATGGTGGACCGGTGCTGCTCGATCAGGTCCAGGATCTTGTTCTCCACATGCGGCCAGATCGACGGCGGCCGGGTCGGTGCCTGCTCGTCCTCCAGCGACGCGGGCGTGGCTGCCGACGCCCCCAGGTCGCTCATGTCCTCGACGGGGACCACGATCCTCAGGTCCCACGACTTCTCGGCGGGCGGATTCACGATGCGCACGGGGAACGGTCCGCCGAGGTAGCCGGCCACCCGCTCGGGCGGGCGCACCGTGGCGGAGAGACCGATCCGCTGGATGGGCCGATCCAGCCCGCCCTCGGCGGACTCCGCGGTCAGGACCTGCAGCCGTTCCAGCGACACCGCCAGATGGGCTCCTCGCTTGGTGCCGGCCAGGGCGTGCACCTCGTCCACGATCACCGTACGCACTGAACGCAGCACGTCCCGGGCACTGGAGGTCAGCATCAAGAACAACGACTCGGGGGTGGTGATCAAGATGTCGGGCGGTCGGCTGACGATGGCGCGGCGCTCGGTGGGAGAGGTGTCGCCCGACCGGACACCGACGGTGACGTTGGGCGGAGCCTGGCCCAGCCGGAGGGCAGTTTGGGTGATGCCCGTCAGCGGAGCACGCAGGTTGCGCTCCACGTCCACCGCCAACGCCTTGAGGGGGGAGATGTAGAGGACCCGGCAGCGCTGCTTCGGCTCTGGAGGAGCGGACCGGGTCAGGTCGTCGATGGCCCAGAGGAAGGCGGCCAGCGTCTTGCCGGACCCGGTGGGCGCGATCACCAGGGCGTTCTCCCCGGCCGAGATGGCCTGCCAGGCACCGGCTTGCGCGGCGGTGGGCTGAGCGAAGACCTCCCGGAACCAGGTGGCGGTGGCGGGTGAGAACAGATCCAGCAGGTCAGCTGGTGCGCCTGTGGTCCGCGCGGCGGCGATCAACGGGGACTTCGGCACATGACCATCCTGCCCGGCACCTCCGACAAGTTTCAGTGCGGCCGAGCCAGCTGCCCCGGATCAGCCCCCCCAGATAGGCCGGCCGTACTACAGTCCTCAGTCATGCGCCCCGTAAGCCCGGCTCACCGGCACCTGGTCCCGTGAAGGAGACCGAGCTGTGGAACCGGTTGTCCGCCCAGCTCGGTGCGGGTTATCACCGGGTCTGGGCATCGGAGTTCAACCTCGCCGACCTGGGTGACCGTACGGTGGTGCAGGCGCTTGCGGACGGGGTGCCATCCAAGGTGGTCTGGCGGGCGGTCTGGATCGCCCTGGAGCTGCCGGCCCGGGAACGTTGAGGACGCGTGCTGCTCAGCCCCGCCAGACCGGGTCACGGCCGGCCGCACCGAGTGCTCTGTCCAGGTCGGAGGCATCCGTGCTCACCCAGACCGGTGGTCCGTAAGCCCCCATCTGCCGGCCCAGCTCCGCGGTGTCGGCCACCGACCGGTACACCTCAGCACCGAGCGCAGGACTGACCCGGAGCTCATCCCCGGTGGAGCGGGCCAGGTCCCAGCCGTGCACCACCACCTCCATCAGCGCCATCTCCCCGAGGCTGGTCGCGGGCATCTCCGGCCCGGCGGCGGCGAGGCTGCCCTGCCAGGCCTCGGGTGGCGACCAGCTCGCCGACAGTGCGTGCAACTGGGAGGTCAGGGTGGCCGACCAGTCCGTGGAGGTGATGTCGCTGGCAGAGCCCCAAGGGTCATCCGGGTCGAGCGGTTGCCGGACACCGATCCGGGTCAGCGCGTCCGTCGTACCGGCGAAGTGGTTCACCAGCCCAACGGAGATCCCACCCACAGGGGCTGGGTCGGCCGAGATCAGCACCCGCGGCCCGGCGCACCACCCCCGCCACTCGGTCGCAGGCCTCGTCGAACACGTCACGTGCAGTCATGGGTCTCATTCTGTGCTCCGGAGGACGCTGAGGTCTTGAAAGAACACGACAGCGGATCGGGCTGCCCTAAGGTGCCGGTGTGAGCGATGGCGGCGCTGAGTCGGGGATCCTGCGGCCCGGGGAGTCTTCGCGGCACTTCGACTTCCGGTCCTATGATGTGGGGGAGGAACTGACCGACGCCGTGCAGAACTTCTGGACCGTGACCTGGGACCTCACCGGCTCCTACCCCGCAAAGGTCCTGCCGTGGCCGTCGGTCAACCTGACCGTGACCAACTCCGAGGCCGACGTGACCGGTCTGGTCCGGCGCTGCTACGAGCGCCATCTCACGGGGCACGGCTATGCGGTCGGGGCACGTTTTCGCCCGGGCTGCTTTCGTCCCTATCTCGACTTCAGCGTGTCCGAGCTGACCGACCGACACCGCCCCACGGCTGAGGTGCTCGGTCGCAATACCGCCGAGCTCCGACGTGCGGTTGCGGATGAGATCGACCCGGCCTTGCGGGTGCCGTTGCTGAGCGCGTTCCTGGTGGAGGCGCGGCCCGAGCCTGATCCGACCGCGGTCTGGCTGGCCGAGTTGACCGAGCTGGTGGCGGCGCGTCGCGACATCACCCGGGTCACCCAGGTCGCCGAACTGGCGCAGACGAGCGTACGCCGGCTGCAACGGCTGTTCGCCGACTACGTGGGGGCCAGCCCGAAGTGGGTGATCCAACGCTTCCGCCTCCAGGAGGCGGCGGCCCGGGCGGCCGGCCCCGAGCCGGTGGACTGGGCCGCTCTCGCCGCAGAGCTCGGGTTCGCCGACCAGGCGCACCTGACCCGGGCGTTCACCGCCAGCATCGGCACCCCACCGGCCGCGTACGCCACCCAGGCCCGAATCCGCTGAGGCGCGCATCGGCCGGTCGGCGTGTCCCGGTGCACTTCGAACACCTGTTCGGTAAGTTATCCACCACGCGCCCGGTGCTGCCAAGCGGCTGTCCACAGATTCCTGGCGGCGTGAACGATTGTCAGTACCCGTCCTTAGAGTCACGACAGATCCACTTACTCGACATCAGATCCTCGGAGCCGAACACCTCGTTCGATCCTCACGCAGGCGAAGGAAGGACCACGATGGCTACGCCAGACCGCGAGAAGGCGCTGGAGTCAGCGCTCGCCCAGATCGACAAGCACTACGGAAAAGGCTCGGTGATGCGCCTCGGTGACGAGGTAAGGGCGCCGCTCGAGGTGATCCCCACCGGTTCGATCGCCCTGGACCTGGCCCTCGGTATCGGCGGTCTGCCGCGGGGCCGGGTGGTCGAGATCTACGGCCCCGAGTCCAGCGGCAAGACGACTGTGGCGCTGCACGCCATCGCGAATGCGCAGGCGGGCGGGGGCATCTGTGCCTTCATCGACGCCGAGCACGCGCTCGACCCGGAGTATGCGGGTCGGCTCGGGGTCGACACCGACTCGCTGCTAGTCAGCCAGCCGGATAACGGCGAGCAGGCGCTGGAGATCGCCGACATGCTGGTCCGCTCCGGCGCGCTGGCCCTGATCGTCATCGACTCAGTCGCTGCGCTCACCCCGCGGGCCGAGATCGAGGGTGAGATGGGTGACAGTCACGTCGGCCTGCAGGCCCGCTTGATGAGTCAGGCGTTGCGCAAGATGACTGGTGCCCTGAGCAACACCAACACCACGGCCATCTTCATCAACCAGCTCCGGGAGAAGATCGGGGTCATGTTCGGTTCGCCCGAGACCACGACCGGCGGTCGGGCGTTGAAGTTCTACTCCTCGATCCGGCTGGACGTGCGCCGGATCGAAACCTTGAAGGACGGCCAAGAGATGGTTGGTAACCGCACCCGGGTCAAGGTGGTCAAGAACAAGGTGGCGCCGCCGTTCAAGCAGGCCGAGTTCGACATCCTGTACGGCAAGGGGATCAGCCGCGAAGGCAGTCTGATCGACCTCGGGGTGGAGGTGGGAATCGTCCGCAAGGCCGGGGCCTGGTTCACCTACGACGCCGACCAGCTCGGGCAGGGCCGGGAGAATGCACGAGGCTACCTGCTGACCAACCCCGACCTCGCCAACGAGCTGGAGAAGAAGATCAAGGAGAAGATGGGGATCGGTCCTCAGGTCGACACCCCGGCGGGGATCGACCCGGTGACCGGCGAGGTGGAGTTCTAGGCCTTGATCGACCAGCACGGCAGCGTGACCGGGTCTGACTCGGCTGAGCCCGACCCGGTCGTCGCGGCGCAGCAATGGATGACCCAACGGGGTCTGCCCCTGCCCGTGGCCGAACCAGTGAACGCATCACCGGTGGACCCACCCGCCGGGTCGGTGCGGGGTGAGCCGAAGCCGTTGACCGGTGAGTTTGCCCCGGTCGGGACCACCTTCGAGCAGGACGCCTTCGAGCAGAACGACTTCGAGCAGAACGCCCTCGAGCAGGACGATAGGCACGCCGGCTCTCCACGGACGGGGCGTGCTGAGCGCGGAGCCGGTCGCGGCAAGGGCCCCGACCAGAGGTCACGGAGATCTGGCCCCGCGTTGACGGGACCGCCAGAGAACCCGGAGGAGACGGCCCGGGGCGTGGTGCTGCGCAAGCTGACCGGCCAGTCCCGAAGCCGCCATGAGCTCAACCAGGCCCTCAAGGCCAAGCAGGTGCCGGAGGCGGTGGCCCATCAGGTGCTGAACCGCATGGAGGAGGTCGGACTCGTCGACGATGCGGCGTTCGCTCGGGAGTGGGTTGAATCACGACAGCAGCGCCGTCAGCTGTCCCGACGCGCGCTGCGTCATGAGTTGCAGACGAAGGGGGTTGACCGCGAGCAGATCGAGAACGCCCTGTCGACAGTGGACGGTGGCGATGAGCTGGTCGCAGCGTTAGCGTTGGCCGAGCGAAAGCTCCGGAGCATGGCCGGTCTGACCCGCGAGGTCCAGTACCGGCGACTAGCGGGCGCTCTCGCCCGCCGCGGGTTCAGTGGCGGCGTGACTGGTCAGGTCATCAGCCAGGTGCTCGACGGTGTCGATCGGTGACTGGGACACCGTCTGATGGTCGGCGTCGGTTCTTGACCGGGTCTGCCTGCAGACATACCCTGCAACCAACGAGGTATCCAGCAACGCTTGATTGATATGACCTGAACCCCGCACCTGACTGCGGACTGACTCACACGCTCTACCCTGTTCGATAACACCGTGGGTTTAGATAACACAGTGGGTCTATTCAGACACACAGTGGGTTTAACAGTGATGCCGTTCTCTCTGCCCTGAGGACGTGAAGCGCGCTACGGATCCTCCGACTACACATCGCGGGTGTGCACTGGAGGGACGATATGGCAACGTTCGAAGCCTTGGTGCTAGCAGGTCTGCTCCTCTTGATCGTCACGGTGTTCGTTGCCGTCTTGATCCTGCTCAGACGAAATCGGGCCTTGACTGGGGCCGCTTCCTCAGTAGCCGCGGCTCAGACACCGCCTCACCCGGCCTTGGTGGAACGACAGGTCGACCGAGCCAAGCCCGACTGGGATGAGGAGCGAGCGCGGGCGGAGATCGTCGACCTGCAGCAGAGGTCTGACGCGCCGCTTCAGGAAACTCAAGCCAGGGCCGAAGCCCTGATGCAGGCGGCGACCGCAGCCCGCGACGAATCCGATCAGGAAACCCGGGCCCGTCGGGCTGAATTGCGGGAACAGCGTTCCGATCTCGAACGTCGCGAGCAACGGCTGGTCAGTCGGGAAGAACGACTGGACGGTGACGCTCGAGCCCTCGACGAGAGGTCTAGACACCTCGACCAACTGAAGACTGACCTCAAGGTGCAGCGTAGAGCTCAACTCGACATCGAGACCAGCCACCAGCAGGCTCTGGAGCGGATTGCGGGACTGACCGCTGAACAGGCCAAGGCCGAACTCGTGGCGGTGGTCGAGCACGAGGCCAGGCGTCAAGCCGTGTTGGTGGCCCGGGACATCGAGAACCAGGCTATCCGCGAGGCTGAGGCCAGAGCGAAGGCCGTCGTGGTGGGTGCGATCCAACGGGTGGCCTCTGAACAGACCTCGGAGTCGGTGGTGTCGGCGGTGCACCTGCCAGGCGACGACATGAAGGGCCGCATCATCGGCCGCGAAGGGCGCAACATCCGTGCCTTCGAGCAGGTCACCGGGGTCAACGTGATGATCGACGACACACCCGAATCAGTGCTGCTGTCCTGCTTCGACCCGGTCCGGCGCGAAACGGCCCGGATGACCCTGACGGAGCTGGTCAAGGACGGCCGGATTCACCCGGCTCGGATCGAGGAGGTCCACGAGCGGAGCAAGAGCCAGATCGAGGCGCAGTGTCTGCGTGCGGCCGAGGATGCAATGGCCGAGGTCGGCATCTCGGATGTGCACCCGGCCCTGGTCCCCATCCTCGGCACCTTGCGCTACCGGACGTCGTACGGACAGAACGTCCTCAAGCACCTGGTCGAGTCAGCCCACATCGCCGGGTTGATGGCAGCTGAGCTCGGTCTGAATGTGGACCAGTGCAAGCGCTCCGCGTTCCTGCACGACATCGGGAAGGCCCTGACCCACGAGGTCGAGGGTTCGCATGCCACGATCGGTGCAGACCTGGCCCGCAAGTACGGCGAGCATCCGGACGTGGTGCACGCCATCGAGGCCCACCACAACGAGGTCGAGGTACGCACGGTCGAAGCGGTGCTCACCCAGGCGGCCGATGCGATCAGCGGCAGTCGACCAGGCGCTCGCCGCGAGAGCATCGAGGCGTACGTCCAGCGGTTGGACCGGTTGGAGGAGATCGCGGGCTCTCGTGAGGGGGTCGACAAGGTCTTCGCGATGCAGGCCGGGAGGGAGCTGCGGGTGATGGTGGTCCCAGAGGTGGTGGACGACATCGAGGCTCAGGTGCTGGCCCGCGAGATCGCCAAGCAGATCGAGGAGGAGCTGACCTACCCCGGTCAGATCAAGGTCACCGTGGTCCGCGAGTCCCGCGCGACCGAGACCGCGCGTTGAGCTGAGTCGGGTAGGGTCCAGAACCGCTTCACACCGAAGACGTAGCCGGGCGCTGGTAGGTTCCGCCGGGTGACCTTCGCCGTCGACCGTGTCCGTGCCGACTTCCCGGCCCTACGGGCGGGCCTGGCCCACTTCGACGCCCCCGGCGGAAGCCAGACCCCGCAGTCGGTCATCGATGCGATCTCCGGCGCCCTCGGCGCGCCGCTGGCCAACCGGGGCGGCGACAACCTGGCGCAGCGCAACGCCGAGACCATCGTGATCGAGGCCCGGACCGCCCTGGCTGACCTGGTGCACGGTGATCCCGGCGGGATCGTCCTCGGCCGCAGCGCAACCCAGCTCAGCTTCGACTTCGCCCGGCTGCTGGCCCGCAGCTGGCAGCCCGGGGACGAGGTCGTGGTGACCCGGCTAGACCACGACGCCAACATCCGGCCATGGGTCGTGGCCGCCGAGGTTGCCGGTGCCGTCGTCCGGTGGATCGACTTCGACCCGGTCACCGGCGTGCTCGACGTCGGCCGGCTCGAGGCCCAGCTGAGCGACCGGACCCGTGTGGTGGCGGTCACCGCGGCCAGCAACCTGATCGGCACCATGCCGGACATCACCGCGATCAGCACGGCGGTGCATGCCGCCGGCGCCCTGTTCTGGGTGGACGGGGTGCACTACGCCGCCCACGCCCTGGTCGACATCGAGAAGCTCGGTTGCGACGTGTTCGTCTGCTCGCCGTACAAGTTCCTCGGTCCGCACCATGGGGTGCTGGCCGCCGCGCCGGAGCTGCTGGCGGGTTGGCATCCCGACAAGCTGCTCCCCTCGACCGATACGGTCCCGGAGCGGTTCGAGCTGGGGACCCTGCCGTACGAGCTCCTGGCCGGGACGACCGCCGCAGTGGACTATCTGGCCGGGATGGGGTCGTCATCCGGTGACCGCCGGGCCGACCTCGCGGCTTCCCTGGCCGCCACGCACGACCATGAGCTCCGTCTGCGGACGCGGATCGAGACCGGTCTGATCGAGCTCGGAGCCGCGGTCTACAGCCGGGCCCCGCAGCGGACGTCGACGCTGCTGTTCGACCTGCCTGGCGTCGACGCGGCCTCGGTGAGTGAGCAGCTGGCCGCAGCGGGTGTCAACGCTCCGGCCGGCCACTTCTACGCCGTGGAGGCGTCGCGGCACCTCGGATTGGGCGACACCGGGGCCGTACGCGTCGGGCTCGCACCGTACAACGACGACACCGACGTGGACCGGCTGTTGGCCGGGCTGGTGGCGGTCTAACTCCGAGGAGCACCGGCACTGGCCCCGGTCAGGTCTCCGCCCGGGGCCGCCTCGCCCAGCAGGGCCACCTCGGGATCGATGGGATCGGCGCCCTTGGCGGAGCGCTGCAGCCGCCGCTCGACCACGCGGGCGACGAGGGTGAGGGCGTAGTTGATCACGATGAACATCGCGGCCAGCACGATGAAGCTGGGGATCAGGTTTCCGTAGTTGGTGGCGGCGTTCTGCCCGCCGCGGATCAGCTCGGAGTAGTTGATGATGTAGCCGAGCGCGGTGTCCTTCAGGATCACCACGAGCTGGCTGAGCAGCGACGGCAGCATGGAGGTGATGGCCTGGGGGAGCAGGATGGCCGACATCGCTTGGAACGGGGTCAGCCCGATGGCCAGGCCCGCCTCCCGCTGGCCCTTGGGCAGCGAGAACACCCCGGAGCGGATGAGCTCGGCGATGACCGATGAGTTGTACAGGGTCAGCCCGGCCACCACGCCGAAGAGCGAGGCCGCATCGCCGGTGATGCCCACGACGTAGACGGCGAAGAAGTAGGCGAAGATCATCATCACCAGCACCGGGACCGAGCGGAAGAACTCGACGTACACCCCGCAGACGCCGCGCAGGATCCGGGACCCCGACAACCGTCCGACCCCGAGCACCAGGCCAACCGCGATGGACAGCACCACCGCGATCGCCGCTGCCTTGAGGGTGTCGACGAGACCCGGCAGCAGGTAGGCCGTCCAGGTCACCGGGTCCAGGAACGGGGCCCACTTCTCGGCCGTGAGCTGGTTGTCGTTCGGGTTGGCCAGCCCGCGGACGATCAGGGCGAGCAGCCCAAGCAGCAGGAGCACCGCCACGACACCGACGATGCGGTAGGTCCGCCTGGCCCGGGGACCGGGGACGTCGAACAGGACCGCCTGGGTGCTCATCGTTGGACCACCAGTCGCCGCGAGAGGTAGGTGAACAGCAGACCGGTGGGCAGGGTCAGGACGACGAAGCAGAGTGCGATCAGGACGAAGATCGCGTAGAGCAGCGACGGGCTGAACTCGATCATGTTGCGCATCACGTAGGCCAGCTCGGCCACGCCGATGGTCGCCACCACGGTGGTGTTCTTGGTGAGCGCGATCAAGGTGTTGCCCAGCGGGGCGATCGCCCCCCGGAAGGCCTGGGGCAGCACGATCTCGCGCAGGGTGGGCAGGAAGCCGAGCCCGATGGCCCGAGCGGCCTCGGCCTGGCCCTGGGGCACGGTGTTGATACCGCTACGCAGCGCCTCCGCCACGAACGATGCGTGGTAGACCGCGAGCGCGATCAGGCCCAACCGGAACGTGTTGTCGGCATCGGAGGTCGGGGACGACGGGTCAGCGAGACTCAGGCCGAGCGTGTCGCCGATCCCGAAGAGGCAGAAGAAGACGATCAGGGTCAGCGGGGTGTTGCGGATCAACGTGACGTACGCGGTCCCGAACCCGCGCAGGACCGAGACGGGTGAGACCCGGCAGACCGCCACGACCGTGCCGATGACCAGCGCTCCGACGGCCGAGAAGAAGGCCAGCTTCACCGTCATCCAGAAAGCGCTCAGCACGTCGTACTCGGTCAACAACCGGGTGATGGCGTCCACGCTGTCCTCTCTTCCCCGGGATCGAACTGACTGGATCGAACTGACTGGATCGACGTGACTGGACAGGGCCCGGGCAGGCGCGGCCTGCCCGGGTCCTGCAAGCGTCCTAGGCGCAGGCGTCGGGCTTCGGCGGGTTGGTGGAGGTGTCGGGCTTGAAGCCCGAGGCGCCCACGGTGTCGTCGAGGGCCTTCTGCCAGGAACCGTCGTCCACCATCTTCTGGATGGCGGTGTTCACCGAGTTGCACAGCGCGACGTCGCCCTTGGCGATGCCCACGCCGTAGCGCTCGGTGCTGAACGGCTTGCCGACCACCTTGAGCTTGCCCTGGTACTGCGACTGCGAGGCGAAACCGGCCAGGATGACGTTGTCGGTGGTGACCGCGTCGATGCTGCCGCTGTTCAAGGCCTGCACGCACTTGGAATAGGCATCGAGCTCACGGAGCTGGACCCCGGTGGCGAGGGTGTCCTTGACCTTCTTGGCCGATGTCGAACCGGTGACCGAGCAGAGCCGCTTGCCGTTCAGCGTCTCCGGACCGGTGATGTCGGTGTTGTCGGCCTTGACCAGCAGGTCCTGACCGGCGACGAAGTACGGCCCGCCGAAGGAGATCTTCTGCTTGCGGTCGTCGGTGATCGAGTAGGTGGCGAAGATCATCTTCACCTGCCCGCTCTGCAGCAGGGTCTCGCGTTGGGCCGACGGCGACTCCTTGAAGGTGACGTCGGTGTAGCCCAGCTCCTTGGCCACGTACCTGGCCACCGTGACGTCGAAGCCCTGGTAGTCGTTGCCGACCTGCAGGCCGAGGCCCGGCTGGTCGAACTTGATGCCGATGGTCACCGGGCCGCCGGAGCTGGCGGCGGCACCTGGCCCGGCGTTCTGTGCGCTCACGCAGGAGGACGTCACCATGGCGAGCAAGGTGCAGGCGGCGGCACCGGCGATCTTCGTGATGGTGTTCATGATTCCCTTCGGGTTTGGTCTAGTGCGTCAGGATCTTGCTGAGGAAGTCCTGGGCCCGCTCGGTCTGCGGGTTGGTGAAGAAGTCCTCCGGGGGCGCCTCCTCGACGATCTGGCCCTCGGCCATGAAGACCACCCGGTTCGCGGCCTTGCGGGCGAAACCCATCTCGTGGGTGACCACCACCATGGTCATCCCCTGCTTGGCCAGGGAGACCATCACGTCCAGGACCTCGTTGACCATCTCCGGGTCGAGCGCCGAGGTCGGCTCGTCGAACAGGATGACCTTCGGGTCCATGGCCAGGGCCCGGGCGATGGCCACCCGCTGCTGCTGCCCACCGGAGAGCTGAGCGGGGTATTTCTCGGCCTGGGAGTCGACCCCCACCCGCTTCAGCAGCTCCATGCCCCGCTGCCGCGCGTCACCGGCGCTCTTCTTGCGAACCTTCACCGGGCCGAGGGTCACGTTCTCCAGCACGGTCTTGTGGGCGAAGAGGTTGAACGACTGGAAGACCATCCCGACGTCGGCGCGGAGGTTGGCCAGCGCCTTGCCCTCCTCGGGCAGGGTCTTGCCGTCGATGGTGATCGAGCCGGACTGGATGGTCTCCAGTCGGTTGATCGCCCGGCACAGGGTGGATTTGCCGGAGCCCGACGGGCCGAGGACGACCACCACCTCGCCCTTGTGGATCGACAGGTTGATGTCCTGCAGGACGTGCAGCGGCCCGAAGTACTTGTCCACCCCCGTCAACACCACCAGCGGGTCACCGAGATGGCGGCGGGCGACCAAACTTCCCACCGGCGGGTCCTGGAGGGGCGACGCAGACTCGCGGGCAGGGTCGGATGCGGTCATGGGCCGAATCTAGAGCCTGCGATCGCGGAACGGTGGGACATCCATGTTGAGATTCGGTTACGCGCCGATCGTCACCCTGAAGCAGGAATATTGGAGTGCTATCTTCCGGCGACTCCCCAACGGGCGACGAACTCGCCTGCCGGCGCGAGTCTGACCAGGTCGGAGTGGGTCGGTCCAGGATTGAAGGCGTTCGGGCCGCAGGTCATCGGTTCCACCGCGATGGACCAGTCGCGATAGGGCCCGCCGGTGAAGACCTGGGCCCAGCCGAGGGATTCGTCGGCCCACAGCTCGGCGTAGCGTTGCCCGAGCTCAATCCGGACGCGCCAACGCCCGTCCGGTCCGCGGTCGAGGTCGGTGTACGCGGTGTCCAGCGTGGCCTCCCCCAGCACGGCACCGGCCCGCCAATCCAGCGCCGTGCTGTTCACCGGCACCACCGCGGTCGGCAGCAGCCGCTCGTCGACCTCCAAGAAGGCGGCCGCCGGCACGATCAGCCGTACCTCGTCCACCGTGCTCTCGCCGACGGTGAGGTAGGGGTGGGCGGCGTACCCGAAGGGCACGTCCGCGGCTCCCAGGTTGGTCGCCCGCAGCTCGACCTCCAACCCGCCCGGACCAACCCGATGGGTGATCACGGCCTCGATGATGCCGGACCAACCCGGCTGCGGATAGACCCGGACCCGCTGGGTCACATAGTCGGCGGCGTGCTCGACCAGCACCCAGGGGATGTGCCGGACGAGTCCGTGGATGGCGTTGTGCCGGGCCGGTTCGCTCAGCACCAGCTGCTGGTCGACCCCGTCGAAGGTGTACTTCCCGTCCCGGAGCCGGTTCGGCCAAGGCAGCAGGTTCTGACCCCGGCCCCCCTTGATCACCTGATCGGTCGCAAAGCCGTGGACCACGTCGAGACCGGCCACGGTGAAGCTGCGCAGGGTGGCCCCCACCTCGGTGACCACCGCGCGTTGCTCGCCGGCGGAGATCTCATACTGCTGCCCGGTGGGAGAGGTCGTCACGCCAGCGACTTTATCCACCGGGGTTCACGCGCATTACCCTTGGTCTGCCATGTCGACAACCCTCGCCCCCGCCCCCCTGAACGCTGCAACGGATCGGACCTACCAGATCCGCACCCACGGCTGCCAGATGAATGTGCACGACTCCGAACGTCTCGCCGGGTTGCTGGAGGACGCCGGATACCGTCGGGCCGGTGACCTGGCGGCTCCGGACGTGGTGGTCTTCAACACCTGTGCCGTACGGGAGAACGCCGACAACAAGCTGTACGGCAGCCTCGGCCACCTGCTGTCGACCAAGAACGTCACCCCCGGCATGCAGATCGCAGTCGGGGGCTGTCTGGCCCAGAAGGACCGGAGCGAGATCGTCCGCCGGGCGCCCTGGGTCGACGTCGTGTTCGGCACCCACAACATCGCGGCGCTGCCGGTGCTGCTCGAGCGGGCCCGGGTCGAGCGGGAGGCTCAGGTCGAGATCGCGGAGGCCCTGGAGCGGTTTCCCTCCACGCTGCCGACCCGCCGGGACTCCGCCTACTCCGCCTGGGTCTCGGTCAGCGTGGGGTGCAACAACACCTGCACCTTCTGCATCGTCCCGGCGCTGCGCGGCAAGGAGACCGACCGTCGGCCGGGCGACATCCTGGCCGAGGTCGAGATGCTGGTCGCCGAGGGCGTGCAGGAGGTGACCCTGCTCGGGCAGAACGTGAACGCGTACGGCGTGGAGTTCGGCGACCGGCAGGCCTTCGCCAAGCTGCTGCGGGCCTGCGGACAGATCCAAGGCCTGGAGCGGGTCCGGTTCACCTCTCCGCACCCGAAGGACTTCACCGACGAGGTGATCGCGGCGATGGCCGAGACGCCGAACGTGATGCCCCAGCTGCACATGCCGTTGCAGTCCGGGTCGGACCGGATCCTGAAGTCCATGCGTCGCTCCTACCGCAGTGACCGCTACCTGGGCATCATCGACCGGGTGCGGGCGGCGATGCCCGACGCCGCCATCACCACCGACATCATCGTGGGCTTCCCTGGCGAGACCGAGGCCGACTTCCAGGCCACCCTCGACGTGGCGGCAGCCTCCCGGTTCGCCGCCGCGTTCACCTTCCAGTACTCCATCCGCCCCGGGACCCCGGCGGCGACGATGCCGGACCAGATCCCGAAGGCGGTCGTCCAGGAGCGCTACGAGCGGCTGGTGGCTCTGGTCGACGAGATCAGCTGGCAGGAGAACCAGGACCACGTCGGACAGCGCGTCGAGGTGATGTTCGCCGACGGCGAGGGTCGCAAAGATGCCGCCACCGCCCGGATGTCGGGTCGGGCCCGGGACAACCGGCTCGTGCACGTCAGCGTGCCGGAAGACGCCGCCCGCCGGCCGCGGCCGGGTGACCTCGCCACCACCACGATCACCTACGCCGCCCCGCACCACCTCACCGCCGACGCCGGGATCAGCGAGCTGCGGCGGACCCGGGGCGGCGACGCGTGGCAGGCTCGGCGCGAGGCGCCCGCCGCGGCGACGCCGACCATCGGTCTGGGAATGCCGGTGATCGGCGTCCCGGCTCCGCTCGCGGTCGCGGTCGCGTGCACGGTGGGTGAGGGCCAGACCTCTGCCGGCCGCAGACCGGCCACCGGGCCGCCGACAGGGCCGTGAGTCAGACCGGGGGCAGCGCCTCGCCCTCGTTCTTGCGGGCGAGCCGCTCCTTGGCCAGAGCCTGACCCTTGTCGACGTGCTCGGCGTACTTGCCGCCGGTCTTCTCGTCGAGCATGTCCCCGGCCTTGTCGATGCCGGCGGCGAGCTTGTCGCCGTGCTCACTCAGTGCGTCCTTGGCTTTGTCGAAGATGCCCATGGATTTTCCTACCTTGTCAACGGTGTGGCGATCGTGATGACCCGCGTACGGATGGGCCGCCGCGGTAGCGACGGCCGACGCCGCGGAGCTGAGCCCGCGTACGCCGTGTCCTATGTAACCCGCTCGCTGCCCCCAGGTCGCGGCCAGGGGGCCGATCCCGCGCCCGGTCGGTCCGGGAACGATCCGGCAGACTGGGCCCGGTGACGGTTGTCCTGGTCGGCCCGACCGCCTCCGGGAAGTCGGGGCTGGCCGTGGCGCTGGCGCGGAGATACGCCGCTGCCGGGCAACCGGCCGAGGTCGTCAACGCCGACTCGATGCTGGTCTACCGGGGGATGGACATCGGGACGGCCAAACCGAGCCCCGCCGAGCGGGCCGGGGTGGTGCACCACCTGATCGACATATTGGCGATGCAGGACACCGCCACCGTGTCCGACTTCCAGAGCCTGGCCCGGGCGGCCATCGCCGACTGCCGGCACCGCGGGGTGGTGCCGATCGTGGTCGGCGGCTCGGCCCTCTACGTCCGGGCGATCATCGACCACTTCGACTTCCCCGCCACCGATCCCCAGGTCCGGGCAGAGCTGGAGTGCGAGCTGGCCACCGTCGGGGCTAGAGCGATGCACGAGCGGCTGGCCCGAGCCGATCCCGCCGCGGCGGCTCAGATCGAGCCCGCCAACGCCCGGCGTGTGGTGCGAGCCCTGGAGGTGCTGACCCTGACCGGGCGTCCCTACTCCGCCACCCTGCCCGAGCGGCGCTACCTGCTGCCCGAGGTCGTCCAGATCGGGTTGGACATCGACCGGCCGAGTCTGGACCTGCGGATCCGGGCCCGGGTCGAGGCGATGTGGGCGGCCGGGTTCGTCGAGGAGGTGCGTCGTCTCGCCGACACTGGACTGCGGGACGGGCTGACGGCCTCCCGGGCCCTGGGCTACCGCCAGGTCCTGAGCTTCCTGGACGGGGCCGTCACCGAGCAGCAGGCGCTCGAGCAGACGGTCATCGGTACCCGGAAGTTCGCTCGCCGCCAGTACTCCTGGTATCGCATCGACGACCGGATCAGCTGGCTGCGATTCGACGACCCCGAGCTGACCGCCCATGCGTACGCGGTGGCAGGTCCGGATGGCGCGGGGTCCGCGGCCACCAGATGAAAGACTGGGCGCATGCGCAGCTGGTCATTCTTCAAGGGGCACGGCACGGAGAACGACTTCGTGCTGATCCCCGACCGTGACGGGCTGCTCGACATCGGTCCGGAGGCCGTCCGCTACCTGTGTGACCGACGCGCGGGGATCGGCGGTGACGGGCTGCTTCGGGTGGTGCTGGCCAAGCATGTGCCCGAGTGGACCGGCGAGGGTTCGCTGTGGTTCATGGACTACCGCAACGCCGACGGCTCGATCGCGGAGATGTGCGGAAACGGCGTACGGGTCCTCGTCCGCTACCTGGTGGAGCAGGGCCTGGCCAGTGGTCCCGTGGTCCGGATCGCGACCCGGGGCGGGCTCCGCGAGGCCACCGTGCTCCCCGACCGCCGGATCAGGGTGGCCATGGGTCCGGTCGTCGTCGGCGGCGCCGAGGTCACGGTGCGGACCAGCGATGGCACGCGGTTCGCCGCGACCGTGGCCGACGTCGGCAACCCCCACGCGGTGAGCTTCACCGACGACCTCGACCGGCTGCCCCTGCACGAGCAGCCCAGCTGGGAACCAGCCGGCGTCTTCCCCGGCGGGGTCAACCTGGAGTTCGTCCGCCGGGTCGGCGAGCGGCACATCGCGATGCGGGTGCACGAGCGGGGCTCGGGGGAGACCCGGTCGTGCGGCACCGGCACAGTGGCCGCGGCGGCGGTGGCGGTGGCGACCGGACGCGGCGAGGCCACCGAAGGATCCGGGTCGGAACCGGTGACGATTCGGGTCGATGTCCCCGGCGGCACGGTTCAGGTGGAGCTGAGCGACGCTCAGACCTACCTCACCGGCCCGGCGGTCCTCGTCGCCGCGGGCGAGGTCGCCATGCCGAGGGAACTGCTGCGGTCCCCGGCGGGGTAGCACGATCGGTTCGGCCCCAACGAACGCGGCCGAAAGGGGACGAACGCGGCTGAAAAGGTCTGGGGCCGCTTGGCTCGACGTGAGAGCCTGGACAGAACATGACCTCTCCTGACATCGAACAACCCACCGACTGGGACCCCGACGGGGATCAGCTGGACCTGGCCGACCGCATCTCGCTGCGTCGCGTGGCCGGGATGTCCACCGAGCTCACCGACATCACCGAGGTCGAGTACCGCCAGCTGCTCCTTGAGCGCGTGGTGCTGGTCAGTGTTTGGACCTCCGGCACCGAGGTGGACGCCGAGAACGCGATGGTCGAGCTCAAGCTGCTGGCCGAGACCGCCGGCTCGCAGGTCCTCGAGGGTCTGGTGCAACGTCGCCAGCGTCCTGATCCCGCCACCTACATCGGCAGCGGCAAGGTCGCCGAGCTGCGCGAGGTCGTCGTGGCCACCGGGGCGGACACGGTCATCTGCGACGGTGAGCTCGCCCCGGCCCAGTTGCGCAACCTGGAGGACCGGGTGAAGGTCAAGGTCATCGACCGGACCGCGCTGATCCTGGACATCTTCGCTCAACACGCCAAGAGTGCCGAGGGCAAGGCCCAGGTCGAGCTCGCCCAGCTCCAGTACCTCAAGCAGCGGTTGCGCGGCTGGGGTGGCAACCTCTCCCGGCAGGTGGGGGGGCGCGCGGCCGGCGGCGCCGGCATCGGTGGCCGTGGTCCCGGTGAGACCAAGATCGAGACGGACCGGCGACGGATCAACAGCCGGATCGCCAAGCTGCGCCGCGAGCTCCGGGAGATGGACAGCACCCGGGAGACCAAGCGCGCCGAACGGCACCGCCACCAGATCCCCTCGGTCGCCATCGTGGGCTACACCAACGCCGGTAAGTCCAGCCTGCTGAACCAGCTGACCGGGGCCGGGGTGCTGGTCGAGGACGCCCTGTTCGCGACTCTGGACCCCACCACTCGGCGCACCACAGCCTCCGATGGCCGCGTCTACACCCTGACCGACACCGTCGGTTTCGTCCGGCACCTGCCGCACGATCTGGTGGAGGCCTTCGCCTCGACGCTGGAGGAGTCGGCTCAGGCCGATCTGCTCGTGCATGTGGTCGACGCTTCCGACCCTGACCCGGCCGGGCAGATCGGTGCCGTCCGGGCTGTGCTGGCCGAGATAGGGGCGGGGGACCTGCCGGAGCTGATCGTGCTGAACAAGGCCGACCGAGCCTCCGCTGAGGCGCTCGTCACCCTGCGGACCACCTACCCGCGGGCCGAGATCGTGTCCGCACGCACCGGCAACGGGATCGACCAGCTGCGAGCGGTGATCGAGTCGCGGCTGCCCCGGCCGGAGGTCGAGATCCAGGCTCTGGTGCCCTACGACCGGGGGGACCTGATCAACCGGATCCACCAGGGTGGGGAGTTCCTCTCCACCGAGCACACCGCCGCCGGCACCCTGGTCGTCGCTCGGGTGCACCCCTCGCTGGCGGGCGACCTGGCCCCGTACCAGCCGTCCGGCGGCGACGTGGTCACCCGTCACTGATCCGCCCTGCTCCGGGTTAGGGTGCTGGGCGTGAGTGCGGGTGCGGCAGCGAAACCGGCCGCGGCCGACGTCCGCGACCCGGATCGCGGCTATCGCGCGGTGTTGGCCACCGCCGTCGCCGGGATCGAGGGGCAGGAGCGTCCCGGCCAGGTCGAGATGGCCTCCGCGATCGCGGACGCCCTGGAGACGGGTCGGCACCTGCTGGTTCAGGCGGGCACCGGCACCGGCAAGTCGCTGGGCTATCTCGCCCCCACCCTGCTCCGGCTGACCGAGCACCGGCAGGATCGGATCATCATCGCGACGGCGACCCTGGCGCTGCAGAGTCAGCTGGCGAACAACGACATCCCAGCCGCGCTGGACGCGGTCGAGGCGGTCGTCGGTCGGCGACCCAAAGCCGCCATCCTCAAGGGCCGGACGAACTACGCCTGCATGCTGCGCGTCCGGGACGGGTCCGGCCAGGACCAGCAGGCTCTGATCTCCGCCTCGGACCTCGCCGACACGATCCGTGCCGACCCAGCTCCGAGCGGGTCCGCGCTCGGCGCAGAGGTGCTGGCTCTGCGGGAGTGGGCTGAGGAGCAGGCCGACGAGACCGGGCTCGCCGACCGGGACGAGGCCCCGAGCCACACCGAGCGGGCCTGGCAGCAGGTCTCCATCCCGGCCCGGGAGTGCCTGGGGGTCCAGCGCTGTCCGTACGGGGACGCCTGTTTCGTGGAGCGGTCTCGGGAGCACGCCCGGGCGGCCGATCTGGTGGTGACCAACCACGCCCTGCTGGCCATCAACGCTATGCACGGCGGGACCGCGCTGCCCGAGCACGACGCGGTGGTGATCGACGAAGCCCACGAGCTGGTGGCGCGGGTCACCGGGGCGGCCTCGGCGGAGCTGAACCCGCAGACGGTGGAGCGGGTGGCGCGGCGCGCCCTCACCTTCCTCGACGATGACGTGGCCCTGGAGCTGCTGGAGTCCGCCGACACCCTGCGCGCCGCCCTGGAGGCCTCCCCGCTGGAGAGGGTGGAGGACCCCGATTCCGCTTTCGTCGGTGCCTGCGCGACCGTACGCAACGCCGCCCGCGCCGCGGTCAGCGCCCTGTCCAGGACTAGCGAGTCGGCCGACTCGGAGAGGCGGCAGACCGCCGCCGCCGTCAAGGAGGTGTTCGACATCGCCGAGCGACTCGCCGCGCTGTCCGAGCACGATGTCGTGTTCGTCACCGACCGGGAACGGTTCGGCCGTGAGGCGAGGGTGTCGCCCCTGTCCGTGGCGGGTCTGATGCGCTCCCAGATCCTGGGTGAGCGGACCACCGTGCTCACGTCGGCCACCCTCAAGCTGGGCGGGGACTTCGCCACGGTGGCGGCCAGTATCGGTCTGCGACCCGCCGAGCGCGACGACAGCCCGACCGGTTCGGGGGGCGAGACCAGTTCGGGGGGCGAGGCCGGTTCGGGGGGCGAGACCGGGGACGCGGACGACGGGGCTGACGATGCGCCGATGCCGTGGCGGGGCCTCGACGTCGGCTCTCCGTTCGACTACCGCCGCCAGGCGATCGTGTACGTCGCTCGGGCCCTTCCCCCACCCGGGCGCGACGGGTTGTCCGCGGAGTCGCTGGCCGAGATCGCCGAGCTGTTGTGGGCGGCGGGCGGACGGACCCTGGGTCTGTTCTCCTCCCGTCGCGCGGCCGAGGCGGCCGCCGCGCATGTCCGCCTCCAGCTGCCCAAGATGACCGTGCTGTGCCAGGGTGACGCCCAGCTGTCCGAGCTGACCCGGCGGTTCATCGCCGAGGAGGCCACCAGCCTGTTCGGGACCCTGTCGCTGTGGCAGGGCGTCGACGTCCCCGGCGCCACCTGCCAGCTCGTGATCATCGACCGGATCCCCTTCCCGCGACCGGACGAACCGTTGACCATGGCCCGGCAGCGGGCCGTGGTCGAAGCAGGAGGGAACGGGTTCATGAGTGTGGCGGCAACGCACGCCGCGCTCTTGCTCGCCCAAGGCTCCGGCCGGCTGATCAGACGCCTCTCGGACCGAGGGGTTGTCGCGGTGCTGGACCCGAGGTTGGTGACCGCCCGTTACGGCGCCTTCCTGAAAGCCTCGATGCCGGACATGTGGCCGACCACGGACCGGGAGGCCGCCATCCAGGCGCTCCGTCGGCTGTCCGGGTCGGGGTGAGCGCACCTGCACCCATAGCGGTGGGAATCAACCTCTGACACGCTGTGCAGATGGAGCACACCTACGACTTCGATCTGGCGGTCATCGGTTCGGGCCCGGGCGGCCAGAAGGCGGCGATCATGGCGGCGAAACTCGGTCGCCGGGTCTGCGTCGTCGACACCAAGACCATGGTGGGTGGCGTCTGCGTCAACACCGGGACGATCCCGTCGAAGACCCTGCGCGAGGCCGTGCTCTACCTGACCGGCATGCAGCTTCGCGATCTCTACGGCGCGAGCTACCGGGTGAAGGACGACATCTCCATCTCAGACCTGCTGGCCCGGTTGCAACACGTGATCGGTCGGGAGACGGAGGTAATCCGCTCCCAGCTGCTGCGCAACCACATCGAACTCATCCCCGGCCTCGCCACCTTCGTGGACCCACACACCTTGTCGGTGGACGTGGATACGTCCGACAACCATCGGACGCTGACCACTGCCAAGGTCGTGATCGCCACCGGGACGACGCCGGCCCGACCGGCCAACGTCGACTTCGACGGCGTACGGGTCCTCGACTCCGACCAAGTACTCACGATGGACACCGTCCCTGACTCCATGGTGGTGGTGGGCGCCGGGGTGATCGGGGTCGAGTACGCCTCCATGTTCGCCGCGCTGGGCACCCGGGTGACGCTGGTCGAGAGGCGGGATCAGATGCTGGACTTCTGCGATCCAGAGATCGTCGAGTCGTTGAAGTTCCACCTGCGCGACCAGACCATGTCCTTCCGTTTCGGGGAAGAGGTGGCCGGGGTCCAGAGCTTCGGTCGCGGCACCATCACCACGTTGGCTTCGGGCAAAAGGATCGCTGCCGAGGTGGTGATGCACTCCGCTGGTCGCCAGGGCAACACCGGGGCACTCCACCTCGAGCTCGCCGGGTTGACGGCGGACAAGCGGGGTCGGTTGGTAGTGAACGACCACTACCAGACCGAGGTGGCTTACATCTACGCCGTGGGCGACGTCATCGGCTTCCCGGCTCTGGCGGCCACGTCGATGGACCAGGGTCGGTTGGCCGCAGCGCACGCCTTCGACGAGCCCGCGAACGAGTTGCACGGGCTGCAGCCGATCGGGATCTACACGATCCCCGAGATCTCCTACTGCGGTAAGACCGAGGGCGAGCTGACGAAGGAGGCCGTGCCTTTCGAGGTCGGAATTTCCCGGTATCGCGAGCTCGCCCGGGGCCAGATCATCGGCGACTCCTACGGCATGCTCAAGCTGATCGTGCACTCCGAGACCCGGGTAATTCTTGGCGTACACGTCTTTGGCACCAACGCCACCGAGCTGGTGCACATCGGCCAGGCGATCATGGGCTGCGGCGGTACCGTCGACTATCTGGTGGACACGGTGCTGAACTACCCGACCCTGTCCGAGGCCTACAAGGTCGCGGCCCTGGATGTCGCGAACAAACTGCGCGTCGTGGCCCGGTTCACCACCCAGATGGCGCTCTCCGAGCCCAGCGCCCTCTAAGCCCGAGTTCAACACCTCAGCTCAGACCTTTCGCAGCACCGCGACGACCCGGCCGAGGATCGAGGCGTGGTTGCCGTCGATCGGGTCGTACGCCGGGTTGTGCGGTAGCAGCCAGACCTGCCCGTCGGTCCGCCTGAAAGTCTTGACCGTGGCCTCGTTGTCCAGCAGGGCAGCGACGATGTCACCGTTGTCGGCGCTAGGTTGCTGGCGGACGACGACCCAGTCCCGGTCGCAGATGGCGGCTTCGACCATCGAGTCGCCTCGCACTTCGAGCAGGAACATCGTCCCCTCACCGACCAGCTGCCGGGGGAGCGCGAACACATCCTCGATCTGCTCCTCGGCCAAGATCGGACCACCCGCGGCGATCCTTCCGAGCACGGGCACGTACGCCGGCTCTGGATAGGCGTCTCCGACACCGGTCTCGTCGACCGCGGACGGAGCCGCAGCCGTGGGCCTGGTCGCCTCGGTCGGCAGCGCACCGGGCATCTCGGGCAGCAGCACCTCCAAGGCTCGGGGTCGGTTCGGGTCGCGACGCAGAAAGCCCTTCTGCTCCAGCGAGCGGAGCTGGTGGGCGACACTGGACGAGCTGGCCAGCCCGACCGCCTCACCCATCTCCCGGATGCTGGGCGGATAACCCCGGGATTCCACCGCGTCCTTGATCACCTCGAGGATCCGCCGCTGGCGTGGGGTCAGTCCATGGTCGTCGGCGGGCCCGTCGGGCAGTGAGCTCACGGAGGCGGACTCACCGAGTTGCGCTGCGACCTCGGCCGCGCTCGGTCGGCCCCGTCGACGCTGGGGCTTGGCTGGGGGGAATGTGTCGTCGCTGTCGGCCATGAGTCTGACACTAGAGAAGCCCTCGGACAAAATCAAACACCTGTTCGATGCGTGTCGCGCGATCGGGCCTCAAAGTGTCAGTGCCGAGTGGTGGGCTGTGCTCATGACCACGACACTGTCGAACGAGTTCTCGAATGACCTTGGCAAAGGCCCCTCGATGGAGTACAAATCAAACGTACGTTCTATCGAACATCCGTTCGAGACGAGCCCGAGGAGTACGTCCATGAGCCCAGTCACCGTCGAGCGGGAGCCAGGTCTGGCCCCCGCCCTGCTGCACAGCCTCCCGCCCGGTCGTACGGTCTCGAGTCCGGTGCGCCCGGGTCGGCGTAGCGGCCGGTCCCCCAGTCCGACGTCTCGACCCGAGGGTGCCGTCAAGGCGCCCGTCCTGAGGCAGGTGCGGTCCCGACCGCACGCCTGCGAGGTGACCGGTGCGGTTCCGCAGTCATCGGAGTGGCGGCTCACCGACCGGGGGATCACCATGATCCTGGTTGTCGCAACGATGATCGCGATGGCCGCGTTGTCCGTCATCGGACTGACGGCTGCCCGGGTCACCAGCGAGCGTTTTCAGTCGGCGACGTCGATCGTGGCCCAGTCCTGATCCCGGTGCTGCTCGATCGGTCAGACCTAGGAGCGTGGTGTCAAACGACGACCTGCTGCGCGGCACCCGGGCACGCACCGGGCTTCGTTTAACACCACCCTCCTAGCTGACCAACTCCGGGTTCCGTGGAGTCTTGATCACTACGGTCTTCATGATCTTGTCCGAGAAGGTCTGTTTCCGCTCGTCCCACAGAGGCCAGAGATAGCCGACGTAGGCGAAGCCGTCCAGGATGTGGACGAGGTCGCGGAGGAATGCGTTCAGCGGGCCGATCGGTGCGTTGGTCTCCTCACCGATGAGAGCGATCTTGGTGATCCGCTTGCCCAGTGACTGACCGGTTCTGCCCGCGGTGATCCAGCGGTTGTAGATGTTCCAGGCCAGGCCGATGAGGCCGATGACACCGCCCGCGATCATCCACCCGGCACCGGCCCCCAGGTCCGGGGTCGGATTGCCGGTGTCCACACTGGCGAAGATAGCGATGGCGTAGCCGATGTAGAACAGGATCGTACCGATCAGACTGGGTAGGAAGTCGATCACGTAGGCCAGGACCCGCGTGCCCCAGGTCGCGTAGTCGTTCCGCATCGGCGGCCTACCGGGATAGCCGGGGGGTGCATAGCTCTGCGCGACCGGATAACCCGGTTGCGTCGGGTGACCTGGGGCACTCGGATATCCCTGCTGTGCCGGATGGCCCTGATCGACGGGGTATCCCTGTGGTGCTGGATCACTCCGGGGTGTCGGGCTGTTCCACGGTCCGCCGTACTGCTCGCTCATCTGGATCCTCGGTCTCGATGTTCGGTGAAGGGGGAGTTTAGGGATGACCGGACCAGGACCGCAGGTCGTAGAGCGTGGCTCATGAGGACCGCGGCGCGGGCGGTGGTGCGGCACAATCAGAGGGTGGTTGTCGTTCCCGAGGTGGCCCGCGCATTCCGGGTGGACCGAGCTCTGAGCTACGTCGGCGTCCTGCTGGCCGGTGGTGTGGGCCTCGGCGCGCTCTACGCCGCGACCGGGGTCGGAATCCCGTGCCCATTCCTGGCCCTGACGGGCTGGGAGTGCCCGTTGTGCGGCGGCACCCGGATGGGCGCGGCCTTGCTGCACGGCGACCTCGGGGCGGCGTACGGCCACAACCCCCTGGCTCTGCTCGCTCTGGCCGTGCTCGGTGTTCTGAGCCTGCTCTGGATCGTCGAGGCCGTGGGCGGTCCGGCCCTGCGGCCACCCGCCCGGTCGCGCGCTGCGGCCCGCCGCGTCGGTTCGCTGCGGTGGCTGGTCATCAGTCTGGTCCTCGCCGTGGCGTACACCCTGTTCCGCAACCTCGGCTGAGGTCGTAACAACCACTCCGGAGGCTGTTCAACACCGCCGAAGCGGGCCTGAGCTCTGCGTCGAACGTCGACGAGCGTTTCTGTCAGTGGCCTTGCGCAGAATGGGTGACAGACGTACGGTATCCATATCTAGTAGTTACAGGGGTGTCATTCGTCCACAAGTAGTGGTTAGTTAGTCACAAGGTGGCGACGTGATGCACAGCATGATCCCGAGCTTGTCCCCAGCTTCATTCCCCAGGCCGGATCTTGGCAGATCGAATCACTGACACCGGACCGCACCAACAGGTTCATTCCAGACAAGCTCGTTCCAGACAAGGTTCATTCCAGACAAGGTTCATTCCAGACAAGGTTCATCCAGACAAGGAGTCGACGTGCACTGTCCGTACTGCCGACACACCGACTCCAAGGTGCTCGACTCCCGGGCGGCCGAGGACGGCGGCAGCATCCGCCGACGCCGCCAGTGTCTGTCCTGCGAGCGTCGGTTCACCACCATCGAGCAGATGCAGCTGGTGATCGCCAAGCGGAGCGGCGTGGTCGAGCCCTTTCTGCGTGACAAGGTCATCAACGGCGTCCGCAAGGCCTGCAAGGGTCGCCCGGTGACGGAGGACCAGCTGGCGCGGCTCGGGCAGTTGGTGGAGGACTCGCTCCGGGCGTCCGGGCAGCCTGAGGTGCCGGCCGACGAGGTCGGGGTTGCGATCCTGGGCCCGTTGCGCGAGCTCGACCAGGTGGCCTACCTGCGGTTCGCGTCGGTCTACCGGCAGTTTCGCTCGGTCGACGACTTCGAGGACGAGATCGCCCTGCTTCGGGTCGAGCAAGAACCCACCGGCGTCGAGCCGCTGATCCCGGAGCCGGTCGCCGACAGCAGAGTCAGCAATTTCACCCCGCACAAGCTCAGCCCCGGACGACGTCACACACCGCCGTAAGGCATCCCAAGCCCCGGGCCGGGCCCGCGCAGCTGGGGAAGGCTTGCGCGGGTCCAGCCCGGTTCCACACGCAGGCCGATCCGACCTCCACCGCACCTCATACCAACGGCACCTCTGCACCAACAGCACCTCTGCACCAACAGCACTCGGGGACAACCCACCCACAGCACGACCTCGCAGCGGGGCCGCGCAAGCAGAAAGAGGCAATAGATGACCGAGACCACCCGTTCCCCGCATGGGAGACCGGACTCCAAGAGGCCCACTCGCAAGAACACCGGACTGAGCATCCAGCGCGTGTTCACCACCGGGGTCCACCCGTACGACGAGGTCACCTGGGAACGCCGGGACGTGGTCCAGACCAACTGGAAGACCGGCGCGACGGTGTTCGAGCAGAAGGCCGTGGAGTTCCCGGACTTCTGGAGCGTCAACGCCTCGACCATCGTCACCACCAAGTACTTCCGCGGCGCGCTCGGCACCCCGGCTCGCGAGCACGGCCTCAAGCAGCTGATCGACCGGGTGGTGCTCACCTACCGCAAGGCCGGAGAGGTCTACGGATACTTCGCGGACGAGACCTCCGCCGAGATCTTCGAGCACGAGCTCACCTGGATGCTGCTGCACCAGTACTTCTCGTTCAACTCGCCGGTTTGGTTCAACGTCGGCACCGCGTCGCCGCAGCAGGTCAGTGCCTGCTTCATCCTGAGCGTCGACGATTCGATGGACTCGATCCTGAACTGGTACCGCGAAGAAGGCTTCATCTTCAAGGGTGGGTCGGGCGCCGGCCTCAACCTCTCCCGGATCCGTTCCTCCAAAGAGTTGTTGAGCTCGGGTGGCACGGCGTCGGGTCCAGTGTCGTTCATGCGCGGTGCCGACGCGAGTGCGGGCACGATCAAGTCCGGCGGGGCGACCCGTCGCGCGGCCAAGATGGTCGTGCTGGACATCGACCACCCCGACATCGAGGAGTTCATCGAGACCAAGGTCAACGAGGAGCACAAGATCCGTGCGCTGCGCGACGCCGGTTTCGACATGGACCTCGGCGGCAAGGACATCACCAGCGTCCAATACCAGAACGCCAACAACTCGGTTCGGGTGACCGACGAGTTCATGCGTGCTGTCGAGGACGGCTCCACCTTCGGGCTGCGTTCGCGCACCGACAACAGCGTGATCGAGACCGTCGACGCCCGTGAGTTGTTCGGCAAGGTCGCCCAGGCGGCCTGGGGCTGCGCCGATCCCGGCATCCAGTACGACGACACGATCAACGACTGGCACACCAACCCCGAGACGGGTCGGATCACCGCGTCCAACCCCTGCTCGGAGTACATGAGCCTGGACAACAGCTCCTGCAACCTGGCCAGCCTGAATCTGCTCAAGTTCCTGCGCGACGACGACACTTTCGACGCTCACCGGTTCGAGCAGGCAGTCGAGCTGATCATCACGGCGATGGATATCTCCATCTGCTTCGCCGACTTCCCGACCGAGGCGATCGGTGAGACGACCCGCAACTACCGTCAGCTGGGGATCGGCTACGCCAACCTCGGCGCCCTGCTGATGGCCACTGGCCACGGGTACGACTCCGACGGTGGTCGGGCGTTCGCGGCTGCGGTGACCTCGCTGATGACCGGCACCGCCTACCGTCGTTCAGCGGAGCTGGCCGCAATCGTCGGTCCCTACGAGGGCTACGCCCGCAACGCCGACGCCCACCAGCGGGTGATGCGCAAGCACCAGGCCGCCAACGACGCGCTGCGTACGGTCGGTTCGCTGGACGCCGACGTGGCCAAGCGCGCCACCAAGGCCTGGGACGCCTGTCTCAAGCTCGGGGCAGCCGACGGCTTCCGCAACGCGCAAGCCTCCGTGCTCGCGCCGACCGGCACCATCGGGTTCATGATGGACTGCGACACCACCGGCATCGAACCGGACTTCTCGCTGGTCAAGTTCAAGAAGCTCGTCGGCGGCGGCTCCATGCAGATCGTCAACCAGACCATCCCGCGGGCGCTGCGCAAGCTCGGCTACACCGGCGAGA